>Ga0224557_1000169_pt1 | contig 76291 bp, 88 predicted proteins | sample 714S31014metaG_FD_180677 | JGI IMG/M metagenome (GOLD analysis project Ga0224557, IMG submission 180677) | Peat soil microbial communities from Stordalen Mire, Sweden - 717 S3 10-14 | ecosystem: Environmental > Terrestrial > Soil > Wetlands > Peat | place: Sweden: Norrbotten County, Stordalen...
CCTCCCCACAGTGGGGAAGGGTGTGGGGATACCCTACAACGGGGTCAAAACAGGTCATTGTCCTTGAAAAAACGTTCGAGCCAAGTTAAAGAGTCGCACCCAACGGATACGTGAAGAATTTTCTGGCAGGAACGACCACGGTTTTTCCGCGCAGCCACGAGCTTTTTTGCAGTCGAGGGGAGTAACGGGTTGCGATTTGACGAAGACGGCAAGCACGAAAACTCTGATATACTGAAAGAATATTTACTCACGCACTCTTCCGACAATGAAACAGAAAAAGAAAAATCCTGTCGCCGTCGCGCTCTCCAAACTTGGCGCTTCCAAAGGGGGCAAGGCTCGCGCCAATAAGCTCTCGCCTGCCGCTCGCTCACGAATCGCCAAGCTCGCTGTCGAAGCGCGATGGCGGAAGCACCGCAGCCGACCATAGCTCTTTTTCTTTTCCCATATACTTGCACGAGCAAGTATGTTTCTGTATTATGCATATATGGCGACCGTGTTTCTCTACGCCCGCAAATCAACCGACACGGAGGACAAGCAGGTCCTCTCCATTGACGCACAGCTTTCCGAATTGCGCGAATTTGCCGCACGCGAAAGTCTGGCAATTGTTGACGAACTGATCGAAAAGCAGTCCGCCAAAGCCCCAGGACGACCAGTGTTTAACGCGATGCTGGAACGCCTCGAAGCGGGCGAAGCCGAAGGTATTCTCGCGTGGCATCCCGACCGCCTTGCCAGAAATAGCGTGGATGGTGGCCGCATCATCTACCTGCTCGACACGGGCAAGATCATTTCACTCAAGTTTCCTCGCACATGGTTCGAGAATACGCCGCAAGGTAAACTGATGCTTCACAATGAATTCGGCTTCAGCAAATACTATGTGGATTCGTTGTCCGAGAACACCAAGCGCGGCTTGCGCGAAAAAGTCCGTCGCGGCGAATTCCCCTCCACTGCCCCAATCGGATATCTGAACGACTACCGCACCAAGCGGTTGATCGTGGACACGCAGACCGCTCCTCTGGTGAAGCAGGCCTATGAACTGTACGCGCTCGGAAACTCGACTCTCGACACGCTCAGGGACTTTTTCGCCGAACACGGGGTGCGCTCACGGACGGACAAGCTCCTTGGACGTTTGACAGTTTCAAGAATCATCAAAAACCCGATTTACTACGGACATTTCAAGTACAACGGCGAACTGCATGAAGGCGTCCATACCCCCATCATTTCCAAAGACCTCTTTGACCGAGTGCAGGTACTGCTTAAAAGCCGCTGGCGCTATTCGCCCCAAGAAAAACAGACGCAACCGAAGGCGTTCGTCGGGCTTCTTCGCTGTAGCGAGTGCGGATCGTCAATCACCGCCGAGATTCAAAAGGGGCCCACCTACTATCGATGCACCAAGAAAAACAGGCTCTTGAGGTGTTCCCAGCCCTACATCCGCGAAGAAGCCCTCGACGTAGAGATTTCAGCCCTTCTCAACCCCTACTCGCTCCGTGTGGATTGGGCTGATTTGATGCTTAAACGGCTTGAGGCGGAGCGAAAAGAGTCCGCTCGATCATCCACACTGCTCGCAGGGCAAAAACGGGCTGAAATCGAAAAGATCAACTTACGTCTTCAAACACTTCTCGATTCCTTGCTCGACCATGTTATCGACCGCGACACCTACATCACGGAGAAGACCAAGCTGATGAGTCGAAAGCGGTCTTTGGAGGAACAAGCCAAGGCTCTGCAACAAGGCCATGTAGTATGGCTCGAACCATTCAAAGAATGGATTTTGACGGCTAAAGACGCGGGTCAAATCGCTTTGACGGGTTCGCTTGGTGACAAGCGGGGTCTCGCCAAAAAAGTTTTCGGCTCGAACCTAGTACTCGACTGCAAAAAAGCTCGTGGCTGCGCGGAAAAACCGTGGTCGTTCCTGCCAGAAAATTCTTCACGTATCCGTTGGGTGCCCGGGGAGGGATTTGAACCCACACGGTGATTTAACTCACCTTCGGATTTTAAGTCCGATGCGTCTGCCGTTCCGCCACCCGGGCAATTAGCTTACTGTGCATGACTTACAGCGATTGGCTGCGCCTGCGTAAAGTCCACTGTCGTCACTTTTGCAGTCACTTCAACATCCAAAAGGCCAATTACCCTTCGCTTATGCTCAGGGGCAAGATGCGCGTATCGCATGGTCATGCCAATCGTTTTATGGCCTGCCAATTCTTGCACAGTGCGTACGTCCGCGCCAGCCATAATCAGCCGCGAGATGTACGTGTGCCGCAGCGAATGCACGATCACGTCCTTACCGAGCTTGGCCGCGTCCCTCGCCCGTTCAAAAGGCTCACGGTAGCGCCACTCGCCGAACACCAAGCCCTCGCCACTGCCCTTGCTGGCCGCTTTCCACTCCTGTAACGCTTGCGCCAGCCGTTTCGTCATTGGATTGCAGCGCGGCTCGCCGTTCTTCGTGTACCCACTGGCAACCGAAACATTCCCCCGCTGAAAGTTCACGGCCTGCCAGCGCAACGACAACAATTCGCCAGCCCGAAACCCTGTATCAACCGCCGCGAGCAGGAACGTTTTCAACCGTTGGTCGCAGTGTCCAATTAACGCGGTTTCTTCTTCGAGTGTAATCCACCGCAGCCGGGCGTTGTTCTCACGAAATAGTTTCACCTGCCGCACCGGATTATCACGCACCCAGCCCCATTTGATTGCGAGGTTGAACAAATTTTTGAGACAGGCAAGCTCACGGTTCACCGTGGCATCGGCAAAGCCTGCTTCCTTCCGCTGCGTCTTGTACCGTTCGATCAGGAACGGGTGGAGTTCGTCCAGTCTCTTACCAGCGAAAGCCCGGCAGAGCGACACCATTGCCGTGTGCATACGCAGTGCAGAACGCGGCTTGTGCTGTTGCCGGTAGTAGTCGAGGTACTTCTCCGCACTGTCAGTGAAACGCCCCTTCTCTGCGTCGTATTGCCCGAACAAGGGCGCTTTGATTGGCCGCTCTATCAACTTACCCTCCAATGCCTCGACGCGCTTCTTTTCGGCAACCTCACGCGCCACGGCCTTGCTCACCTCACCAATGCTGCCCTGAAACCGCTTGCCCTTCACCGTAAACTGGTAATACCAACTGTCACCGCGTTTGTAGATATGCTTCATGCTCTCTTGACTCGCTTTCTGTGAGGCTGGACGGCCTTCCATTCGCCCTTGTGCACCTTCTCCAACATCGTCAGCAGTCGCATCGTTTGCGGGCCAGCAGGCCGAAAGCCAGTTTCCAAATGGCTGACATGCTTCTGGTCAACTCCCAACCACTCGGCCAACTGTGCTTGACTCAAACCCGCCGCCGCCCGAAGTCGGCGAATCTTGTTCGGTGTCCAAACCTTCACAAGCCGTATGGTATCACAGATACTATTCATGTCAACCCCTCAGTTTGAAAACTCTCTCACTGTGCCGTTGTGCAACCGTCGCGCCACGGCTTCGTTCACGTCCACGCCGTCCAGCCCGTGCATATAGGCGTCCAGTTCCACCACGTCAAACACCAACTTCCGCCCCAGCCGTCGAAACGGAATCTGACGCCGCGCCACCGCAGCATACAGCGCCCCCTCGGTCATGCAGAGATAGACCGCCGCGCCCTTCACGTCCAAGTAGCGCCTCTCAGTGGTTGTAGCGGTTAGTGGCATTGCGTCTGTGTGACTGTTTCGCCCTGTATCACGGGAGCAAGAGTAGCACGCGAGAAACCCGGATCCCGGAATCCGCGAATAGCAGCCTGTACTCGGAGCATCCTGAAGTTTGTACGGTTGGCTACGTTTGCAAAACATTTCTGATTTTGTGCTAGACACGTTTTGGGGCCGTTAGCCACATCCCATGTCGGCAACGATTCTCCCCAGCGTGAAGCCCTACGAGCTTGCCGCTGGCGGGGCGAGCACGGTGCAATGTGGAGCGCAGCACGCGAGCAAGACATTGACCGCGCGCAGCACGCCGTACAATCGAAGCTCGGCACACGCTCAGTCCATCCGCGATACACCGGCGGAAGAACCTGAGACAAGTCAGCAATGGCGGTGGCATCTTTTCCGCAAAGACTCGGCAAAACCGTGCACAAGAATCTGAACAAAAGACTGCACAATCGGTGGTCCGACAAATCTAAGCCCGGGTTAGGGGTCGTGCGTCTTTTGTAAAATGCGCTCCGGTCGAGCGCGCCATTAGCTTTCATTTCCATGCAACTCCTGTGGAGGTTCACTGCCAAAACTGCCAGATGTGGGTTGTGTCAGTTCTGGCGGTTGACTGGGCTGGGTACTTCGGATTTGCGGATTGATCTCGAAAGACGGACTGGCCGGTCTGCCGGTTGCGGGGGCGTTGGATTGCATAGGGCGAATCCAGCCAAGCTCGCACAAGATTTCCGTCGCCGATTCCGCATCTTCCTTGCTGGCAAGTCCGGTCCAGCCCTTTCGATAGATTTCGCGCACGGTGAATTTGCCGCCAAGTGCGCCGCGCGTCAGGTGCTTCGCCAATTCGCGCGCCGCGACCGCGTCCGGTCGTAGAACGGCAGCGTAGATTCGCCGGGCGTGCGATTCGAGGTAACGCGCCCAGAAGAGAGCTTGCTGCAAGGCCGCCAACGTCACTGGGCCGGTGTCGCGGTTCGCAAGGTGTAGAATCAGCGTCAGCGCCGGGACAAGTTTCCGATATTTCGCAAGGTGAGCTTCAAAAGCAGGATGATCGCAGTCGGCGCGAAGCGTTTTCTCCAACCCCGCGCGCCAAGAGTCAAATTGCTCTTGCGCTTCCGGTGTGAAGCGTAGAAACGGAACGCCCTCTGCGCCGTCCGCACCTACCGCCGATGCCGTGAGGCTGTCGAGATATTGGAACACGGCAAAGGCTTCCCGTTTCGCGTCGCTGTCCGGCCAACGGTCAACGTTCCGCCAGTTCTTTGACGTGTCCGGCCACACGGCAAGTTGCAGGCGTTGGAACAAGCCATCATCACCAACGCCGGCACGCACGGCTTGTTGCAGATAATCTGACAGCGGGCCAGGTTGAATCGCGCCGATGATAGACACGACAGCCGCTTCAATCCGAATTGTACCGCGCCCTACGCGGTCACTGGTAAAGTCGCCCGTTCCGTTCCACGCTTCGAGGTAGAACCCGCGCGAATCTTCGCGGCCATCCTTGTCGAGTGACCGGAGGAAAGCTACCAGTTCGTCACGGTGCAGCAATAGGCCATTCGGATTCTGATTGAGCAGCTCTGCGAGTTTCTCAACTGTTGGATCGTTTGTCTTATAGCGGCGCTCTACCGGGGCCGTTTCTGCTTCGGCCACAATGGACTTGGCCGCTTCCCTCGCCGCAGCTTCCTTGCCGTCTTTCAGCAACATTTTGATCTCGTTTTCTGCCAGCTTCGCGCGTTGCTCTTTCAGCATCGCTGAGATTTTGTGTTCCTGCGCTTCGGCTTCGTACCGTTCACGCGCTATCGCCACGAGTCGATTCAACGGTGCAAGGGCTTGTTCCAACGCGGGCGATTTCATCAAACCGGGACGCCCTATCACCATTCCCCACAGGTTTGGCACAACAAGCCAATCATCATGCCGCTTGGGGCGGATGCCGATTTTACGGCCAATGAGCGAGCCAAGCGCAATCATCGCTCCAACGGCTGGGAAATCCGGCGGGCACTGCATCCGCTCGGCAATATCTTCAAGCCACAGTCGCAGTGTACCGGGAAGGCAGTCGAAATCAAACGGTTGCACCGGCGGAAGGTCATCAGGAAGCGGTTGCGGCGTCGGCCAAGGGTTGCCCGCTGGCGTTATTGATTTCGCCTCTGATTGCGCTGGCGTCCATTCCGCTGCGCTCTCTGCCATCATTGCCAACCGTTCAGCCGCTTCGTTTCTGTCAGTGAACGTGGCAACGAAATCGCTGGCATCCTTCACGGTGTCCGGCAGCTTGACGATATTCACGCTCGCGGCCACGGCTTGCAACGCCCGCGCCACTTGCTCGGCATGACGTCGGCCCGGTGCGTCGTTGTCCGGCACGATCACAACCGATTTGCCCCGCAAGGTTTTGTTGTATTCGTCGCGCCACTTCTCAGCGCCCAGCGGGTTGCACGTTGCACACAAGCCCAGCGCCGCCAGCGTGTCGCAATCCTTTTCACCTTCGACAATCCACACTTCGCTTGCCTTCACTATTTCGGGCAACCGATACAGCACCAGGCGCACGCTCTTGAGATTCCACGTCCAACCGCCTTTGCCATCCGGCTGTCGCTGTCGAAAGTCTTTCGGCTCGAATCGAACACACTGGAAAAGCATGCGCCCCGCATCGTCGGTGTAGTCGTATGTCGCAACGATCTTCCGTTTCGCTGGCTTGGCTTCACCTCGGTTGCGCTTGTGTATCAGTTCGCGCCGGGATCTCTTGAAAGCGGACTTCACAGCTGCCCGCGCCTCTGGCAACGGCAGCCCACACTTGGCCGCGGCACCTTCCACAAGCTGAATCGCTTCGGCTTCCGTCGCGCCTGCGTCCCGTAGCTGGCAAGCCGCGTCGAATGCGCCCTTCTGCCGTTCGCCTTCCGGTGCGCCGTGTTCCAAGAAGTGCCGCGTGCGCTCAGGAAGATTGTTTGCGTCAAAGCTCATTGCGTCACCCGCTGAAAAATCGTTTCCGGTTCCACGCCCAGCGCCCGCGCCAGTGCCAACCTTTGATCGAGGGTCGCTTCACGTTCCCCGCGCTCGATTCGGCTGTACGTTGTGGGATCAATCTCGGCGGCAGCCGCCAGCTTCCAAGCCGGAAGCTCCCGCCGTCGCCGCGCTATCAGTAGTCTTTCGCCGTCTGTTGTCATGTCTGCCTCTTAGTGTTGGCAATTTGTGCCTTCAGTAAGAGGTGAGACTGTCCACTGCTCGCCGTAAAGGTAGGGTTTGTGGCGTGGCAGCGGACAGTAAGAGAAGGCTATCGCCCAGACTTGTCCCGCTCCGCCATCAGTTTTTCTTGGTAGGCACGGGCTGATTGCTTGCTTCTAGCGCGAAACTCGCCCCATCTGCGGAAAAAAGTGTTCAAACGACTTCGCGCGTTCTCGTTCCTCGGTCAATTCCGCTTCTATCTCACGGCGGGCTCGTAGGAAGGTTTCTTGGCTCAGGCCAGTAGCTTTTTCGGCAACGCGAGCGGCAACTTTCACCGGCTCATCGTTGACAAGGTTCTGCAACTCCCTGTCGGTGAATTTTTCCAATTCTTCACGGTGATCTTCACGCAGTTTCTCGCGGCGCATCGCAGTGGTTGGCATGTTTTCAGTCGCCTTGTATTCGGCTTGCAACTGTGTGACGCGAAGCTTGAGGTACATCATAATCTCATCCAACCGGTAATGTAATTTTTCGCCGCGATTGCCTCGCGCCAGCCAAGCCAATGCGTCTTGCGCCGCCTTCGCTCTTGCTTTCCGGGAGCCTTCCGGCATCAAGGCTCTAACTCGCCGCCTCGACGTTCCGAATCTTGCTTCCTCCAACACATCAACCAATCCGCGAAGCAGCACTTTCCCTTCCGGCAACAAGAGCAACGCGGGATAGGCGCGAATGTAGTTCATAATCCCTCGCGGGAGATTCTTCAACTTCTCAGGGTGCTCCCGCAGCATCCGTAGCCCGCCGGTGACCTTCTCGTTATCCCAAAACGATTCGCGCGTTACGTTCCGGGCAGGCCGCTTAACTTCAAGATAGGATAGTGCCTGCCAGTCAAGCTCTCGCGCCGCCCATTCCATCAAGCGGTGAAGCGGATTATTAACCTGTTGCCATTCCCGCAAGATGCGAGCTTCATCAAGAAACTTTGATACTGGCAGCAGTTCTGGCGGCTTCGGCGAAGCCAATGGCCGCCCGCTTTTCAACTCCTCAATGCAGCGTTTGATCGTCGGGCTTTTCAGCTTCCCGGCAATCCGCGTTTTCTTCCACCCCGTCGCTGTTTCAAGCTGGCGGATGCTCGCTTTGTGAAACACGCGTCCCAGCACAAGCGTCCGATCACGTTGGGAAAACCCACGTTCTCGCAACCACGCTTCGGCATGCTGTTTTTGCTTCTGCCACTCTTCAAGCTGCCGGTGCCTCTGCCTTGGGGTGCGCTTTTGGCAGCCGCCAAGCCATTCAACAGCTTCCTTCTTACTGACGCCAGCCGCCAGCAACATCGCCCGTTTCTTTTTCGGTTTCGCCGCGCGGAAGGCGGCGGGATCAATTCTAAGCTGGGCAAGCTCAATGCTCAGTTCGTCAAAGTCCGTGGTCGGGACAACATTGCCGTTGTCATCAAAGCCCGTGGACTCGGCAAGGCGTTCGGCGGCCAGCTTCGGGTTTTTCCGCGCTTGGCGCTGCGACTTCTCTTCGCTCATGTTTCGCCGTCCTATTCCAGCGAAGCGGTGAGCCGGGCGTGAATAGGCACGCCCAGCCCATGCGGGCCGTCGCCCGCTGCCGCTTACGTTCTCAGTTTAATGTTTTTACGGGCTACCGGCAACACGGCGAGAACGCCCGGTCTTAATTTGAATTTTTATCTTTCCATTCTTTGTAGTGATGTGAAGCCGTCTCCTGTTGGAGTAGTTTTAAAATCGCTGCCGTGTTGTTGGCGGTTCTCAGCATGGCCCCGGTATTTACACACTGCCACACGAATACCACTATACCCACTATCAGCATGATTAAAGACATTACAGACGATCCTTTCGATTATGGACGTTTCATATCTGCCACGATAGACACCTGCACGGCCTTGCGAGGTGAGTCCGCGGGTGGCACACCCAGTATGGTCACAATGAGGATTTCATTGCCCGTGTCGTGCGCTGCGTGGCCCCAAGCGTAGGCGCATTTCGCGGTGGCGTGGTCAAGTTGTGCCGTCGCTAAAGCCAATGCAGTTAGTCCAAGTCGCGCATTGCATCCTCAAGCATTTTGGTTCCATCCGAAATAGCAGCCCATCCCATTTGAAGAAAGGTTTCCAATTTACCGCCTAATTTGGCGTCGTGTGAATCCATCGCCGCATTTAGTCCCGTGCTGATTGCAGCTCCAACAAGAAAACCTGCCACACCGAATCCGCCGCCCCAGAAACGAGTGCCCGTTCGAGGCGCGGATCGCCACACGTTGAGAAAGTCACGATGCCCCGCTAGACCGTCTCGCAAGCGCTCAGCAAAGACAGGATAGACATCAGCACGCATTCTCACGAAATCATTTATGGGCGGGGAAGCTTGCGCAATTAGTGCAGCATAACTCTCGCACGTTAAGCCCACCTCCACGCCTGCCTGAAGCTGTCTCAGAGCATCCAATGCTCTACCAGCTAGCGGGTCATGAGCTATTCCGGACTCTTGGCTTATGATAATTGCGTAACAGGCTGTGAGGTATTGTGAACGCCACGATTCGCTCTCCCAGTGGGTGTCTGGATTCCTAATAATCTTATAACACGCCGCCGAATCAGAAGCTGAGATTACTTGTGATGGTTGCAGCTTCATGTCGGAAGATTCCGTCCGTTGCTTGGCAACAAGGTCGCGCCCGCAGTACCGGCACACTATCGCCTCCGCCTTGATCGTCTCGGCGCAGAACGGGCATTGCTTTGTAGCGGAAGGTTTGGCTCGTGGAGGCTGCTGAGAAGGTACAGTGACGGGCTGGCCGCACTTCGGGCAGTCCGTGACGAGTCCAGCGCCCGCTTCGTCGATAACGATCTGCTGCCCGCACTTGTCGCAGTTAAAAGAAATGTCCATTGCCTCACGCTTCTCGCCTCTCGCTGGCCGTCGTTGCTCTCAGGACGGCAGCAAGCGAGAGTGTTCAGGTCGTTCTACCAGGTAATGGCGCCGCTGTAGGTGTTCACGTTCACGCCAACGAGCCAGTAGGCCGTCGCGGTATATTGTGCCCCCGATACGTCGCCACCAAAATATAAATTATGCAACTGAGTAGTGAATGGCCTGCCATAGGCGGAATAGCCATTCGGACCGGCGCTCTGGAATGAGCAGTTGTTCATAAAGCCCAAACCGTTGGCCGGGAAGGTCACGTAAATTCTTCCTTCCGCGCCGGTATTGAAATCACTGTAAATAACATTTGCGCAATACGTGCCATCCGATAATTTTGATGGCGCTGTGCTATAGGAAAATCTCAACTGCGTCACCGGGCCGTAGTGCACCTCGTTTTCCTGTGCAGCCTTCTTCGCTGCCGCTTCAGTAGCCTGATTCGTGGCTGCTACCGCAGCGGCGATCTCGGCGGCTTGCCTCTGCCTTTCTGCCTCTTCGGAGCGTTGTCTCCGTAAAGCTTCCTGTCTTGCGGCCTCGGCACTTTGTTTCGCTGCTATGTACTCAGAGGCTTTCTGGGGGTCATATCCAAATCGCGCTTGAAGCTCCGGCGGAAGTTTCCACAGCGGAATACTGGCTGCACCCGTCCTGTGCGTTATCGAGGCCGTGGCTGGCGTTATTGTGCGCCAAGTGACGTTTGAATAGGTGATACCGTCCACGGTGATCGTCGTGGGCAACGTGTTCGTTTCCCCGGCGAACGATGCCGCGACAGCCGAAACAAAAAGCAGGACTCCAACACGAAAGGCATTCATCGCACCTTCTCTCTTTGGGATGGGTGGCATTACCAGCGAGCGATAGGCGACGGGACAAAAAGGGGCGCGTACTCAACGTACCCTGTCCCGAGGCACCGCGAAGCGCCTGTTACACAAGTACGCCAAGCCGCGCCCTTGTGGGCGCGTGCTCGGTCGGTCGTGTAACGGGCTTGGAAAATTCGCGGTTTTCGGGACAGCCCGTAGCCGTAGCTACGCAAAGTTGTTGTTTAGGTGTTGTTCTGGATCAGTTTCTCGTTTCCTCCACTACGCGGGCGAGTGTATTCCGCTGCCCCGGCAGAGGCAAGCGTTTCAGAATCGGCTACTCTTTCGGGGGTGTGCTGTTGTCGGGTTGTCCAGAGGCGACAATGCGGATCGCTTCGGCTAGGACTTCCGATAGCGACGGCTGGTGGTCAAAGAGCGCGAGGATTTCCCTGCGGCGTGGTAATGCGGCTATGCGTTTCAGCATCATTGTTTCCGCTTTGAGCGAGCGAACAAGCTCCCGGTGCGTCTTGCTCCGTGGACGGGGCCAGTCGTGCGTGCCCGCTGGCGTGGTGCGCCGGTATTGCGGCAGGTCGGGCCAGCGGCAGAGTCCGCTGCCCGGTCTGTGCGGCCAGTTGTACGCCTCGCAGTGGCAAGACTGATAGCGGGTAGTGCAACCGCCGATCTTCGGTGGGTACGGGCTGCGCCCGCCATGCTTGACGCAAAGGGAAGGCCAAGCGCCCCAGACGGCCCATGCGTGACATCGTGAGCCGTCAGCTTTCGTGGCCTGGCAGCGCCGCAACTGCATCGCCCGTAATGAATACATTCTTTTAGCTACCCCTTGGAGCAAACTACGCTTAGTCCAACGGAAATCAAGAGCGTCTCCCAACGGCCACGCTGTGTGTGGATTCCCGCCGCTCTTGTGACGTGGCGATAGCGCCTCAAAAGCCCCTTTTTCTTGAAAATTTCGCCGTGCGTTGTTCAGGAGGCAGCTTCTCGCTACTTTGAAATTCCGGTTTAACCGCTTCCAATCTGCTGTCGTAACTTTTGCAGTAACTCCGCAGTTGGAAACGGTCGGAAGCAGTCGAAACCAGTCAACTCGACTCTGAGCGCAATTCGTTCACCTGCCGCGCATTACCCTTTTTTTCTGGCTTCCACGGTAACAGGCTCGTTTGAATTTTAAGTCCGATGCGTCTGCCGTTCCGCCACCCGGGCCAATATGTTTATTTACAATTGGTTACTGCATATTCCGGCCGACCTGAAAACAGTGATTGCAACCCATATATTCAGAGCGTTGGAAAGAAAACATCGGCATATGAAGCAAGCATTTGTGAACGTAGCCGAAAACCTTTGGAAAAGTCAACAGAGTGGGCTCCGCTACGCCATCCTCAAGGTGAACGGTCGTCAGATTAAGAAATCGCTCAATACCGACGACTACCAACTCACCAACCGGAAGCTGGAAAAGGACTATCACGAGCGCACTGGGATTGTCGGCAGCAAAACGCTGCCTAAGTCATTCAAGGAACTGGTCACCAAGTTCACGCGTATCGTCCTGCCGACGCGTCCACTGAATCCGGTGGCACAACTGATTATCTGACCCGTCAGGCAGCCCTTCTGAGATACACCGGCTTCGCGAAGATGCCCTTGAACAGAATCACGATGATCGACAGACAGAAGTGGTTTGCCACGCGCCGGCTGATGATCAGCGCTCAACACATGAACAACGAGGTGGGATTGCTACGCGACATCCTGGAGTTCGCCCGTGACAATGGCTGGATGATGCACGATCCAACGTCCAAGCTGGAGCGGTTGAACCTCTGCCCACCCAACCCCGACCGGCCAACTGCAGCCGAGTTTAGACGGCTTGTCGCCACACTGCGCAGTCACCGTGACCGCGACGCTGGCGATCTCTTGTCGAACTCATGGCCTACTCGGGGCTGCGCTTGTTAGAGGCTTGCGGCTTGAAGTGGCAAGATGTGGACTTTGACAGGGCATGTTCTACATCGCCGTGCAAGGGGCGCAATGAAACCAAACGCGATGCTGTGCCGCTATTCCCCGCCATGCGTGAACTGCTCTTAAAAATCCGTCAATCACGCCAGATGCGAAAGATCGAAGGCATTAAACCCAACGACCGCATTATACGCGTCAATGGTTGCAGGGCTGCGCTCAAAAATGCATGCCGCGAGGCCAAGCTGCGACGGAATTTTACGCATCACGATATGCGCCGATACTTCACTACCCGCTGCATGGAACAAGGCGTTCCGATTCGCACCTTGGCAGGCTGGTTGCGTCACAAAGATGGCGACGCACTCCTGCTGCGGACATACGCTGCGCACCAAGACAAACATTCCCTGGAAATGGCGAGCAAGATCAATTTCGCCATGGAGCTTGACGTGGACAATGTAGTGCCGATGCGAGCGGCGAGAACGAACGCCTGACGGTCGGCGGTAGCCGGGTCATTCTGAGTTGGCGGTCAGTCGACGGGCTGGCCGCAAGATGAACAATGCGGTTTGTGTGGCACCATCGCTATTCAACAGTCGTTTCTTTCAGAAATCGTTCGATCTCGGGAGTGGAAACAATGGTCGCCGCACGCCCGACAAGGTCGCAGCAATCCACGGGCAACAAGTCGGTCAACCGTGATTGGAGTTACACCCACGGCTTTGGCGGTTTCCTGCCGTGTAAGCGCGAGTCGAATTTCCTTATTGTTCGTCTGCATGGCGATCTCCTGTGTCTGGGTTGCGATTGCCTCATGCCTCTACCAGAATCCTTCGGCAGTGAGTTGCTCCAGCGTGAAGCCATACGAGCCACGCCGTCGGCGAAATGTTAAGTTTTCAAAAATGTGAAGCTGATGCGAAAGACCCCGTAGTCAGGCGGCAAACACGCGAGCGGACTCAACATTTATGCAACCCCTAGCAAGTCTTCGAGCGGGGTTCCACGCAACCCATCGCGTCGGCCCTGGTTCTCAGGGAATGCTTGGCTCGCCGTTGCTGCGAACTGTTTTGCCGTTGTGGGAAGGGCCTTCCGTTGAATTCAAGTGCCCGGTGATCAGGGAGCGTCGCATTCTCGCCGGCGCCTCGTAATTGTCTCCAGTGGTCGAAAGCACAGCCCACAGCTCCTCGTCGTTAATGTGGAGTTGGTTGGCAGAAACACCTGTAAATCGTGCTGATTTCCGCCCAACTCCACATTTTTGCGTTCTCAACATTTCGCCAATTATTTGGACCTCCACATAATTGGCGGAGCGAGCACAGTCAAGAGCGCCAGCGGTGGACCGCAGCGCAGCGAGAACGACCTTGACGGCGCACAGCGAGCCGTACAATCGAAGCGGCTCCCACGCAAATGACTGATGGAGCGGAATCATCCGGCCATAGATATACGTCCCGCAAGATTTACGCATTCGACGCCGCCCTCGCCGTTGACAACGAGCTTGATCTGCTTTGCATGGCTAAATGGTGTTGATGTCAGCAATGTGGGGACCACCAGCATTTTCTTGGCGGGCAACGCGCGGTGCTTGCGCTGCGTGATTGGGTATGTTGAGTGTCTGTGGCGGACTGCGTGGTTTCTGCGTAGCGCGTCTGGCGCTCGTCTTGCGCCGCCTGCGTTGTGCTGGCGTAAGATCCAGCAACTCCCGGCAAAACCGCGCCACAGTGTCGTGCGACACCGTGACGTTACTATTGCGCAGAATATCGGCGATGGTCTCGTAAGACGCGCCCTTACGCCGCAGCTCCGCGATGCCGTCTTTGAACGGCAGCAGCTTCTGAAACTTCGGCGACGATTTCGGCGTGAAATTTCTAACGGTGGTTGCGAATTGGTTCTGCGCCAGTTCGGCGACAGTGACGTCATTCATGCGTAAGCAGTCTGTTGTTCACTGCGTGCCAAACTTCTAGCGAGCGCTAGGGGTCGGGCGTACCTTCTTTCCATGCGCTGCAGTAAAGCGCATTCCCCGCAGCAATCTGTTCCTGTTTGGGAACACAATTTCCTGCGAGGTGCGGTATGCGTAATCCATGTTGTCACGGAATGTGCAAGGCAACCTGGCAGGCGCGAAGGAGTATTTCTAGGAGCACCCGCATGGAGACGAACACGATGGAATTTCGACTTACGCTCACACGGCATGAAACGGCCAAGGCGTTGGGCGTAATGCCGATCACAATTGACCGACTTGTGGCCCGCGGTTTGGCTTCACAAGGGAAGTACGCTGAGGCGCAGCCGTTGCTTCAGTGGGCCGTGAAGTCGTTCCCAACAGAAGAATTGCTATGGCAGAATCTTGCCTACTGCACCAGTCAACAAGGCTGTCATCAAGAGGCAACCGGCTTTTGCAGGGAAGACTGCCTGAGAGGCTGATCGAGGATAGAAAAGCTGAGGTTCTATCTAACTGCGCCGACGCCGCGCGAATGCAACCATACCCATAACACCAACGCCAACCAGCGCCAAGGTGCCGGGTTCTGGAACCACAGTGAGGCTGGCATCAATACTGATGTCGGTTGCACCCGAGGCATTGAGTTTAACGTCCTGTGTCAACGAATAGGGCGTGGCCAAGCTCAAGGGCCCGGAATTACTGGCCACAACAGGCAACGGGGATGTTCCTGTGCTTGCCAAAAAGAATGTCTCGGATCCCACTATGTTGAATGGGTCTCCGTAAACAGTGTAGCCAGCAGTTGCTGGCGCACCGGAAATAATCTGGCCAGTCACAGCGGCGTTCACCGTTCCGGGTGAAAGAAGAAAGTTGTTGTCCGAGAATGTATACTCTATGGTGCCGGGAGCGCTGGAAATTGCCTGAATGGTAAAATCCATCACGGGAGAGGTTGGGCTGCCAACAGCGGGTTTGGTGATTGCAGAGGTGATGGTCAAGTTCCAAACTCCAACATTCGTAACCACGAACATCTGACCCATCGCACCATTCAAGTCACCCGCACCATTATCGGTAAAGGTCATGAGTGGATTTACCCCGTCGGAAATCGTCAAGGCTGCGTTTTGTGCATGTGCCCAATTGGCAAAACCCACTACCGTCAATCCCACGATCAAAGTCTTGAGCCCCGTTTTCATAAATGCGTCTCGCCTTCGTCTTTATCTGGCCAAAGGTTCATCATGCACTATGCCCTTTGATGGCCTTCAACGTTTGCATTAATTGGGGATATCGGGACAGGCTACGGGACCTCAACCGATACCACACCACCCGCTGGAAACAATAGGTATCAGACCACCCAATATTTAGCAAGGTATATCCGGCCAACAGACCCCTTTTTCCGCCTTCGATCCAAATTAAACGAATACGACTGCCATTTTAGGCCGACGGGGGGGGCACCAGTCATGTTAGATCGTGGCTAGAGTGAGAGTATACGCTCACTGCTGACTGATGTAGTGGCTGTTAGGGGATTCCTGATTGGTCTCGCGTTATAGGCGCCATAGTAGAAGCAGCAGGCTTCGGCTGTCCTTTGGATGTGACCGAAGTGGCATTGGTCGCTGATCAAGATGGTGATGATATGCGTGCGTTACTGCGACCTTGCCGTGCTTTACGGCGACCGCTATTTCCGCGTACTGAGATCGAACGTTTTCTGAAAGAAACGACCACTGAGTAGGTCGAGCCATGCGAACCGTGAATTATGCCTTCGCCGCCATTGGTACGACATTGGCGGGTTCGGCTGTGGATGCGCCCCAGTTCATGCGCTTCGCCATTGCGGCGCTGTGTTCGTCGCGCAAATGCCCGTAGGTCTTGGCCACGAGTAAGCCGCCGTCTTTGTGTCCGAGCCAGCCTGCAATCGTCTTGAAGTCAATCCCAGCTTCGATGGTGTTCGAGCAGAAAAAGTGGCGCGGACTATGATGGTGAAAGTGTGGAAGCTTTGCCGTTTCACAGGCAGACGTGATGGCTTTCTTTGCGTTGTCGATCTGCACAATAGGGTTGGTCGGTTCGGGTGGTCAACGCCACCATCAACACCATTGCTCCGATCACCAATAGCTATGAACCGGCCCCCCATCTCGGCCCAGACCAGCGCAAAGCCTTGGCGCACGTGCTCAGCAGCCCCGACCGGTTCACAGGCTTTCGCGGCGTGGCCGGCACCGGCAAGAGCACGGTGCTCGGCGAGTTGACCTGCGTGCTCCGCGACGAGGGGCTGACGCCGGTGTTTTATGCGCCCACGGCCTCGGCTGCCGATACGCTGCGCAAGGACAACCTCCCGGCCATGACGCTGGGCAAACTAAACTTTGTCGCAGCCGGCATCACGCCCGCTATTGGTTGGCACCTTGGAGATGGGCTACTTGTCGAAGACGAGCGCAGTCGCGGGACGGTTCACCGAGTCGTGACCCAGGCTCTGTTTGTTATTTGGTTGCCGTTGTGTCCTCGCGGCCACGCTTATCAACACTCATCAGGGCACCAACCCCACACAGTAGTATCTCGCGGTTGGTTGGTCGCGCTACGCATCGTACTGAATTTGAGGGAAACAATGCGTCGAAATGCAAAAACAGGCCCACCGCGTTGGCGGTGGGCCTGTTCGCCTACAACACTCTTGACAGAGTCAACAACTAGGACGTGCGACGGCGACGCAGACCGAGCAATCCCAGCAGCGCCACTCCGACGAGCGACACGGTGGCGGGCTCCGGAACAACCGGAAGAAACGCTACGCTGTTGTACGTAACATCGAAGTTCCCCGACCCCGTGGCAATATTGGCCGGATCCAGGTCAAGGTTGAAGCCATAGATCGTAACGCCTCCACTCTGGATGGCGGCTTGCTCCAGGAATTGGAGAGGTACCGTAGCCGTGAGCACGTTACCATTCCATACGGCGTTCGCAGGGTCGCCGGGATTCCCGGGACCGCTATATGGCATGCCGTAATAGTATATCCCCGAAGAGTCATTGATCACCAATTGGCCAGGTGAAAACCAGTTATACCCGTTGGTGGAACCGTTAATCGTGAGGGTGAGCTGAAGTGACGTGGCAAGCGGATTCGAAACCGTGTAGGGTACAGTAGCACTAAAATACTCCCCGCCATACCCGTTTGCGGCTGGATTCACAACCTCGATACCGGTTGGGCCTGGAGTAACCGTGGCGGGCGGCGAACCGTTCCAGCCATTGTAGGGGCCAGTGGGCACAAGATTACTATCCAAGGTGATGGTTTGTGCCTGCGTCGAACTGGCCAAGGCCAATCCGACCACCACGGCAAGCATGGTGACCAATTGTTTCGTTGGGGCTTTGTGTTTCATAGAATACCTCGCGTTTATCCCTTTCTCGCTTTTTATCCCGTCGTTCCCAGAAAGCACACGCGCTGCGAATCTTTTTCGGGCCGCACGGCTATCTGGAGTTCTCCACACTCGTCTCGCTTCGAGTGCAAATCATACCTGAACTTGTGTCTAAAAGAACAACAACATAACTTTACGTAAAGCTACCGTCTTTTCAGCAGTTTTTCGATTGTTTTGACGTCTCCCAAAAAACGCGGAGCGCAGCCGGTCGATAGGCTCACCGAGTCGTGAACGCAGGTTCTTGTTAATTGCGTATCCTGTCATCATCTCGACTGTGCTCCGCATAACGTTCCGACCTACGGCACCAGCACGCGCACTCGATAGTATTGAGTCGCCCCGGTCACGCCATTGGTTTGGATAAAACTCGTTACGGTCCCGAGGCCGGTGCCACCGCTCAGAATGTTGGTCTGACCGGTGCTGACAAAATTATTCGAATAGCTGCCGTTGACGGTACCGGAGGTGAACTCCAGCACATTCGTGCGTGACGAGAAGCCGGGCGAGTACGTGCTATCGCCACTGGCGCCGAGATAGGTGATTGTCAGGTTGGTCGAGCTCGACTTGGCGATGCTGATAATGTGCGGATAGGCGGCGCTGTTGGTCGGGTTGAACCCGGCCAGGAATTGATTCGTGTTGCTGATGCCTTTGCCCAGCGGGTCGGCGTTGGGTCCGCTGTAGGCGGGATTCCCCAGTTCGACGTTCGAGAAATAGTTGCTCTGCCATGTCGTGAACGGATCGGGCGGTACCGTAGCCGCCGTATCGTCTACGATCTGCATGTCGTTCAGGTAGCCGAGGTCGCCTTGCGAGCCGGCGAAGTCGATGTACATGGCCCCGCTGGCCGATGGATAAATCGGGCCAATGACGGCCAGCCTGTGCGTATTCCAATCCTGAAAATAGCCGCCGCCGACACAGAGGTTGGTCGAAGCAATCAGTGAGGAGTAACCCGAGTCACCGTATACGTTGTAGACTGTCAAGGGGTCGCCCTGACCACCGGCAGGGCCAGCGCCGCCACCGGAGTTGTATGCGTGCGAGCCGAAGAAGGTCAACGTGTACTCATGGGCAGGATTCATGCCCCGCAAAATGAAGTGCGAATTGACATAGTAATTACACACGGCGTTCGAGTATCCCAAATAACCAAGCGCGGCGGTGTTAATGACGGCGTTGCTCGCACTACTGGGGAGTGCCCCCGCAGAGGAACACGGCCCATTGTAATCGTCTGCTCCAAAGCCGCTGGCCGCGTTGGTGAACGCGGGATTACTGAGGTCAAACTGAACCGTCATCGCTGTCGCCGCACCGGCGGCATTGGTCAGTACGACCGGATTGACGTAATAATTCGTGTCCAAGCTGTTCCAGTAATGCCCCATGCTATCCGGGCTCGGGTTGGCCAAGCCTCGGAGCGCCCCGCCAGTTAACGGATTCGGCGGGTTGTTGGTGTCGCCAAAGTTGAGCAACCACGTCGCATTAAGGGGCGGCGCCGTGGGCGCGGGATACGGCGTCAAATCCACAATCGACATCGCGTTTAGAGCGCCTTGCTGCAAAGAATTCGTTCCATAGAAGTAGAACACGAGGGCGGCGTCGGCTGGCGGTGTGATGGTTATTGACGTCAGCCGGTCTTCATTATTGAATTGTCCGCTGCCGACATAGGAACTGAACTGGGCAAGTATAGAGGTTTGCGCATAGTTAAGGACATAATACTTCGTGATTTGACTCGGTGCATACTTCAGGGATCCAAAGAAGTTGAACGTGTACTGATGGGTCGGATCCAGATCGTCGAAAAAGATTTCCCAGTCTCGGAAGTAGGTGGACACGGCTGTCGCGACGCCCAGATAGCCGAGCGCGTTGGTCGCAATGTCGGAGATGTTGTTCGTGACCGTGACGCCGTTGGTACCGGAATCCGGCCCGTTGTAAGTGTCATAGCCACCCTGGGGATTACTACCGGACCCTTCTCCGTTGGCAGAATACGCCACGGAATTGACCTGACCGAGTGCATTCGTTGTCGGGAAGAAATTCGCGGAGCTCACGCTGTTCCAGTAATGCCCCTGAATGTCCGGATTCGGTGTCTGGGGACAATTGCCATAGATCACGTTCGTTCCGGAGAACCCAACGGTGCAGTTGGTCAGGGTGTTGTTGCCAAACTGGATGAGCGTGGTCTGGTTGAGCGGAGTGGCCGGAGGCGGAGCATTCGTGCTCGGTCCTTGCGTGACCTGCATACAGTTGAGGTAACCACCGGCTCCGTTGGTGCCGATCCCTCCGCCGACTGTGTTTGTTCCCAGGAATTGAACATAAAGAATCCCGTTGGCTGGCGGCAGGACGGTCGCGCTCACCACCATATTCGAGTTGGGGACTGATGGATTGGCGGGGTACTGTACAAACTGGGCGACTGCAGTCTCCAGCATGCTGTAAGCGCTGTTGGTAAAAATGGAATAGACTGTGTAATCACTCGGGCTGGAGCTATGTGATCCGAAGAAGGTCAGGGTGTACGTCCGCGATGGATACAGGTTTTGGATTTCAAATTCTGAGTTGACGTAGTAGTCATATACCGCTTGCTGAATGCCCAGGTTGCCGAGCGCATTCGTGTCGATGACGCAGTTGGCCGGGGTCCCCGGAGGCACCGGTCCAGCGGGACCGTTATTCGCGTCCGTGTCGCCAACTTTATTTGTTTCAAATCCAAACGCGGGCCACCATCCTCCCACCGTGTCGTCGATGTTCGTCAGGAGAGGGAAGAATTGGGTGCTATCCACGCTGTTCCAGTAATGCCCATGGATGTCCGGGCTCGGGGCGTTGGTGCCATTAAAGGTCTGGTTGTCACCCATCTTGATCAAGACGGTTTGGCCTTGGGCGGAAAGCGCCAGACCTAGAATGAGCGTAAGTACAGCCGCCACTGACTTGAAATTAGCTATCACCTTCCACGTCCTCATGATTCTCCCCTTCTGTTGTGCTGGCTGTAAGAGAGTTTTCCGCCAAACCTCGCCTAATCTACTTCATCCCGTCTTTGGCATCTGCTTCGTCACAAATGATACTTCGGTTTTCCCCACTCAGCTAAATGAATCGTCAGGGCAACGCGTCGTAACTGTAGAGGGCATCGAAAAATGTTCCGCTGGTGCCGTCCGGGAACTGGATTATGGCCGGACTGGTAGCCTGCGACGCCGTGATCAGCCCCGCGTGGCCATCGACGAAAACACCCAAGGCCGTACCGCTGTATGAATAATTGAGATACTCCCAACCGACTGTTCCAGCTTGCACGGGATTGGCCGTAACGGTACCGTACTCGATAAGATCATACGTGCCAAAACTCGGATCAAGTCCCCCGCCAGTCCCGACCGACCCAGTCATGACCACCGGCACGATATTCCCGGCCATCGCCGCGTCGCCATCGCGGCGATACACGCAGGCGTTGAGGGCCGGTATACAATTGGCTGAAACCTGAAAGTACTTGGCCATGGCATAACTGCCACGGCCCTTTTGGTGCTGCGTTTGGCCGAATTTGCGGGTCATCAGCGGGCACCACATTGTTTGGGCGTAGCTTGGGTGGCCCATCGCTGCCAGATAATCGGCCTGGTTCACGGGGAAAGCTCCATAGGTGTGTTCCCAGATCGTGCGGCGCCAGGTGCCAGGAGGGTAGGTAGCACTGGGGTTATCCCCCGACGGCTTGGGCCAATACCCGTCGTTGTCATCGACGTACATGCGCATCAGCAAATAGATCTGCTTCAGGTTCGAGATGGAAGTGGCCGTGTACCCCTTCTCGCGGGCTTTGTTCAACGCCGGAAGCAGCATGGCGGCCAGGATGCCGATGATCGCAATGACGACCAGCAGTTCGATGAGTGTGAACGCACTTCTTGGCGCCCGTCCTTCAACACGAAAGCTATTTATATTGGTCACGAGTCCGCTTCCTCTGTTCCAAATCGGGAACGCGTCGCTTCGCCGTTCCCATCTCAAGCTTAGAAATCCCGTACTCTTGAACGCTACGCACTCTCGCAGGTGCCCTTTCCTGACGCAACGAGAAGTCACCTTTACGTAAAGCGCCCGCCGCCGGGGCTTTGGCCGAGCTTGCCGAATGCGATTCCTCCACCAAAAGAAATTCATCGACCGAGACGCAGGATAAATCCTTTGCCGACCGCGTCGCGCGCGGGTGCCCGCCGGCGGCCCCGATCGCCAGTACTCCCATACCGGCGGCCAGGCCTGCCTCCACACCGGCCTCCGCATCTTCCACCACCAGGCATTCCTCCGGGGAAATGCCGAGCCGCATCGCCGCGATTGTGAACACCTCCGGATCTGGTTTCGACCGGGTAATGAGGTTGCCGTCGACGATGACATCGAACTCATCTTCCAGACCTACGGCCCGCAAGATCGCGCGGGCATTCTTGCTCGACGAGCCAATCGCGATCCTCACCTGCCGGTCCTTGAGCGCCTTGATCATGCCAATGACCCCGGGTAAGATGTGCGCTGGCGACAATCCCTTCAGCAACTCCCGGTAATAGGTATTCTTGCGCTCGGCCATTTCGCGTTTCTCGTCCAACGAATACCGCTTGGCCGACTTCTCCAACATGATCTCCAATGACTCCATTCGGCTGACCCCCCGCAGCCGGTCGTTCGATTCCCGGCCAAACGGAAGCCCCAGGGAGTCCGCAAGTCGCTTCCAGGCCTGGAAGTGGTACTCATCGGTCGAAACGATGACTCCATCCAGATCAAAGATAACGGCTTTGATTGTTCTCATTCGATGGCGCGCTTCGTAGGAACTGCTGGTTTAGTTCAGCACCTCGAGTGATGTTGAGGTCACGCTCAATTCGTCTCGGAGCAGATGAGATTCGCCGTTTAGAATCACCCGCGCCTGCTCCTGTCCTTCTCCCTCTACTTCCAATCGATGAACGTCGTGTGTCAGGGTCAAGTTCAATCGATATCCTCGGTAGGCAATCCGCAGTGACACCGATTTCCAGGCCTCCGGGAGGCGCGGTTCAAACGCGAGGCCCTTGGGAAGAAGGCGCATCCCAAGAAACCCATAGACAAGAGTCTGCCAGGTACCACCCAGGGCAGCGGCGTGAAGCCCGTCATCGATCGTCCCGCGCCCGTCATCCAGGTCCAGTCCGGCCGCTTTACAGAAGTAATCGTAGGCCTGTTGTTCTCGGCCAATCTTGGTTGCCAGGATGGAGTGCGTGTTGTAACTCAACGAAGAGAAGTGGAGAGTCATCGGTTCGTAGAAGTCATAGGCCTCCCGCATTTGCTCCACGGCGAATTCCTCCTGCAGCAAGTACATCGCAAGGATGATATCCGACTGTTTCACCATACGGTGCGTGTGTCGCATTGCGTACGCCTCGTCAGCACTTATCCCTTTGAAATCGAGTGTTTTCTTGCCGAGCAGGAATTCGTCCTGCAGTGGGAAGTTGCGACCGGGAACCAGCGGCACCGCCATCCGTTGCGCCGCATTCGTCCAATTGGCAATTTCACCGGCTCCAATCTCCAGTTTCTCGGTCAGCGCTTTCGCGGCCCGCGGTTCAGTGGCCTTGATGCTCTTGAGCCAATGCGCAGCGAGTTGAAGATGACGGCGCGCCATAAGACTTGTATAACCGTTATCCTTGCCGTGCTTGTCCAGCTCATCAGGCCCCACGGTGTTATGCAGATGCACGACGCCCGCCTTATCCTCCTCCAGACGCGACATCCAGAAGCGCGCGCTGTCCACGAGCATCTCCAGCCCTTTGACTCGCATGAACTCGTGGTCCCCCGTGGCCTGTGCGTATTGATCGATCGCATAGGCTATGTCCGCGTTCTGATGCCACACGTAATCACCGATACTCCACGGCGCCTGTTCAGTCCCATCCTGGGAATCAGTCATCCACGGAAAGCAAGCGCCCGGAGATTTTAAACGTCGAGCGTTCCGTCGCGCCCCCTCTAACGTGCGATAGCGAAAATTCAGTAGATTTTTTGCCACCTCGGGATACGTGTGCACGTAGTACGGCAGCAAAAAGGTTTCACTGTCCCAGTAATACAACCCGTGATACCGATTGAAGGCATACGCACGAGCCGGTACGCTGATCTTGTCCGTATGAAACGGCGCCATCTGCAGCATGCTGAACGAGCTGAACCGAAGGTAGGCTTGATCTCTTGCCGGACCGTCGATCGTCACATCCGCCATTGCCCAGCGGCTCCGCCAGACCTTTTCCGATGCTGCTAACGAACCGTGATAACCGACTTTTAAGGCTTCGCGCGCGATAGTCGTGGCCACCTCGTGAACGCGCGGGGGCTCCACTTCGTCCCGGGAACTAACTACCGCCATGCTATGAAGAACAGTCGCCGACTCTCGTTTCTGTAGCGTAAGTGTGACCTCTTGTTTCAACACCGTTGAGTTCCGCACAGACATCGCGCACGGACCGCCGGCAACATTGGAGGCAATACTCACCGTATGTCCCGTACCCTTTACACGGAAGGTCAAGTTGGCTTCTCCACCGGCGCCCAGGTTGACTTGCGAATCTTGGAGAAGTTCCTGACGCAGGTGGGGCAAGGACCGGTCCCCGCACCGGAAATAGGTGGGATACGCCCCGTCGAGTTTGAACGTCAAGACTGCCTTGCCGTTCCAATTCTCCGGCAACAAGGTGATTTGTTGCATCCCCAGATGCGGCTCGGCCGCCGAAAGGAATCGCTCGAAAAGTAGCCGGGTGCGCAATCCGGTGGGGCTGACCCAGGATACATGTCGGGACAATACGCCATTGTACATATTTAGCGATCGACTGAAAAAGTCGATGGTCCCTTCGGAAAGGCTAAAGGATTCCCCCCCCAATTTGATCTCGCAGGCAAACAGCTCCGGTAGCGTTATCATGGCCACCATGGGCCAGCCATAATTGACGCGGACTTGTTTCAGTGCCGCCTTGTCAATCTGCCCAAAAACTCCGGCTAGATATCCTTCACGAAAACTCTTAACCCCGGCGTTGGCCTCCTCGGTATAACCCCGCACACCCATGTATCCGTTGGACTGGGTGAATATGGTTTCGAAGTAGATGTTCTTTTCCGAAGCCCACTCGGATTGCGTCAAAAACCACGGGTCACCCGCAGCATACCAGGGCGTGTTGTTTGATTTCATTGGCTTTAGGTTTTATTTAAAGAAGGACATCGTCGGGCGATTTTGCTCTCGACAACTTTAGATCACTGCTTCTCGCATTCGCCGGGATCACCAGACCGTCGGCAGTCATGTCTTTCCTCCCATGTCATTCGCCTAAAGGGACAAAAACAACAACCCACTTTGGACTTTACGTAAATCACGCAATTGTTTGCTGACTTGCAAGAGGTAGGTTTTTATAATGGGAATTGAACCACGCATGAAAGCCAAGACGCTTATCCCTGCCGTCCTCCTAACTTTTGTCATTTCGTTGAACTCCGCCCTGGCGCTCGGCGGCGCGACCGTGCCGTGGACCACCTACGAAGCCGAGAACATGACCAACACCGGCACGATCCTCGGACCGTCGTACGCTGGAAATAACGTCGCGTCAGAATCGTCGGGGCGACAATGCGTCCAACTCAATGCCACCGGGCAATACATACAGTTCGTTGCCCAGTCAAATGCCAATGCCATCGTCGTGCGCTATAGTGTGCCCGATACTGCGGATGGGGTCGGGACCAATTACACCCTCAGCCTCTACCAAAATGGGGTATTCGTTGGCAAACTGGCAATGACCTCCCTATATTCCTGGCTGTACGGGGTTTACAGCAATGGAACTCCCGCGTTCGGCAACAATCCCGGCGACGGCACGCCGAGGAACTTCTATGATGAGGTGCGCACCAATGGTCTGTCCATTAGTGCGGGTGATGTGGTGCGTTTGCAAAAAGACAGTACCGACACCGCGACCAACTACGTCATCGACCTGGTTGATCTGGAAAATCCCACCGCCATCAGTCAACCGGGCGGTTCGGTCTCCATCAAGAGCGCGCCCTACAACGCCGTCGGCGACGGAATAAACGACGACACTACAGCCCTGCAGAATTGCATCAACGGGAACACCAGCGTATGGCTGCCGCCCGGCAATTACAAGATTACCGGCTCCATCAACCTTCCTTCCAATCGGACCATTCAAGGCGCGGGCATGTGGTATACCACGCTGGTCGGCGATCCCACTTTATACGCCACTTCTTCCCGGCGGATCACGCTGAACGGGAACGGCAGCAACATTCACCTGTCGGACCTGGCGATTTTGGGAAAGTTGAATTATCGAAATGACAACGAACCCAACGATGGCCTGGGTGGGGCGTTCGGCACGGGATCGACCATCTCGCGGATCTGGGTGGAGCACACCAAGACCGGCGCCTGGCTTGTAAATTCCAGCGGTTTGGTCGTGGATAGTTGCCGCTTCCGTGACACGATCGCAGACGGGATCAACCTCGTTGTGGGCATGCGCAGCACCACCGTCACGAACTGCACAGCGCGCGGCACGGGAGACGATTGTTTTCCCATCTGGCCGGCGACCTATATATCGCAGACCTATTCGCCCGGTCTTAACGTCATCACCCACTGCACTGGACAGACCCCATTTCTAGCCAATGGCGGGGCGATCTATGGCGGCGTCAGCAACACCATCGAGGATTGCCTATTCCAGGATATTCCCTACGATTGCGGCATCCTGATCAGTACCACCTTTGCCGTCGGGGCGAACACTTTCAGCGGAACCACGGTTGCCCAGCGATGCGACCTGATTCGCTGCGGCGGCACGGCCGCGGGCGCAGGCCTGCAGATCTGCCTGCAAGGCGGAGGCATTTCGGGCGTCAATCTCAACAATCTGAATATTACCAACAGTGCTTCCGATGGATTGAGCATCATATACGGTGCGGGCCCGCTCGCCAACGCGATCATGTACAACGTGAACATCCCCAATTACGGCCTTGGGGGCGGCGGACGGAATGGCTTGTGGGCGCGCAACGATGCGGTTGGCAGCATGACGGTAAGTAATTGCTCGGTGGTGGAATATAAAAACGACTCGTCCAACTTTACCTTCAATTTTGTGACCGCAACTATCCCGGTCACGGTTCAGACCAGTCCGCCTGGACAGACCTTTACAGCGGATGGTACGAACTACAGCAGTGCCCAGGCGTTCAATTGGCTGTATGGATCCAGCCACACGATCGGGACGACTTCGCCGCAAAGCGGAGGAACCGGCGTTCAATTCGTTTGGGGTTCCTGGAGCGATGGTGGAGCGCTGTCGCATACGGTCATTGCCACCACCAACATTACCTATACGGCGAATTTCACGACGCAGTATTACCTGACGATGAACGCCGGGCTGGGAGGCAGCGTGAATCCGAGTAGTGGCTGGAACAACAGCAATGCGGTGGTGAACATCAGCGCCACCGCGTCCAACGGCTATGCTTTCAGCGCCTGGGCCGGCAGCGGCAGCGGTTCGTTTTCGGGAACCAATGGTTCCGCTTCGGTCACCATCAGCGGGCCAATCACGCAGACAGCCAGCTTCGACTTCCTGGCGGAGATCACGGGAATCATGATCGGCGGCGATGGCTCAGTGACGATCAGTTACGCCACCACGTCGGGCCTTAGCTATCACGTCGAAACCACAACCAACCTGACTTCGTCCTCATGGACGACGGTACCCGGAAGCACAACCAACGCCGCGGGGGGCATCATCATCATCGTCGATCCCAACGCCGTGGGCGACCCTCAGCGCTTCTATCGGGTTGGGTCGCCGTAGCAAGAAATCCTCTGGACTTTACGTAAAGATCGCAGATGATGGTTGCGTGGCAACCAAGTTTAGGGTCCTCCTTCGGGAAATCGCCGAAAGGACCGGCATCTCACGCATGGCAGTATCGCTCGCGCTCCGGGGCAAATCCGGTGTCTCAGGCGCGACCCGCAAGAAGGTCCTGAAGGTCGCCAAGGAACTCGGTTATGAACCGGATCCTGAAGTCGCCAAGCTCCTGTCGCATATCCGCGCCAAGAAGTCGGTGGATACGAAAGCGTGCCTGGCATTGTTGACTTCTGGAGCGGCGCCGCAAGATTGGAAACGGTACTTGACGGAGCGGAAGTACGTGGAAGGCGCTCACGCTCGCGCGAAAGAATACGGATACCACATCGAAGAGTTCTGGATAAACGAACCCGGCATGACGCTTTCCCGCCTCAGCAACATCATCTGGAGCCGGGGAATTGAAGGCGTCATCATTGCTCCGCTGCAAACCAAGCTCTCGGGGAGAGTGGGGCGCTCGATCCGGCTTGATTTCAACTTGTTCTCCGCCGTGGAAATCAGCGAAACGGTTGAGTGGCCGGATTTGGACCGGGCGGTCCACGATCAGTACACCTCAATGCTCAAGGCGCTGGATGAGCTTTCCGGCCTGAACTACAAGACCATCGGGCTGGTGCTCGAGGAAGCGTTGGATCTGCGTGTGAATGGCAAATGGACTGCGGCCTACTTGCGTTATCGAAATCAGTGGGGCGCCAAGAGATTGCCTCCTCCCTTGATTCTGGACATTCCAAGACAACCGGCCTTTGACCGCTGGTTTGATCGCTACCGGCCGAATGCGATCATCAGTGTTGATCGTTTCGGATTGCACCTGGCAATCGAAAGAGGGCTGGATATTCCCGGGGAGGTCGGCTACGCGTCGCTGGATGTGGACGGGGATGCGGATGACTATCCGGACGTGAGTGGAATCGACCAAAACTCGGAAATTGTCGGCGGTGCGGCCGTTGATATGCTGGTTGCTGCCATTCATCGAGGTCACCGGGGGATCCCGTCTCATCCCGTGCGCGTGGAGGTCGAAGGCTCTTGGAAACCGGGCAAGAGTACCGTCAAGAACCGCCACGCAGTGACTTGACCTACATGGTCAGGATTCCTCGAAGACCGGCTTTACGTAAACTCGTATCGACCGTTGGCTCCGTTACCCTGCTTGATAAGTTCAAAGGAAGAGTGAATTCTCCAAAGTGGCTGGTTGTAAGAAAACACGCTTTCATGAATTGCGGGCTGGAACAAATGCGGTGGTTGGCCGTCGTTCTTGCCGGCTTGGCATTGACGTCATGCAGCCAGCGGGAACAACCCACACCCGCGCCGGAGACCGGCAGGAAGATCCTGATGGCGCACTACATGACCTGGTACACGACGCCCGCGATGAGGGGAGAATGGGGCGGTCATTGGACGGGTTATGAAACCAAGCATCACCCCGACCAAACCACCACAAACGGCTTGCCGGATATCTGGTCGAATTATCACCCGCTAATCGGCTTGTACGATTCAACTGACCCGGACCTTCTGGAATGTCACCTCCTGCAAATGAAGTTGGCGGGAATCGACGGCGTGATTCCCGATTGGTACGGGATCAGCGACACGGCCGACTACCCGGCCATTCACAAGGCCAGCAGCGCTCTCTTCGACGCCTGTGGAAAATTCGGGATGAAATTCGCGGTCTGTTACGAAGATCGCTCGGTCCAACTGATGGTCGATTGGAAAAAACTCCAGCGGGATCAGATCACCAACCACCTTGCCGAGACAATGCAGTGGCTGCAGAAGGAGTGGTTCACGAAACCGCAATATCTCCAATATCGTGGTCGACCGTTGTTCTTGAACTTCGGGCCGATCTATCTCACCGATAGGGCGGTTTGGGATGCCGCGTTCAAGACCATTCCGAACCGGCCCTCGTTCTACGCCCTGCATCATTTGTGGAAGAAAGCCGGCGGCGACGGTGGTTTCACATGGATTCACTGGGATCCTTGGGAGGGCACGCCAACCGAAGCGAGAATCCGGGACCGTATCCGGCAGGTCTTCACGTATTTCTCTACGAACCGCGACGAGGTCATCGTCTCAGCTTACCCTGGCTACAATGATGTTTACGCACAGCACCAACAACTCCTCGATTATCGCGGCGGCAAGACGCTCCAGGAAACTCTGGAAGTGGGCATGGAAGGTCCGTGGCCCCTCATCCAGTTGGTCACTTGGAACGACTACGGCGAAGGAACAATGATCGAACCGACCCATGAGTTTGGTTACACCTTCCTGGAGGTTGTCCAGCAGGCGCGACGCAAAGAATTGGGTCAGGTTTTCACATTCACAGCCGAAGACCTGCAGCTGCCCGCTCGTCTCTACGCGCTCCGCAAGAAAGGAAGCGTCACTGCCGCAGAGTTGGATCGCATCTCTCAACTGCTAAACAAGGGAGCATGTTCGGAAGCCCGCAGTCTGCTCGACGCCCAAGAAAGGACCTAGCTCTTATTCTGACTCCGGTAAGAATTCCGGTCTCACGATCCAGTTGTTAGGACACGTATGGCGGAGCTTCCTGCTGCTTGGACAAGATACCCAAGCCGTCTGAGTTCCTGTTGATCGTCGACGCCGATGGATCTTATTATCGCGTGAGGGCGGATGAACTGAAAGGAACGGTGTCATCCATACTCGACCGGCATTCTGGTGGCGTGAACGTTCTCCGCGCGGATCAGCGCGTTGATTTCGTCACGTTTGAGGCGATTATCGCTCAGTCCGCTCTTTCCGACGACCAGAATGCGTGGTTCCAACCTGACTACAATTCCTCTTTCAACTTCACATCTTCGATGTCGACCCGCCATCCGCTACAGCGAGTTCAACGGCCCCGCCTTCAACCAATCGTCCAGCATACAGGATATCGTCTCGGAACTGATCGAAGGGCCGTAACAATTCATTGTCCATCACGTGCGGCCACCCGTGAGGCATCATGGCAAACAAGGGCAGTCCCTCAACCGCGTCACAGTCACTGGTTGCAACCCGTGGTTGCAACCCGATTGAAAAACACAGGAAAACTCACGCTAAGCCCAGTGTAAGAACTGAAACCCTGCAAAGCTAGATAACCATTGGCGTCTGCAAGCATAGATGCCTTAAGCGTACTGTGGCTAACTGGAGCGAAAATCCTGGAAAACGTCTTTTAAGTCCGGTGCGTCTGTCGTTCCGCCAGCCGGGCGCAACAATAACGTACGGCATGATACGTCGCTGTTCGAGAGGAAGCAAATGGGTTTTGGCCGCGTCAAGTGCTCCGCGAATATCCAACGTGATATCTTGGGGTTGACGTGCCAACGCACAGGAGAGCGGTCACGCTTTCTTCGAGGGCTGCTCGTGGAGTTTGTCGAGCCTGCGGATCTCGGGCCAGGTCCACGCGGCCAGTGCCACTACGATGATCGTCCCGATCCCGCCGCTGACGACGGACGCCACCGGGCCGAAGAAACGCGCCACGGTGCCGGATTCAAACTCGCCCAATTCGTTGGAGGCACTGATGAACACACTGTTGACCGCCGAGACGCGGCCACGCATCTCATTGGGCGTACGCAACTGCACCAAACTATGCCGCACTACGACGCTGATGTTGTCCGCCGCACCACACCCGGCCAACATCAGCAGTGACAACCAAAACAAGGAGGAGAGACCGAACACGATGGTTACGATGCCGAAGACCGTCACCGCCAGCAACAACGCTCGGCCGGCCTGACGCAGCGGCGGGAGATGCGACAACGTGACGGCCATGCAGATGGCTCCGACGGCGGGCGCCGCGCGCAGCCAACCCAGACCCGCCGGCCCCACGCGCAGAATGTCACGGGCGTAGATGGGCAATAGCGCGGTCGCACCGCCCAGCAAGACGGCGAAAAGATCCAAGGTGATGGCGGCCAGAATCAATTTGTTATCCAGCACGTACCAGAATCCCGCCAACAAAGTTTTGAGCGAAGCGGTTTCTGTGCGGTGCGTCAAGGGACGAGCCGTGATTGCCGCCACGCAACAGCAATTCACCAGAGCCATGGCCGCATCCACGACATAAACCCACATGGTGGTCCTTTGCAGGCCAATCATTAACCCGCCCAGCGCCGGTCCCGTAACGCACGCGATTTGATACGCCGTGCTCCTCCAGGTAACGGCGCTCCCGAATGTGTCGGTGGGCACCAATTGGGGCAACAACGCCTGGCTGGCCGGCCAAAAAAAGGCTCGTCCAGCCGCGCCGAAGAACAACATCGCATACATCCATTCGACCGACCCGTGCTGGTGAGAAACTATCGCCAAACCCAATGAGGCCATGGCCATCACGACCAGGCCAAACAGCACAATCCGCCGTCGATCCAAGCGGTCGGCCAACTGCCCCGCAGGCAGGGCCAGGAGCATAATCGGGAGAGCCTGCACCAACCCGACCCATGCGAGAGCCATCGCCGAACCGGTGCGCTCGTAGAGTTCCCAACCGACCGCGACCGACTGCATGTTGGCGCCGATGTTGACCGCCAGATTCCCGAACAGGTAGAAGCGATACTCACGTAATCGCAAAGGCGCATAGGGATCGCGAGGTTTCCCCGTGCCCGCCGAAGATGCCTCGGGCGGCGGAGTCTCAATCAATTCCTCAGGATCGGGAACCTCATCCATGCAGCGAAATCTTTACCATGTACTTTGCCAAGCGGCAAACTGTTGCAGATGAAATTCCGTCGATGGAGGCAATGAAACGGTAAGTACTTCCGGAACGGGCAATTCAGCCAATCAGCCGACTTCAATCTTTGAGAAAAGTCACCTTTCCCGTTTCGAGGTCGTAGATATCCCCGATGAGCCCGATCTGGCCCCGCTCGATCAAATCGTTCAAAATAGGGTCTTGCTCACGAATGGCTTTCAAGGTGAGACGCACGTGCATCTCGGCGACCTTTTCGACAAAGGCGTGGTTCTTCGACGAACGCGCTTCGCCCGGCGCAGTTTGCACGGCATTGACCGCGGGCTGAATGCGGGCGAGCAGCGAAGTCAGATGCCCCAGTTGCACATCGTCGCATGCGCCCTTGATCGCCCCGCAATTGGTGTGACCGATGACGGCGATGAGCTTCGCTCCGGAGACTTTCGTGGCGAACTCCAGGCTCCCGAGGATGTCCTCGTTGATGATGTTACCGGCGACTCGGGCGCTAAAGATGTCGCCCAGGCCCTGGTCGAACATAAACTCTGGCGTGATACGTGAGTCAAGACAGGTAACCACTGCGGCGAACGGGTACTGACCCCCGCTCGTTTCTTTGACTTGGCGTTGAAGATCGCGATGGATCATTTGGCCGGACACAAAACGGTCGTTGCCTTCCTCCAAGAGCGCCAGCGCCTGGGCGGCAGTAATGGCGATCTGATTCTCGCGTGTCTGAGTGGCGACTACGGCCGGACTGCCGCCATGTGGGGTCGGGCAGCCAGCAAGAGGCAGCATATTTGCAAGGAACGCCAGAAGCGTGACGATTTTCAGCGCTCTGGGGGGGGGAAACAGATATGTCGGGACTCCAGCTTCGTTGTTATGTAAATGTTCATCGGAGCTGTACCTGCGGTATCGCGCTCGGCATTATTCCTTTGCAACTGGGACTTGGCAATACTTGAGCATCGGCGCGTCTTTAACATGATGCGCGATGAAATGCCTGCAATGTCGCAAGCGTCGCATGCTCTTCGGACATACGACGCTTGCTGTTCAAACGAACGGACTAACGCCACAGGACGAGAATCGATATGAGCTAACTGTGCTAGTGGGGGACTTGTTTTTGTCCACGAAGGAAAACGCCGAAACCGGTTCCCATAGCCATGTGCACTCATGCGCTGGGTTTGGGAACCGGAGCAAACTCTGGAAAAGCCACACCGGTACCATCAGTCAAAGTAACCGCCACCTGCCATGTACTGAGTGGGATCGGTCTTGACAGGGAGCGGGGTTCTCACTATGCCCCACGTAGTAGACCACCGCTTCCCCCGCAGGGAGCTCAGAGCCAAGTTTCAATGCCGCTGCCTTTGCCTGAAACGAAAGCGAAAGCAACACCACGATACACCGACCCGTGAATCTCAGAACTCACACGGTCCGTTTTCGTCTCGCGAACAAACCAATCAGCGTGGCCGCCATGCCAACCAGTAACCAAGTACTTGGCTCGGGTACCACAATGCTTATATCCTTGCTGAATTGACTGGTGCCGCCTCCGGCTATCGGCAGATCCCATTCGAACGCCCACGTCACGTCGCCTGGGCCTGCGTTGGTGCTATCATTCAAAACCTGCGGGCTTCCACTGTTCAACTTGTTAAGCGTGTTGAAAACAACGTCGGCTTCGTGATGCATCGGGGCGGCGAAACCGGACCCGCCGGTTGCGGCGGTGTTTTCATAAACGCTCCCGAGACTGCCGACTTGGGAAACAGCGTTCGAGTTCAGGAACTGAACCGTGTCGCCGGGTGCTCCGCCGAGCACGAAGTTGCTGTATTCGTAGAAGTGAAAGGCTGTAGAGCTTCCGGAGGTGTTTTTAACTTTGAATTGGATGCTCATATCGGAGGTGCCGTCGCCAGATGGACTGCCGACCAGACTGAAAGTGGCTGACACGACGAAGGTCGCGCCCGTGAAACTGGCGCCGACGTCAGCAGCATCAATACTCGTATACGTTGCCGGCAGTGTGTCCAGCGAATGCTGGCCCGTTGGGTCGTTACCCACGCGGTACCAGAACCATTGCTGGTCGAGGACGTTCTGACCGTCAATCGTCCAACTGTTCATACCCGCCTGCGAATTGGTTACGATGTTCACCGTGGAATTCTCTTCAGTAAGTTGCATCTGCGCCATCGCCGAATGAGAAACGCAGAGGCTCGCCAAGACGCACGCCACTATTACAGAGACAATCCTCCCACCTTTGGTTACAACACAGGATTGGATGCTCTCAGAATGTTTAGTACTCGCCATCATAAATCTACCCACCTTCGCTGATCCCTCAACGACCGTTGTGGTTTTGTAAGTATACCCCCCTTTGGCTGCCCAAATCTGCCATCAATTGCCGGGATACCTTTTCTCGCTGGGACGATTTGTAGGGGAAGTAGCGTCGGAACGCAAGCAAAAAACGCGATAATTCAAAAATTTCCACCACGAGCGACTAAATCGTGGATTTCGGCTGATAGCTTTACGCGCGAATTTTGAGATCACGCGAGGCCCTATGAACAAATGTTAAGTCTTATAAGCATATCTCTTTTATCTGCAACCTGATATAAGAATATTAGATCTTGGAAAACCAGCCCAATTCTCCATTACTGCTCGTGTGCACCTGTCGTTCTGCCATCTGAATGCAAGGCAACCACCCCTCACAGCCCACAGTCCCATGGTGCAAATCTCTCCAATGGCCTCCACCTCCATCGTCTGCCGAAGAGATTATGCTGCCGTTCTCAGAAGGTCGGCGATCTCGCGTCGCTGCCGGGTGCTACAGAGCCCTCATTGATTCGGGCTGGGATTCAGCATCTCATCGAGGCTCTCTCTCTTCTGCTCCTCTTCTCGATCATATGCCTTGCCCTTGCGGGCGATCCGGCTGGCGACGAGATCCTTGCCGACTTCCGCGTAGGTTACCGCCACGGCATCCCCGACCTTCAATTCCGCCAGCACGGCACTGGTATTTGTTAAGAGGTCAATCTGACAGTCAGGCGTGACCTTGAAGGTCTTCGAAAGGGGCCAATGCTCAACGGTAATGAACCCGGCCTCAGGATCGATTCTGCCAATCGTGCCTTCAAACTCGGTATTCGCTAGCACAATCTCGCCCTTCTCCGTCACGGTGGCTGATGTCGACGTCGGTTTGAGCACGGATGACTGCTCCGCGCACGAGAATGACAGGATCGCGACACCCAGCCCAATGGTAATCTTAATCACCGAGTGTTTCATCATACAATCTCCTCCTGGGTTCGTTTTCACGTTCACGACCTCATGGCAAAAGCTTCGTCTCGTCTCGCCCAATATTCAAGTCTCGGATTACGCAGCCTCGTCCATCAACCAAGGAAGCGGATTGAACTTTTCTTCTTGAGTCGTCAACCTTCCCGGTTCTATCCTTTCGCCACACGGTAAAATTGAGAGGCTACCACCATCATGAAAAGATCCCGTCGTCAATTCGTTAGCTTAGTCGCGGTCAGCGCTATCGGCATCGTGTGTACTCCCGGTTGTCGCGCCGATGGCCCTTACCATTTTTTGAAGGAAATTGCTGTTGGTGGCGAAGGCGGTTGGGACTATCTGTCCATTGATGAGGCCGCCCGTCGTCTCTATGTTTCCCACGCCACCAAGGTTGTAGTTATTGATCTCGATAAAGACGAAGTCACTGGTGAAATCGCCGATACGCCGGGGGTCCATGGTCTTGCACCTGCACCGGAGCTTCAACGCGGCTTTTCCAGTAACGGTCGGGAATCCAAAGCGAGCATTATCGATCTGAAGTCGCTCAAGACACTTTCCAAGGTGGACACAGGTGAGAATCCGGACGCGATCTTGTACGAACCGGGACAACAAGAAGTCTATACATTTAACGGACGAGGGCAATCAGCGACAGTGTTTGAGGCCAAGACAGGCAAAGTGGTGGCCACGATCGCGCTTACCGGCAAACCGGAATTTGCTGCTGCCGACCCGCAGGCGGGGCGCGTCTACGACAACATCGAGGATAAGAGCGTGGTAGTGGCAATCGATACCAAGACCCATCAGGTCACGAATACCTGGGCAATCGCACCGGGCGAGGAAGCTTCGGGCATGGCGATCGACGTGGCGCACCACCGGCTCTTTCTCGGCTGCCATAACAAACTGATGGTGATGATGGACAGTGTTACCGGTAAAGTGGTCGGCTCGGTTCCCATTGGTGACCGGGTTGATGCCAATGCGTTTGATCCCGGCAGCCAGTTTGCCTTCAGCTCCAACGGGGACGGCACCGTCACTGTGGCCCACGAGGATTCGCCCGACAAATTGGTCGTGGTCCAGACGTTAACGACCGAACGCGGGGCGCGCACCATGGCGCTCGATCCGAAGACCCACCGGATCTACCTGGCTTCCGCCAAATACGAGCCGCAACCAGCGGCAACTCCGGACGCCCCCCGGCAGCGTCCGAAGATAATCCCGGGTAGCTTTAAAATCCTCGTGTATGGCATGGACAAAGCAGCGGGCCATTAGTTCCGTGAAATTCCGTGGTGCCGATAAAGGCGGGTTCACTCACCCACCCTGCCCAAACGGAATGACCAGTTTCACGCCGATGAATGCCTCGCCGGTCTGAGGGTCGTGGATGGTAACATCCGATTTGAGTTGTGCCTGGCCGAATCTGCCAAACATCGGCAGTGAATACTGGGGAGTCGCGGCCTGACTACCGGTATCGGTTGACGGTTCGTCCGCAATATTGTAAGTAAATTCGAGTCTCTTGGTCGTCTCCTGTGCCGTAAAGGTCATTCGATCCAAGCCGTACTTTGCAGCTTGCAGCATTCTTCCGATTGGCGAGGAGCTTGCATTCTGAATGCCGTATTCGCTTTCAAAAATAATCCAGCGGTCCGCAGAGGTTGTGGTTGTGGGTTTGATGAGATCGCCCATATCCCATGCGTTAGTCTCCACGGTAAGGGCTGTGTTCGTTGGAATCATGGGGCGCAGCGCCTGCAGCGACGACAGGAGTGACGGAGAAACATAGTCCACCAACCGGATGTACGGCGTAGCCTGTGCGAGGACGGATAGGCTCAAACCGAAGCACACGACAGGACCCGCCACAGCTCCCAAGAGGACTGCCCGCGATGAACGGTTAATGCTTTTTGGCTTCACCTTCATCCAAACGACCCATTTCTAACCTACACCGTTTCCACTATTTTGCAAATGGCTGCTGGCTCACGGGACAGCTATTGCACTCCCATACTGTTGTCGGCCTGTACGATTAGAGATTTGTGAATCGAAGATGACTTGCGAGCAATTCGAGTGACGCCGGACCGGGGCGATACGAGAAGACTCAGTCGCTGAAGAATCAACCGCGGTAGCTGGCGGAGGAGGTCGGGGTTTCCCAGAGCTGGACCTCAACGACGGGCAGACCCTCGGCGCGCGCGTGATTGAAGATGAGCTTCGCGATATTCTCGGCGGTGGGATTCTCGTCCATGACATGGAACAACTCGCCGCGCTGCTTCAGCAGTGGTAGGATCGGGTCATCCCTGTGGAGCAACATCCGATGATCGAGCGTTTCATCGATCCAATTCTTGACGGATTCCTTGATGTCCGAAAAATCCTGCACCATCCCGCGTGCATCCAGTTTTTCGGCCTCAATGTGGACCTCCACCCGGCCGTTGTGCCCGTGTAAGTGCCGACACTTGCCCTCGTAATTGAGCAACCGATGCCCGTAACAAAAATCAATATGCTTCGTGACCCGGAACATGCCGCAATGATGCCGCACTTCCTTTCGGAAGGCAATGCCGGAGGGTAGTCCAGCCTTCTCACCCGAACATGAGTTGATTTCCCGTTCAAAAGCTGGCATCTTGCCGCTGCATGAAAGTCGCCACTCTCAAGGAAGCCAAGTCCCGGTTGGATGAACTCGTCGTTCGCGCCGAGCAGGGTGAGACTATCATCATTAAGCGCAACGGTAAGGCCGCCGTGCGCCTTACAATCGTAGAACCGGAGTTGGAACTCAGCCCTGAGGAGGCACGGAAGCTCAATGCCTGGGCCGATGAAGAGCGCGCCACCGGTCGCACGCGGGTCTCGGAATCACCGGCGGCATACGCTGTTCGCGCGAAGCGCACGCGCAAGGGCAAGTCTCGGTGAGAATCGAGACCACGCGACACTACGACCGGAAGTTCGAGTTATTCCCGCAGTCGGTTCAAGACCAGGTTCTCGAAACCATTCCGTCTTTGGTTGAATCGTTTGGGAAACCACACGCGCATTTGGGACTGCGGAAGCTGGCTGGCCGACTGTACGAGTTTCGCGTCGGACTTCATCTGCGGATTGTCTTCCGCCATGACCGCGACACGCTTTATCTCTTGCTCATCGGCACACACGATGAAGTGAGGCGTTTCATCCGGTCGCTATAGTAAACCTCGAGTTGACTCACGCTCCTGCAATCAGGCGGCCACCGTCGACGACCAGCGTGTGGCCCGTGATGAAGTCGCTGCCTTCGATCAGAAATAGCACGGAGTTTACGATGTCCTTGGGTGATCCGAGCCGTTTGACCACCGTCGCGTCGATGACTGCTTGGGTCTCCTCTTCCGTGAAGTCTGGCGGCAACAAGATGGGACCGGGCGCGATGGCGTTGACCTGAACGCGGGGCCCGAGCGCTTTGGCCAATGATTTTGTCAGGCAAATCACTCCGGCCTTGGAAACGCAATACGGCAGGTAGTCGGCGTACGGTCGGATGGCCGACCAGTCGGCGAAATTGATGATCTTGCCGTCGACCTTTCGGGCCAGCATGTGACGGCCGACTTCGAGCCCAAACAGAAAAGGCCCTTTCAAGTTGGCGTCGATATGAAAATCCCAATCGCGCTCGGTCAATGTGGCGAAGGGTGTCTTCTTATACACGGCGGCACTGGCGACGAGTACGTGGATATCGCCAAAATGCTTCGCCGCTTTGCTGACGGCCGAGCGGACTTCCGTCATCTTGGCCTGGTCCGCTCCGACGGCGATGGCGTCCACGCCCAGCGCTTTGATTTCCGCAACGGTCCGGCGGGCGTCCGCTGCGGACGAGTTGTAGTGGACCACGATGTTCGCGCCGCGCCGCGCCAGGCCGAGGGCGATCTCCCGCCCGACCCGTTTTGCCGCGCCCGTCACCAATGCGGTTTTGCCTTTGAGCTTCATGGTGCCGTTCAGCTTACTGGAGGCCCGCGACTAGACGCAAGGGAAAGTGAGGGGTGAATTGGCGAGAAAACTTGCGGTGGTTTCAAGAGGAGTAGTCACCTCCGGAAAAGGGGGCCGATGATTGTCAATATGCGGTTGTGCGGGTCTGACCCCTTCTTTATTCCATGATGGTTGTGGAGGCGTCGTGCAATGCATTGTCTTGACAAAAACGTCCACTTGTGAAAGTCTTCACAAGCTAGGAGAAGGCGGTGTGTGTCCTGTTTGCATCCAGTCTTGGGTGGCAAGGGTCGCGGGCCGCAGGTCATCTTGGAAATGTCGCTTAATAGGCGGCTTATGCCACAATCGCGGAAAATGACCGCGTGTCGGACAGGTTATCGTGGTTGCCAAAGGAAGAAACCAATAGGATAGGTATTAACCACAAACCAACCCGCATGGCTGTGAACGCGAAGTGAGGAGCGCCAGATGCTACCATTCATTTTGGACATCGTTATCGCGAACCCAAAACGAAATCTCTTCCCCAGACTCCCCGGTGTGGACTGGCTGCTCGGCATCACACTGGCGGGATTGGTATCGGCCGCGCCGCTCCCAGCCAACGCTCAGGTCGTGACCCAGGGCCAACTGGTCGCCACGTTCCAATTTGGAGCGCAGGAGATGGTCTACGATTCCAGCCGCAATCGCGTCTATGCAACCGTGCCCGCCAGCAACAGCGTGGCGATCATTGATGCGCAGCAGCTCCAGTTGGTGAAGATGATCTCCATCGGTTCCAATCCGCAGGGGCTGACCATTTCCGAAGACGGCTCGCGACTCTACGTCGCCAACTCCGGCGCCACCGTCAACGGCATCGGCATCGTGGACCTTAACAATCTCGTCGCGCTGCCGGGCTTTACGACATCAACCACATTCTCGTCTGTCTTCGCCGGGTTGAGCAATCGGCTCTATGCTTTGTCCGGGTCTATTTACATGCTGGATGCCACCAGTGGATCCGTCCTTGGCCAGACTTCTCCCAGCCTCTACATCTATAGTGGCGCGATCCGCGGCACACCGGATCGCAAAACCTTGTTTTATGGGCAATTCGGCCTCTCCCCATCGAGCCTCACACGCATCGATATCAGTGGAACGAATATGGTGATCGAGGAATCCATATCCCCCGGCTCGAACGGGCAGAGTCTTCACGTCAGCCCCCTCGGCGATTACGTGGTTTTTCCCAACGGCGCTCCCTACGATATCCCCTTGTTCTGCACGACAAACCTGAACCTTACCTACGGGACATTCAACACCGGTGCGTACCCGGACCAAGCCGCATTTGATCCAGCCGAACGCTATCTCTATGACTTCCACTCGGACGGTTCCGTCGGAATCTGGGACACCTCCACTTTCGTGCAGCTTGGATCGATACCCGTCGACGCCAGCTACGACTCAGTCCCTGACATGCTAATAGATGGCACCGGAGAGTTGTTGTTCATCAGCAATGGTTCGATGATCGAAGTGCGTGGCACCGGGGCGCCGCCGCTTCGGCTTGGTCCAAGCTGCGGTGCTTCGATTAGCCCGACCAATGCCGTGTTCGGTACGGCGGGGGGCTCTGACAGTGTGAGCGTGACGGCGTCTAATGGCTGTGCGTGGGCAGCGGCCAGTGATAACGACTTCATTACGATCACCTCCGGCACCAACGGCACAGGCAATGGGACCGTAAGTTACACGGTTGCCGCCAATACCAGCACCAATGCTCTTACGGGCACGATGACGATCGCTGGGCAAATTTTTACAGTCACACAGTCAGGTGCTTCCGGCGGGGGTGGTGGCGGAGGAGGGGGCGGCTCTGGAGGCACGAACTGCACGTATACACTAAGCGCGACAAGCATCGACCTGGTCGCAAAGGGTGGCACCAAGACGGTAAAAGTGAAAACCAGCAGTAGGGACTGTTCATGGGTCGCAGTCAGCAACGATTCATTTATCACGATTACCGAAACTGCCGCCACGATGGTCAAATTCAGCGTCTCCGGCAACACCAACACCGTGCCCCTGATCGGCACGATCACCATTGGCGACCAAACGTTCACGGTCAATCAAGCTGCCGGGGGATGCACGTTTAAGTTGAGCCCCAAGGCCGGGAAAATCAAAGCTGCCGGCGGTTCCGCTACAGTCAAGGTGACCCCCAACTTCAGCGATTGCGGCTGGACCGCCGCCAGCAACGATTCGTTCATCACGATCACGGGTGGTGCCAGCGGTAACGGCAGGGGTACGGTCAGTTACACCGTAGCGGCCAACACCAACACCACGGCGCTGACCGGTTCGATCACCATCGGCGGCGAAACATTCACGGTAACGCAGGCGGGAGCCAAGTGACGACGGCAACGCCGTGCATCAAAATGCAACAAAACTGTACATCTGCGCCACGAAAATGCCACGGGGAACGAGCCTCCTGAAACCTTCCCCGCGAGGATCGCTTTGCCACCATCGACTTCCCGCAGGATGCGGATCTTGTTTTCGTTCGTAAAAAGGGTCAGTCCTGCATAACAGCATATTTGTAGCTTTTGCTGCACTTCGTGCACTACCGCTTGATCATCCTCACAGGTACCGGCACCGCCATTTTCGCGTGGCACGATTCAAAAAAGAGTCGGTCCCGCATAATCGCCTATTTATGTTCATCGTCTCTCGCGCAAGCAGTTGGCGAGGGAACCACTGGCGCCCGGCTGAAGACGGAGGGCGAAGAGAAAAACTCGAATCTCGAAATCCGAAACAATTTCGAATGAAGAAAAATCGAATTAAGGCGGAGGGCGAGATTTCAATGAATGGCGCGGCGCTCGCGGCATGCCTGTTTTGTAGCGGCCGGTTCGGCGTGAGTCAAAACTGATAACAAAAAGCGAACTGACGCCTTTTCGGGACTGACCCTTTTACTTCCCATTGAGCTGCGCTCCCCGATGAAATTCCTGGGGCAACGACGGCGATACAAATGCTCATCCCCTATCATCCAATGACCTAGTCGAAAACCGTCCTCGCACCGATTGTGGAGCGGTCATCCATTGTCGTAATAACGGGTAACCAGTAAACGATTGGGCGAAAGGCATTACAATGAATGGATCAGGGAAATTCAGACTTACTAATATTCGGAAGACGGCCAAGGCAAGTGTTGTCGCGGTCGCATTGGGAGTTGCCATGGTCGCCGGCAGTTCGGCAAAAGCCGAGAACCTTACGGGTCTTGTTTATCTGGGAAATCAAATTTTCACCTTTGATAGCAGCAATCCTGGCACAATTTTGACTTCCGTTGGAATATCCGGTATGCAAGGCAGCGATACGCTCGTCGGCATTGATTATTTTGGCAGCACGCTTTACGCAATCGGCAGTGCGGGCAATCTTTATACCGTAAATGGGACGACGGGCGCGGCGACGTTGATTAACCATTTCGGGCCTTTGAATGGGATTTATTTTGGCATGGATGCTTCGGCTGCCGGCATTAGGGTTGTCAGTGACGCTGACATTAACTTGCTGTTGAATCCGAGTACGGGAGCCATCATTTCCAGCACCCCGACGTTGACTCCCACCACGTTGAACCTTGACGCCATCGCCAGTTCTGGAAGCACCATGTATGCAGTGGATTCCGTGGCCAATACGCTGGGCATTTTGAATACTACAGCAGGTACGTTCTCAACGATCGGCAGCCTGGGTTATGATGTAAACGGAAAAAACGGATTCGATATTTCCAGTGCATCGGGCATCGCTTATTTCGCGTCAGCCGTCGGCAGTTCTGGGACTGATCCCAATCTCTACGAGATTAATTTGGCAACTGGTTTTGCCAGTTTGGTGGGACAGATTGGACCAGGCGACGGCACGCTGATTGACGGTTTGACTGTTACCGCAGTTCCAGAGGTTGGAACCATTGCATTGGTTCTCGCTGGTGGAGCAGGCATGATTGCCCTCTTGCGCCGCCGCAAATAATTTAAGAATACTTTAGACTCATTCGTTGGGCCGCAGCAAGTGCTGCGGCCTTTTTTTTGGTCGTGGTGTCCTAGTTTGTTGATTTCGTCTTAAACGTCATAGTCCCTTTTGAGGGATTCGCCGTTACTGGTCTTGATGAGGAGTTCGGCTTTGCTTGCGTCAATGTGAATCTGCTCGTGGGGCATCTTGACTGATATTAGACGGGCGCAATTACATAGCATAAGTAGCTAAATTATTCCGCTTTCGTTGGGCCTGTGCGTCATTAAGCGCAGTCGGTCGGCATGGCAAGCGGTTGGTGCTGGTGTGCAGCAGAGCCGCGCAGTCCAGGTCGATCCATCTGCGTTGTGGAGCGGGTCGGGGGAAAGGAGTCGAGAGGGAAACTGGGGCGGCACCCTGCCCCTGTGTCCCTTTCGTCGCGGCACGCTAACAAAAAGCGAACTGACCCGTTTTCAGGCCGATCAGTGGTTCACCAACGCAGTCGTGAAAACGTATCTCTACAATGCGGCGGGGCAGTTGACCAACTGGGCGGTGACCGCGAATAGCTGGAGTCAGAACCGCAACCTGGGGTATGGTGTCGCGGGCCGGATTGTGACCCAGAAAGTCAACAGCGCTGTGCGCACCAACACGTATGACCTGACCGACCAACTGCTGACTAGCAGCGGTTCCTACGCGTACTCGGGCACCTACGACGCGGTGGGCAATCGGTTGACGGCGGACGGTTGGAGTTACAGCAACAACGTGGTCAACGGCTACACCCAACGGGCGTCCGGCTCCCTGACCAATGCCATCAGTTACGACGCCAATGGCAATGTCAGCGGCATATCGGATTGGGTGGATGGGATGTTTGGGCTGAGCTTGACCCATGACAGTCAGGGGCAATTGGTCGGACTGGATAATTCGTTCTGCACAGGCACTTTGAGCTACGATTACCGGCGGCTGCGGGTGGAGTCGGATGACGACTGCAGCGGCGACACCCTCTACACCTACGATGCGCGCGGTAATCTGCTGGACCAAAGCAACACCTCTTACCGCGTCCAATACGCCTATGCCGACGGCATCGACAGCGCTGTGCTAATGCGGGCGGGCGGGAACCTCTACGCACTGGTGGCCGATCATCTCGGCTCGATCGTGGCGATGTTCGATCATACCGGCCACGTGGAAAGCAGCGGCGATTACGCTCCCTTCGGCAACACCGGAGCGCCCCCAGTGGACAGCACCCTGGCCTTCACCGGCCGCGAATCCTACTTCGGCCTGTACTATTTGCGAAACCGCTGGTACTCACCAGATTTAGGCCGCTTCCTAGAGCCCGATCCGATTGGGTTGGCCGGAGGAGACGTGAATATTTACCGGTATGTGGGGAATAGTCCGTTGAATTGGGTTGATCCGTCCGGTCTAGGAGTGTGGTCATTTATCAGAGATCACGCTATAGCTGAGATAAGCGCCGACGCAGGATATGGCCGTGTCGGCGTACATGGTACTATTAGGGTCTCCTCTGAGGGCATAACTTTTACTGGTGGATACGGAGTTGGCTTGGGACTAGGCATCTCTGGAGGGATTGGACTTTCTGAGAAACCGTTCACCAAAGATGATGAAGAAAGTGTGACGGCGTCTATGTCGGGTGGCAGTGGTTGGGGAGGAGCACTGTCTTACGAGGCTTCATTGGATACAGTAGTCCGAACGTTGCATTCTGAGGGGTTCTCAGGCATATTCGGTTTCGGAATGCCGCTTGGGGGGACATTAACTCGTGATACCAGTTCCTCGATGGACTGGGAAACCGTGGCATCTTGGATCGAAGACATAGCGGCTGCCGAACTCACCATTTTCCTTCCCCCGTGCGAGTAACACCATGGATAATATAGGAGCTTGCTGATATCGTGAATTCGGCCCTGGACATTCTCTTTGGCTTGTCTTTTATAATAGCGTTCGTGGCCTGTGTTAGCGGAATGGTCCTTCAATCAGTATTTCTGAACATGCTTAAGCGAAGGCACCCTCAAGCTTGGAACAACTTGGGATGCCCTTCTTTTTTAAATAATTCATTTGGCTCGAGCTGGAACGTCATGCGCTTTATTAACCGCGAGCGCTTCCGTGATCTCGGCGATAAGCAGCTAACCTCTTTTGGCGTATTCTTAAAATGGTTCTTGATAGTGTACCTATTATTGTTGCTATTGACATTGGTACAATTCTTTTGGCCCATATTCAGTCGGTTCATGTAAGGCCGGGAGCAACGGGGTCACATCTCTGGGGCCTGTTGCCCAAATCGAGTTTTTACTTCCAAAAGGGGGCAGTCCCGCATCATCGCATGTTTGTGTTCATCGTCTCTCGCGCAAGCAGTTGGCGAGGGAACCACTGGCGCCCATCTGAAGACGGAGGGCGAAGAGAAAAACTCGAATCTCGAAATCCGAAACAATTTCGAATGAAGAAAGATCGAAACGACGACGAGAGCGGAGGGCGGAATCCACCCACCCCTGCCCCGTCAATACCGCGGCTGAGCCTCCGGGACGGAGGCTGCTACACCCAAAAAGATGACATGGGTATTGGCGATGAGTGCGGATACGTTACAGCCGATAGCCAATGAAAACGAACCATCGCCGTTTCCCCAACTCCCAGAACCGCTGGTACTCGCCCGACTTGGGCCGCTTCCTGGAGCCCGATCCGATTGGGTTGGCCGGAGGAGACGTGAATATTTACCGGTACGTGGGGAACAATCCACTCATATTTACTGATTCATTTGGCTTACTCTCAGTATCCGGTGTTCTCGACTGGCTCTCTCGGTATTTGGTATTAGAGTTGTCCGTCGACGCTGCGATGGGCTTCGGTGTCCACGGGTCGATCGCAATTAGATGGACTGGCATAACGTTTACAGGCGGTGGAGGTTTTGGTGATGGGACTGGAGTGGCTGGAGGTCTCGGCCTTACGTCTGAACCTCTTCCTCCTTCCACTGGAAGTACCCTTGAGAAAGGCGTCCTAGCCTCTTCGAGCGGAGGAGGACGCGTTTTGGGTGGTGCGCTAGAAGTCTTTCTTCCTGATGGAGCTCGTTCGATTACTGACGCAGAATTGACTGGGATTGGTGGCGCCGGTTATGAATGGGGGGGAGTTTACTCGCCGTCGAGTATTAGGGGGTCATCCTCGTGGTCAGATGTCTGGAAATTCTTGACTGATGTCATTTCCGGGCGGTTCCTCATGGATCCTCACCCCGAGAGCGTTCCGCCATGTTGATAAGAGAGTCTATTGCCAGTCTGCTTTGGGCTGTTTCCGGCATAAGCCTTATTCTCCTATTCGCAGGCGGTGCGGTAGGGCTTGTTGTTCAGGCGGTATTTGTAAGCGCGGTGCGACACCGTCATTACTCCGTGTGGAAAGAGCTGGGAAGCCCGGCCTTCTATGACGGTGCTTGGAGTATTTCAAGGTTTATACGTTCCAAACGCTACCTTAGTCTTGATGATCGCAAGTTGGCGTCTCTGGGCAAGTACCTGCGGTGGCATTACATCGTTCATTCCATCGTTTTGGCGGTAGGCTGCCTGTCGTTCATTGCGGCGATTTGCCTCGACAACAAGCCAGTTGGACAAGCAGGTGGGTCGCGAGCTGATCCCGCTCCTTTGCATCAATGAGCAATGGGGTCCCGTCCAATCATTGTAACAATTTGAAAAGGGGGCAGTCTCGCATCATCGCATACTCATTGGCTCGAGTAACTCTTCCCGAAACGCATCCCGGCCCAGACACCAGCCTCGGCGGATGGCTTTTACGGTTTGCGGTTCGGCCGGCCCGCGACGGTGACTGACGGAGTGGGCGTTTTGTTGAATTTCTGGCTATTTTACCCCCTGAAACAGCCAATGTTTATGGGGGTTTGGGAGAAAAGCTTCCAAACCTTCCAGAGCTTGCGAAGTGCGTTCACGAGTTATTGGGGGTTGAGGTAGAGTGGGAACATGAAGAGGCAAGCTCTGTTCAGCTCGCTACGCTCGGTTGGCTGCGCTCCGTCCCCTGAGCTGCGCCCTGCGGGCGTTGGCACGACACAACGCATTTGCCGCAGACGACAGCGGGTTTGCTGCGGCGAATACGACGTGCAGCGTTTGCCACGGGAGTACGGCGTGTGGCGTCTCATCCGATTCGGCTCCGCTTCGCTCGGCTCCGTCCAACTCGGCTCCGGCGCGACGCTCGCGCCTCGGTTCCAGAGCTTGCGTAGTGCGTTCACGTGGTTTTGGAGATGGGGGTACGGTTGGGGCGTGAAGAGGAATTATGAGAACGCGAAGGGGACGATGGAGACACGAAGGGGACGGAGTTTGCACGAAGGGGAAGTACCCGCCCCTTGTCTCGTGCGAGGAGGGGATCAGAGGAGGGGCGGCGATGGTATGGTGAAGGACGGTGAAGGACGGTTAACGACGGCTAACGACGTGTTAATTTTTTTGGCGGGGATGGGCACCACAACCGGTTGTGGTTTTTATTTGGCAAGGGAGGAGATTTTGGCTGGGACCACGTGCAAGGGAAAGAAATTGAAGCGCAGCCAACAATCCGCTACAATGAAGTACATGAAAGCCAAACTACTCGGTTTGTTGCTGGTCTTTGCACTTCTCCTTCCGCTCCGCGCGCTGGCCGAAACTGACGAAGCGCCTCGGGGCCAGAATGCTTTGCGTAAATTCGGCCGCGGTATCGCCAATGTACTTTTCGGCATCGTGGAAGTTCCCAATCAAATCACCAAGGTCACTTCGGAACAAGGTGGCGGCGCGGGTGCGACGTACGGCGTGGGAAAAGGATTCGTGCGCTGGATGGGACGCGAATTCACCGGGGTCTATGATATCGTCACTTTCCCCATTCCGTATCCGAAGGGTTACAAGCCAATTATGCACCCGGAGTTTCCCGTCGAAGACTATGAGCCGTAGTCTCTGGTTCGCACTCTGTCTTTTCGGCGCGGCGGCTGGTGTGCGCGCGGACCAGGATCTGGCGACCGGCGACGCCGCTCTCGCGAAATTCGATCTTCCCGCGGCGCTCAAAGCCTACCGCGCAGCGCACACCCAGTCGCCCGATAGCTACGAGGCCACTTGGAAACTGGCGCGGGCGCTCGCCGACACCGGTACGCTTTCCAAGGATCCAGCCGAGCAGAAGCAGTGCTGTGTGGATGCCGAACAACTGGCCCGTGCCGCCGTAAAGCTCGATCCCGGCGATTCAAAGGGGCACGCTTACCTTGCTGTGGCCGTCGGCAAGCTGGCGCTTTATGAGGGCGGCAAACGCAAGGTCGAACTGGCCAGTGAGGTGCAGAAGGAAGCGGAACGGGCCATCAAGCTTAACGACCAAGAAGACCTCGCCTATCATGTGTTGGGCGTCTGGAACCGCGAAATGGTCGAGTTGAACTGGGTCTTGCGCAAGTTCGCCGAGTTGATTTACGGCAAATTTCCATCCGCGACACTGGACGACGCGATACGCGATCTCACACGAGCCACCCAGATCGCGCCGCAAATGGTTCCGCATCGCGTTGAACTCGGCATCACTTTCGCCTCGGGACGACAGTGGCAGGAAGCCAAAGACAATTTGGAAAAGGCGCTCACCATGCCGAAGGCCTGGGTCACAGATGAATTCTACTGGGACAAAGCACGCGAAACGCTCCCGCGGGTAAAGTCGCATCTCGACTAGTGCTTCCATGGCAGTCCTCCCGGCACAAGTTCTCAGCGTCACCGAATTGACGCACCGTGTCAAAGACCTGCTCGAAGAACGTTTCCCCAGCGTGTGGGTCGAAGGCGAAATCTCCAATGTTCGCTCGCCGTCGTCCGGCCACATCTATTTCACGCTGAAAGATGCCGGGGCACAATTGGCCGTGGTACTTTTTCGTGGCGTCGCGGCCAAGGTGGGGTTCAAACTCAAAGATGGCTTGCAGGTCATCACTTTCGGTGACATCAGTGTCTACGAAAAGAGTGGTCAATATCAACTGGTCGCCAGCCAGTTGTTGCCGAAGGGACTCGGCGTGCTCCAGTTGGCTTTTGAGGAGTTGAAGCAGCGCCTCGCTAAGGAGGGTCTTTTTGATTCGTCGCGCAAACGACCGATCCCCATCTTACCCCAGCGCATCGGTTTGGTCACATCACCCACAGGTGCGGCGATCCGCGATTTCCTCAATATCATCGACCGCCGCTTTCCCAATGTGCACATCGTCATATACCCCGTACGCGTTCAGGGCCAAGGCGCCGCCACGGAAATTGCCGCTGCAATCGACGAATTAAACGTGCTCCATGCCTCCGGCCGTCTATCGCTCGACGTCCTTATTGTGACGCGCGGCGGCGGCTCGCTCGAAGACCTGTGGGCCTTTAATGAAGAGGTGCTCGCTCGCGCCCTCGCCCGATCCCGAATTCCAACGATTTCCGCTGTCGGACACGAGATTGATTTCACCATCGCCGATTTCATCGCGGACCTCCGCGCGCCGACACCCAGCGCCGCCGCGGAGTTGGTCGTGAAGGCCAAAGAGGAATTCAAGCAGCGAATGGGGCAGTATCAGTCGCGTCTGCAAAGCGACTTGCGACTCCGACTCGCGACCGCCCGCCAGCGCTTCTCTGATTTGGCTTCCAACTATGTGTTTCGCCGACCAACGGAGGTCATCCGCCAATACCAGCAGCAAGTCGACGATTCGGGCCACCGCCTGACTCGGGCTGTGGGCGCGACTCTCGCGAACCAGCGAGCACGATTGGCGACAACTGCCGGAAAATTCAAATTGCTTGGTCCGCAGGCGCTTTTGGTCAACGGACGACAGCGAGTCGGTTCCGGTGAACAGGGCCTCTGCGCGGCATGGGCCCGCCGCTGGCAGAACACCGGTCACCGACTGACTCAGGTCAACGCCAAACTGGAACTCCTCAGCCCCAAAGCCACGTTACGGCGCGGTTACAGCATCACGCTTATTCCTGAAACCAGCCAAATCGTACGCAGCGTAACCCACGTCAAGCCAGGGACTAAGATTTCAACCAAGGTGCTTGATGGGGTGTTTGATTCTGTGGTATCTTCCTTGACCGATGGCAATGAAAGGTAAGAAAAAGGGAGGCGAGCCCGTTCTGGCCAGGAACGGGCTAACGTTTGAGTCGGCCATCCACCGGCTCGAGAAGATCGTGGCCGATATGGAGGAGGCGGAGTTGCCGCTTGAGGATATTCTCAAGAAGTACGAGGAGGGCACTCGCTTGGTCCGGTTCTGCAGCCAGAAACTGGACGAAGCCGAGAAGAAGATCGAGATCCTCACCAAGAAGACGGATGGCAATGTCGCGCTGGAGCCGTTTGAAGCCGAACGCGGAGAAAGCGATGAAGAAGAGTCCGCGGACGAAAGCGGGAAGCTGTTCTGACAAGCAAGGAGCCTGAAATGGGACGTTATCTTGACATGATCAATTCGCCGGCCGACGTCAAGCTGCTTACGATGGAGCAACTGCAGACGCTGGCACAGGAAATCCGTGACGAACTGATCACGGTACTGAGCAAGACTGGCGGCCACCTTGCGCCAAATCTCGGCGTGGTCGAACTGACCATCGCGTTGCACCGCGTGTTCGATTCTCCCAAGGATAAGTTTGTCTGGGATGTCAGTCACCAAGTGTACGTCCACAAACTACTCACCGGCCGTCGCGGGTCCTTTTCCAAGATTCGCCAGACCGGCGGCCCGATGGGGTTCGCGTTCCGTGCCGAGAGTCCCTACGACTGTTTTGGCGCCGGCCACGCCGGCACGGCACTTTCCGCCGCGCTTGGGATGGCCGCTGCGCGTGACCATGGCAAGACGGATGAGAACGTCATCTGCATCGCGGGCGATGCGGCCCTCACCAACGGGATCACATACGAGGCACTGAATAACATCAAGGCTACCACCAAGCGTTTCATTGCCATCCTCAATGATAACGAGTGGAGTATCGCGAAGAACGTCGGCGCGATCGCCGAATATCTGAATCGCATTGTGCGTCATCCATCTTACGCCGCAGCGCACAAGCGGATCGACCACTTCCTGGAGCGCTTTCCCCGCGTCGGTCCCGAGTTGGCTCAGATTGGTCATAAAGTGGAGGAAGCCGTCAAAGGCATCATCGTGCCCAGCTTGCTTTTCGAGGAGTTTGGCCTTCGCTACATCGGCCCCATCGATGGACATAACACCCAGTTGCTCATTGAGACACTGACTTGGGCCAAGCAACAAAATGTACCTGTCCTGATACACATTCTCACCAAGAAGGGTAAAGGCTACGAGAAAGCCATCGAAGACCCGCAGTCATTCCACGGCTGCGGGCCATTTGATATCACCACTGGCAAGTCGCCGGCGAAGAAGGAAGGCGCACCACCCAGTTATCAAGATGTCTTCGCTGACGCTCTCGTGCGGTTCTGCGACGTAAACAGCAAGCTTGTTGGCATTACCGCCGCGATGCCCAGTGGCACGAGCCTCATCAAACTGCAGAAAGCGAAGCCTGACCGCTATTTTGATGTGGGCATCGCGGAGGAGCATGGGGTCATTTTCGCGGCTGGCATGGCGACCATGGGGTACCGCCCCGTCTGCGCGATTTATTCAACGTTCCTCCAGCGCGCCTACGATTGCATTATTCACGATGTCGCGTTGCAGAACCTGGACGTGATCTTCGCGATGGACCGCGCCGGCCTGTCGGCTAATGACGGCCCGACCCATCATGGTGTGTTTGACATCGCCTACGCGCGATGCATACCGCGGGCTATTCTCATGGCGCCCAAGGACGAAGACGAGTTTGTCGATATGCTATGGACAGCGTTACAGAATCATGGCCCCATTTTCGTTCGCTATCCGCGCGGTCCGGGTGAAGGTGTGCCCATCAAGGACCACCCTGTAATCCTGCCGCTTGGCAAAGCCGAGGTGTTGCAGCACGGAACGGATGTCGCGGTGATCTTTTACGGCGCCATGACCAAGATGGCGCGGGAGACAGTTGCCGCGCTGCAGGCCGATGGCTTGTCTGTCGCCCTCATCAACGCTCGCTTCTGCAAGCCCATTGACCGTGAGATGATTGAGAAATACGGACGCATCTGCAAGGTCGTGTGCACGCTCGAAGACCACGTGCTTATGGGCGGCTTCGGCAGCGCGATACTGGAAACGCTCGAAGACCTGCGAATCGACACCCCCGTGGCCCGCATCGGTTGGCCCGACAATTTCATCGAGCACGGTTCCAGCAACAAGGATCTTCAGGACAAGTACGGTTTGAACTCCAAAACCGCGATTGCCAAGGTCAAGGAATTACTCGCGGAATCCGCGGCGCGACACGAAAAGCCGCAGCAGTTCCGCGTGCTGGGAGCCGCCGCGACGGCGCGCACGGCATAAGGGGAGCCAGGGCCGGTCACGGCGTGAGTCTGGCGTCAGCAATCATGCGTGACCGTATTGATACCCAACTCGTCGCTCGCGGTCTGGCGGAAAGCCGCGAGAAAGCGAAGCGATTCATTCTCGCGGGAGCAGTCCGCGTTAACGGGCAACTCGCCCATAAGCCCAGCGACCTGGTCGCGGAAGACGCTGTGCTCGTCATCGAGGCTGCAGAGAAATACGCAAGCCGCGGCGGCCACAAGCTCGAAGCCGCACTCGACGCGTTCTCCATCTCTTGCACCGGCCTCGTTTGTGCCGACCTCGGCGCATCTACGGGCGGCTTCACGGATTGTCTGCTCCAGCGTGACGCCGCGCGCGTGCATGCCGTCGATGTTGGCAAAGGCCAACTCAACTGGAAATTGCGCCGGGATGCGCGCGTTGTCGTCCATGACAGGGTTAACGCGCGCAACCTCACCGTAACCACTCTGGGTGAACCCGTTGATCTCGCCACCATCGATGTCTCGTTCATCTCGTTGACCAAAGTGCTGCCCGCTGCCGCCGGTATCCTTAAGGATGAAGGAACGCTCGTGGCCCTCATCAAGCCCCAATTCGAAGCGGGAAAAAAGCTCGTGAAAAAAGGCGGCGTTGTGCGAGACTCCCGGGTGCACGACGCCGTGACGAATATGATTCGGGACTTTGCAACGGAGACACTCGGGTTGACCCTACTGGGGGTCATCGAGTCTCCACTACTCGGCCCTGCCGGCAACAAGGAGTTTCTCATCGCGCTACGCAAACCATGAAACCGCATATCCCAAAGACTGTGGGCGTTGCCGCGCATGCTGGGAAATCCCAATCGCGTGATCGCTTGTTCGAATTGCTCGCCTTGCTCGACGAGAGCAAAGTCGACGTCCTACTCGAACAGGAAGCGGCCACCCTCGCGGCCAGGCCAGATGCAGCGCATACACTCAAGGACATCGGGAAAACGGCCGATTTGGTTATCGTACTCGGCGGCGACGGCACGATTCTTCGTGTGGCCCGCGAACTGGAAGGTTCTGCCACACCGCTCCTCGGCGTGAATCTGGGCAATCTTGGGTTCCTCACGAGCGTTCGCGGCGACAAGCTGGCAAGCGCGGTCCGTGAGGTTCTGCGCGGCGATTATCAGGTCAGCGAGCGCCAGGCACTGCAGGCGACACTCCTGCGTGCCAGCAAGCGCAACGAAGCGCATCGAGCCCTCAATGATGTCGTCGTCTCCCGCGGCGCGTTTTCCCGCATCGTGCGCCTGCGATTGTCAGTCGACGGCGAGTTGTTGACAGAGTATGTATGCGACGGCATGATATTCGCCACGGCAACGGGTTCGACCGCGTATTCCCTGAGTGCGGGCGGGCCGATTATGGTGCCGACAGCGCGGGCGCTGATTATCACGCCCATCTGTCCGCATGCATTGAGCAACCGCTCCGTTATCGCGGGGGAGAACTCAGTGGTTCGCTGCCAGGTCATGAGCGCGGCAGGCGAATTGCTGTTAACAGTGGATGGCCAGGTGCAATTGCGGATGGAAGTGGGCGATGAGGTGGAAGTTCGTCAATCGCCGCGTACCGTCCAACTGGTCACTCCGAAGAATCATTCGTATTTCAAAGTCCTAAGAGAGAAATTAAAATGGAGTGGTGCAAATGTCTAAAGGACCGAAGGCTTCTCCGTCGAAAATTGCGTCGTTGCTAAGTACCGACGCAATCCGACTGGAGCTGCAGGCCAAACAGAAGGTTGAGGCACTCCGCGAAGTGGCGGATTTGCTGGCGCAAAGCAAATGCGTCGGCAATTTCGAGGCGTTCTTCAACGAAATCCTGCAGCGCGAACGCGTCAGCAACACGGCCCTTGGTCACGATGTTGCGATTCCCCACGCGCGCACCGACCAGTGTTCCGACATCCTGATCGCCGTCGGTCGCAGCCGCGACGGGATTGATTTTGAAGCCAAGGATGGCCAACCCGTAAAGTTGATTTTCCTGATTGGAACCCCGAAACAAATGGTGACTGATTATCTCCGGGTAGTGGGGACCCTTGCGCGCCTGCTACGGCAGGATGATCTTCGTCAGCGCCTGCTGGACGCGCCCGACGCCGCCGCGTTTATCAAGATCATCGAGGCGGCCGAGTCGTAACGAGGACATTGCGTCCGTCCGCATCAAACGTGCGGTGAAGCCAGATAGCGCTCCGCATCGATCGCTGCGGCACAGCCGGTCCCTGCCGCTGTCACCGCCTGTCGGTACACGCGATCCACGCAGTCGCCTGCCGCGAAGACACCCGGCACGTTCGTGTACGTACCCTTCTTGCAGAGGATGAAGCCGTCAGCGTCTCTGTCAATCTGACCCTTGAAAAGTTCGGTGGATGGCACATGGCCAATTGCCACAAACACACCCGCGCATGATAGTTCAGAAGCTGCGCCCGTCTTGAGATTCTTAAGCTGCACCCCGGTGACCATATCTTTGCTGGAATCGTAGATGTCGGTGACAACCGAGTCCCACACGGGCTGAATCTTGGGATTCGAGAGGACGCGATCAGCCATGATTCTCGAGGCCCGAAGGCTATCGCGCCGGTGAACAAGGAACACCTTCGACGCAAAGTGCGTCAGATAATTCGCCTCTTCACACGCCGAGTCTCCGCCGCCAACAACGACCAGGGTCTGGTTGCGAAACATTGGTAGAGCTCCATCGCACGTGGCGCAATACGTCACGCCTTTGCGCTCAAGCAACTCCTCGTTCTTCAGTCCCAGGTGCCGATGCGACGCCCCGGTCGCGATAATGACCGCCTTTGCCTCGATAACCTCATCGTGCAACGATAGCCGCAACGGCAACTTGCTGAAATCAACTTTTGTCACCGTCACACCGTAACGCGTCTGCGTGCCAAAACGTTCCGCTTGCTTCTGCATCCCCATCATCAGTTCGGTACCATCGATTCCCTCGGGAAAGCCGGGATAGTTCTCAACGATACTCGTCGTGGTGAGCAATCCGCCGGGCTGCTCGCCAGTGAGCAGGAGCGGGCGCAGATTCGCGCGCGCAGTGTACAACGCTGCCGTCCAACCAGCGCAACCAGAACCAATAATAACAATGTTTTCCATGTGCGATTCCAATTTGTGCCAAGTAGGATGCGCCCGACTGGCGACCAGTTGCAGCGACCGTCAAGGCCGCAGCCCGACCCAAGATCAGGGTCGCCCGTGACCGTGCGGCGCGGCTGGCTTCACGCTGTCCCGTCGAAGCTGCTCGGCCAGAATGATTGCACGCGCCACTTCAACCAGTTTTCGATTCTCATTGCGGGCTGTCTTTTGCAGTTTGAGGTAAGCGGCTTCCTCGTCGATACCTGTTTGCCGCATCAGGATGCCTTTGGCCCGCTCGACGATCTTGCGCGACTCCAAGGCTTCGTTCATCTGTTGGATTTTCGCCTCCAACTCCTTCGATTTCTCGAAGTTCGCGAGCGCCAATTCGATGGCGGGCTTGAGCTGTTCACCGGTGAACGGTTTGACGAGGTAGGCGTTGGCCCCGGCACCGGCAGCCTCGCTGCCGAGTCCCGACTCGGTGTGAGCGCTCAGGATAATGATGGGTGTCGGGCGTTGGCTCTGAACCAATCGAGCGGCCTCCAACCCATCCATCTTCGGCATGCGAATGTCAAGAATAACCAGGTCAGGATTGGTTTCGCGAGCAAGGGCCACCGCTTGTTGGCCGTCACCCGCTTCGCCGACGACTGCGTGTCCCATCGCCAAGAGTATCTTTCTCACCACCATCAGAGTGAGGCCATCGTCATCGGCAATGAGGACTCGAAGAGATTTCATCTAAATCCAAACACCCGTGATCGCTTCTCCACCCACATCTTAGAGCCCCCCCCTCGAAAGTCAAGCCCGCGCCGCCGCTAAGGCAGACGGGGTGCGCTCGGCCGGTCCCGGTCCGTGCAGCACCACCTCAAATCGCAGTTCGGCATAGACACCACCATCGCGCGAATGAATCTGCAGATCACCGCGAAGATTCACTTGCGCCAATTGAGACACGATGTTCATCCCCTGCCCTTCGAATTCGCGCCAGTCCTTGCCATCATCAAGGCCACCACCGTTGTCGGTCACCACCAACTGCGCATGACCATCCTGTTGTCGGCACTGGATTCGGACGCGTAACGGCTGTCCCTCGGCGGGCTGGCCATGGAGGAAGGAATTGGAAACCAATTCGTTGACAATCAACGCGAGCGGCACAGCTTGGTCGGCCCCCAGCCACAAATGCTCGACCTCGACCGTCACTTCGGGCGCCCCGCTTGTTCCCGGCGTAGAACTGACGAGCGTATTAACGATCGTCGCGATCAACGTATGTACGTCCACTTTCTCCGGCATTTCTTCGCTCAATAGGTTATGCACTTGCGCAATCGCCTGGATTCGCGTAATCGCCGTCCGCAGGAATTCCGTTGTCGATCCAATCTGTGCTGTGTCGGCCTCCAGTTGCAACAATCCAGAGATCATCTGCAGGTTGTTCTTAATGCGGTGATGCGCCTCCTCGATGAGCAACTGCAAGAGATGGTTCTTGTGGCCGAGATCCTTCAATAACTGCGCGTTGTCAATGGCCACCCCGGCCCGGCTGGCAAACGCCTCCATAAGTTCGAGGTTCGCCGGCGTAAACTCCGCCGCGTTCGCCCCGTGCCGTGTCAAGCTCAGGGCACCAATGAGTTCGTTGCGGGAAATCAAGGGCACAACCAGGGCGGACCGAACATCCGCTTCGCGGAGCACTGGACTATATCCATGCTCCACGACTTCCTGACGGGTGAAGATCCTCCCCTGACGCTGCGGCCGAATCTGCCCGAAGAGACCGAGCGTCGCCGGATACCGCATACCAATGAGCTGCGTGAAGTTTGTGCTGGCCGCTACGATCTCCACACGTTCCTCCGTAGCGTTGTAGTGTGAAATGTAGGCGGCGCCAGCCTCTAGCAACGCGGCGGCGCGCTGCAGAATTCGCTGGAGTAGTGGTTCCAGTTCGAGTTGTTGGGCACTGCCGCTGCTGATGTCCACGAGTGCCGTGAGCTTCTCGTTCTCATGGAGTTGCGTCTCGTACAACCTCGCATTGGCAACCGCAATGCCAAGCTGGTTCCCCATGGCCGTGATCATCTCCACAACTTCGGGGGTGAACTCAACCGGTTCGCGATTCACGAGCGCGAGCGTCCCCAGCAACTCTCCCTTCGCCTTCACGGGCACCACGATGATCGCCCGAAAGCCGTGTGGCGCCGCCATCGATGGGACGGCTGGCGGATGCACGGTCATATCGCCTATCACCACCGCCTCGCCGGATGCCGCCACGTAGCCGGGTGTCCCTTCGCCCCATTTCAACACGCCGATTTGTTCGACAAACTCGTCGGGCAATCCCATTTGCATGTACAGACGCAGTTGCTGACGTTTCAGATCAGCAAGATAGATGGCACCACCATTCATGCCCGCGCTTTCCAATGCGACCGCCAGTGTGTCGCGGGCAATCTCGTCGATATTAAGAGAAGAATTGGCCACTCCAGCTAACGCGGTGAGCGCCGCGAGTTGTCGATTGCGGCGGAGCAATTGCTGTTGGCGCTGACGCGCCTGGGTAACATCGCGGACGATGAACTGCAATTCACTCACGCGCGTTCCCTCACGCGAAAACACACTGCCGCTGCACTGCAAATCGATCCACAGTCCGTCTTTGCGATGAAACCGGTATTCGAGATTGTGGATGGATTCACCCCCCAGCAGGACACTGAGTGCGCGCCGCACGGTTTCGATGTCCTCCGGATGGACGTACTCCAACAAACCCATCCGTGCCACCTCGTACAAGGCATAGCCAAAGATCCGCGGGAAGGCGCTGTTCGCAAACCGCGGTCGTCCCGACGTGTCCGCGATGTAGATCGCATCGTCCGAATTCTCGACTAGGGCGCGGTATTGCTCCTCACTCGCGCGCAAATCGGCCTGCAACTGCGCATGCACCATCGCGTTGCCGATCTGGTTGCTGACCACCTCGATGAGATCAACGTCGGCCTCGTCGAACTTTCGCAACTTGTACGTACCCAGCCCCAGCAACCCGACGACGAATCCGTGCGCCCGAATCGGCACAAGTACCGCCGAATGGAAGCCGGCCCGCACGGCGTCGGTGCGGAACACGTGCGCGTTCACGGTAAAGTCCTCAATGATCCGTGCCTCGCCATTCAGGACGGCGTCGATGACTTCGGTGCCCTTGTGCAGCACGGTCACCTGTCGGACGAACGCATCGTTCAGCCCGCGCCAGGCAAACATATGAAGAGCCTTGTCCGCATCCTGCCAGATGTACACCGCGCCTGCGTCCACCTTCATCACGGCCAGAATGGCATCGAGGGCGTTGTCAGCAATTTCCTTGAGGTTGAGGGTGCGATTGATGGCGTCGGCGACGAAATTGATCGCCGTCAAGCGCGGATCGCGCAAGGGCTTCGGCGCGGACGTAGTGGAATCAGGGAGTTTCATCGCAACTGACCACACGTCTACTTATACCAGAAAAGGAGTGTCTTTTCACCAGCTTCTCTTGGTACCATCACATACCTTATGAGCTATCCCGACAAACTGGAAGAGATTTTTCGCCTACAAGAGCAACTCAACAAGCGTATCGGCGTGGACACCGCCAGGATGACTGACGAACAGCGCCAACAGTGGGTGCTCAACTATTGCCGGGCCATGACACAGGAAGTCGCCGAATTGACCGACAGCGTCCCGTGGAAATGGTGGGCAAAATACCAGAAGTTCGACAAACAGAATGCCCGTGTCGAAGTTATCGACCTGTTACACTTTCTCGTTTCGATTGCCCAGGTCCTCGAGATGACCCCGGCTGACTTCTCCGAAGCCTACGCCAAGAAACACCAGGTCAATCTCGCCCGGCAGGACAGCGGCTACCAGACCAAAGACGAACACGACAGCAAACACATTTGAGCGAATCACGAGTCGCGACTAGAAACGACAACGGCTTCCTCACCTGAGGAAGCCGTGCCGGCAATAATTGTTGCGTGAACCGTCCTACGACTCCGCTGCGCCTTCTTCCTTCTTCTTGCTGGATGCCTTCTTGACCTTGGGTACTTTCGACTCCGTTGGCTTCGGCTCCTCGGCCTTGCCACCCTTCTCCGGCTCGGGCGCACCCGTGACGGTGCCGGTCCACTCGAGAATGGCTATCTCGGCGGCGTCACCCATGCGCTGGCCGATGCGCACAATGCGGGTGTAACCGCCGTTCCGATCGCCGTGCTGTTTCCCGAGTTCCGCAAAAAGCTTCTCAACGGCGGGCTTGTGCCGCAGGAACGCGATGGCCTGGCGACGATGATGCAGCGTGCCCTTCTTGGCAAGCGTGATCATCTTGTCGGCGTAACGGCGCGCAACCTTGGCTTTGGCAATCGTGGTCCGGATGCGGCTGTGTTCGATCAGGCTGCACACCAGGTTGGCCAGTGTGGCGCGGCGATGCTGGGATTTCATCCCGAGCTTGGCAGTACGTTTACGATGTCGCATGGCGTTGTGTCCCTTGTGTCAATCCGACGCTTACTCCGTCGCCGGTGCCGGGCCGGAAAGCACCGCTTCGACGCCCTTGTTTGGATCAACCGCCTCGAGCAAGGCCGCGTCGAACTTCATTCCCAGCGTCAGGCCGAGTGCGGACAGCTTCTCCTTGATCTCATTAAGCGATTTCTTGCCGAAGTTGCGGTACTTGAGCATTTCCTGCTCGCTCTTCATGGCCAATTGACCAACGGTGGTGATGTTGGCGTTGTTCAGGCAGTTGGCCGCACGAACGCTGAGTTCGATCTCGTTGACGCTCATGTTCAGAACCTTCTTCAGCTTCGCCTGCTCGGCACTGACCTTCTCGCCCGCCTCTTCGAATTCAATCACGACGTTCTTATCGTAATCGCAAAATACGTCGAGGTGGTGGCGCAGGATGTTCGTGGATTGCACCATGGCATCTTCGGGAGTGATCCGGCCGTCGGTCCAGACTTCGATGATGAGCTTGTCATAGTCCGTGCGCTGGCCAACGCGGGTGTCCTCGATACTATAGCGCACGCGGCGCACCGGCGAGAATAACGAGTCGATGGCAATCACGCCAATCGTCTGTTCCGCCTTCTTATTCTCCTCCGCCGGGCAGAAGCCTCGACCGACTTTGATTTCCAGCTCTGCTTCAAAGTGCATCTTCTTATCGATCGTGCAGATATGTTGCTCCGGGTTTAGCACTTCCACGACCTGGTCGCTCTTGATGTCCGAGGCGGTCACGGCGCCTTCCTTGTTGGCGGAAAGAAAAACCACGTGCGCTTCGCGACTGTGGGACTTCAACAACACCCGCTTCAAGTTCAGCACGATGTCGGTCACGTCCTCGACGACCCCGGGAATGCTCGTGAACTCGTGTGGCGCGCCTTCGATCTTGACGGAGCTGACGGCGGCGCCTTCCAGCGAGCTGAGCAGCACGCGGCGCAGCGAATTACCGATGGTGTGGCCGTAACCCGCTTCGAGCGGTTCGGCGATGAACTTGGCGTATGTCGGCGTCGCGGTGGCATCGTCGCGCACCAACCGTTTGGGCATTTCAAAACGACCTAGACGAACGGGCATGGCGTACTTCCTCCTGTGAGTCGGGTTTCCCGCGCTCTAGAAACGCGGACCAACGACTCGTTGTCGCGCCCGGGAAGCGGGCGCCGGTTTTGGTTATCTAGAATAAAATTCGACGATCAACTGCTCATTCACGATTGGCTGAATGTCATCCCGCGAAGGAATGCGAACGACTTGTCCTTTGAACGCCTCCCGCGTAAAAGTAATCCAGCTGGGTACGGGTCTCACTTGCGCCGATTCCAAACTCTTCGTGGCCAACTGACGCGTCGCGGGGGTTTCACGAACCTCAATCACATCGCCTGGTTTCACGTTAAATGACGGCGACGATACCTTGCGAGCGTTTACGCGAATGTGCCCATGCGTGACCATCTGTCGGGCAGCTGGGCGCGTCGTCGCAAAGCCGATGCGAAAAACAACGTTGTCGAGACGTGTTTCGAGCAACTGCAGCAGTGTTTCGCCCGTGACACCACGCTTCTTCAGCGCCTTTTCGAACATCCGACGAAACTGCGCCTCCATCAGTCCGTATTGGTAACGCAACTTTTGTTTCTCCGCCAAGCCCAAGCCATAATCGCTCTGCTTGCGCCGTGACTTCTTCGGGCCGTGCACACCGGGTGGGTACGCGCGGCGCTCCAAGTACTTCGACGGGCCGAAAATCGGTTGGCCGAATCGGCGACTGATGCGAACTCGTGGTCCTTTGTATCGTGCCATGGTAACGAAATCTCCTGACTAGACGCGGCGGCGCTTCGGGGGCCGACAGCCGTTGTGCGGCACCGGCGTCACGTCCTTGATTACTGTGATCTCCAAGCCGATGGCCTGGAGCGCGCGGATCGCGGCCTCACGCCCGGTTCCGGGCCCTTTCACCCACACTTCAATTTCTTTCAATCCGTGGGCCATCCCCTGTCGCGCCGCGTCTTGTGCCACCAATTGCGCCGCATACGCCGTGCTTTTGCGCGAGCCTTTGAAGCCGACACGGCCCGCACTCGACCACCCGATCACCTTGCCCTTGAGATCGGTAATCGACACGACGGTATTGTTGAACGTCGCCATAATGTGGGCAATGCCCTGAAAGACGTTCTTGCTGTGCTTGGCCTTGACGACCTTCTTCGCCACTTCGCCTTCAGCTAGGGCCTCGGCAGCCGTCGTCGGCACCGCGGACGCCACAGGTGTGGCAACGGCTCCCGTCGCTTCGGTCTTCGACGCGGGCGCGCCCGCCTCGGCAATGGGGGCTGCGGTTTTCGCTTTCGGCTCTTCTGATTTCTTTGGTGCTTCTTTAGCCATCGTGCTCCTTCAAATTGACAAATATGATCAGGCCTTGGGGGCCGACTTGGATTCCTTGGCACGGACGACGCCGACCGTCTTACGCGGTCCTTTACGTGTGCGCGCGTTCGTCGACGTCCGCTGACCCCGTACCGGAAGGCCCTTCTTATGGCGCGTACCGCGATAGCAGTTGATGCTCATCAGCCGTTTGATATTAGTCTGCAACTCACGGCGCAGGTCGCCTTCGATTCGATAGGTTTGCAGCACCGTCGACAGGTGCGAAAGCTGTTCATCATTCAAGTCTTTCGCCCGAACGTTCGGATCAACGCTCGCCTTCTCGCAGACCTGAAGCGCAGTTGTCGGGCCGATTCCGTAAATGTAACGGAGCGCGATCCCGATTTTCTTTTGGTCCGGTACTTCCACACCGATCAAACGTGCCATAGCTACACCTCTACCCTTGACGCTGTTTGTGACGCGGATTGGTGCAAATAACGCGCACCACCCCTTTGCGCCGCACGACTTTGCAGCGCTCGCACAATCGTTTCACCGAAGGTTTGACTTTCATAGTTGTTCTGTTTCCTTACTGCTCTTTACTGTCGAAATGTAATCCGGCCCTTGCCTAAATCGTACGGTGACATCTCGATCATCACTTTGTCGCCACGCAGCAGCCGAATGAAATGCAGCCGCATCTTACCTGAAACGTGTGCCAAAACTCGATGTTTATTCGACAACTCCACCCGAAACATCGTGTTCGGCAACAATTCGACTACGGTGCCTTCGACTCGTATGGGCTCTTCCTTAGCCACGTCAAAATCTCAGGATCTCCATCCGTTACGAGTACCGTGTGCTCGAAGTGCGCGCTGGGCGCGCCATCGGCAGACACCACGGTCCAACCGTCGCTCAACATCACCACATCGCTCGTGCCTGCATTGATCATCGGCTCGATGGCCAAGGTCATTCCCGACTTCAACTTCGGCCCGTCTCCTGATCGACCGTAATTCGGAATCTGTGGTTCTTCGTGCATCTTCCGCCCCACGCCGTGTCCGACAAATTCACGCACCACTGAAAACCCTTGCAACTCAACCGTCGTCTGCACCGCGTGCGAGATGTCGCCCACCCGATTCCCCGCCCGCGCCGCCGCGATGCCAGCCTGGAGTGCCCGCTGCGTCACCTGTAACAGCTGCTGCGTTCGCGCCTCGACTACCCCGACAGCCACCGTCGTCGCATTGTCTCCGACAAATCCATTCAAAATAATACCGACATCGAGACTGACAATATCACCGTATTGCACGCGTCGCTTGCTCGGGATGCCGTGCACGACTTCCTCGTTCACGGACACACAAATGTGTCCGGGATAGTCCTTGTATCCAAGGAACGGGCTCTTGCCCCCGACCTTCGTTATCAACTCCGCCGCAGTGTCATTCAATTCTGCGGTCGTGCGTCCGGGTTGGACCTCCCGTGCCACCGCAGCCAAGGTCTCCGCCGCCGCGTTACAGGCGGTCCGCATCCGCTCAATCTCATCTGGCGTCTTAATCACGATCACGTCGGCAACAATCCTTTAATGTCCGCAAACACTTTGTCTCTTGCCTGACAGCCGTCCACGCGCTTCAGGATTCCCGCCTGTTCGTAGTACTTTACCACATCCAAAGTCAATTCGCGGTAGACATCTAGCCGCTTCCGTACGGTCTCAGCGGTGTCATCCGCACGCTGGGTCAATCGGCCACCACATTTGTCACATATCCCAAGGCGCTGCGGCGGTACGAACTTGTTATGATACAAGGCCCCACATTTTTCGCAACTCAGTCGCCCGAGCACTCGCTTCAGGATGTCAGCCTCCCGCACATCGAGCAGGATGGCAATTGTGACGGGTATCGCCCTCTCGTTTAGCACGTGGTCAAACGCCTCCGCCTGCGCGCGGGTTCGCGGGAATCCATCGAAGATAAACCCGCCAGCTAGGCCATGCTCGTCCAACCAGAGCCGCACGACCTCAATCGTAATTTCGTCGGGCACCAACTGCCCTTTGTCAATGAACTGCTTGGCCGCTTCGCCGACCGGTCCGCCTTTGCGAATCGCCTCGCGAAACATTTGTCCCGTCGAGACGTGCGGCACGCTATACACCGTGCTGAGCGCCGCCGCTGCCGTGCCCTTGCCTGATGCCGGCGGTCCCAGGAAAACCATGCGGTGGTGACTCACGTCAGTCACCCTCTCGCCGCCGTCAGCGGCGACCCCGCAATTTGCCCTTGCGCAAAAAACCATCGTAATGGCGCATTACCAGATGCGACTCGACCTGACGCATCGTATCCAGCATTACACCGACCGTAATCAGCAAACTGGTTCCGCCAAAGAAACTCGCCGTCAAATACGGCAGGCGGAAATCATGCGACAAAATGTATGGAATAACCGCGATAATCGTCAGAAACACGGCACCGGCCAACGTAATACGCGTCATTAGATGATCCAGGTATTCCGCCGTCGGTCGGCCCGGCCGAATCCCCGGCACATAACCGCCGTACCGCTTCAAATCGTCCGCGATTTGCAGTGGGTTAAATTGCGTTGCCACCCAAAAATACGAGAAGAAGAGAATCATCAGGCCATACAGCGTAAGATAGAGCCCCTGCCCTTCCGTTAGGGCACGTGACAACTTTTGAAATGTCGGCATCTGCAACATGGAAAACAGTTTTGCGGGAAAGAGCAGGATTGCCTGCGCGAAGATGATGGGCATGACACCTGAATAGTTGATTTTCAACGGCATAAATGTCTGGCCGCCGCCCAACATCTTGCGTCCGACCATCCGCTTTGCATATTGTACAGGAATCTTCCGCTCCGCTTGGGTCACCGCGATGACTGCTGCGGTAACCGTCACCGCCATCACGAGAAGCAAAATCGCATGCAGAGCATTAAACTGACTTTGGGGGCCGATGAACAAGCGCCAAGTGAGACCGATCGCCCGCGGTAAACGATCAACAATACCCACGGTAATAATGATCGACATTCCGTTGCCAATCCCGCGTTCCGTAATTTGCTCGCCTACCCACATCAGCAAAACCGTCCCACTGGTGATCGTAATGACCGTCAAAATCTCGAAGCCCACACCGGGATTGGTCACAAGTACACCCCGGAAACCCTGGAAAAGCTGTTCGGGATGTTCGAAGGCTTTGGCTAGCAGCCACCCTTGAACGACGCAAAGGCCAACGGTCATGTAACGCGAGTATTGGATGATCTTCGCGCGACCGGTCTCGCCTTCCTGTTTGAGGCGCTCCAACGATGGCATGACTGCCGTCAGCAGCATCATGATGATTGAGGCACTGATATACGGCATGACACCGAGGGCGAACACGGCGCACTGTTGAAGTGCACCGCCTGTCAGCATATCCGCCAATCCCACGATACTGCCGCCCACTTGTTTCTGGACGTCTTGCATGTAGACGTTCAATTCCGTAGGATTCACGCCCGGGCAGGGAATGTTCGCACCGAGTCGCGCAATCGCGACCATGCCGAGAGTGAAAAGAATCCGTCGACGCAGTTCGGGGATTTTCCAGCAGTTGAGGAAGGCGGAGAACATACGTGATCAACGACCGCCCGCTACTTGTCTCCCGCGGGTGGCTTCGCTGCAGCCGTTGGCGCGGCCGCTTCCTTATGATGAATACTTCGCAGCGGCAGATCTTCACACTGGCCGCCGGCCTTCGTAATTTTTTCACGCGCCGTTGCGCTGAAGCGTTGAGCTTTCACCGTAAGCTTCTTCGTGAGCTCGCCATTGCCGAGCACCTTCACGCCTTCAAAAAGTTTGTCCGCCAGACCGGCCTCTGTGAGTGCCTCGGGCGTGACCGTCGTACCGTCATCGAAAGCATTGAGTTGCTCGACATTAACGATCGCGTAAATGGTCCGAAAGTTCGCGTTGTTAAAACCGCGCTTTGGAATACGGCGAATCAAAGGCATCTGACCGCCTTCAAATCCCAGACGAATCGAACCACCGGAGCGCGCGGTTTGGCCCTTGCCACCGCGTCCGCTGGTCTTGCCATGTCCCGAACTCTCGCCGATACCCAGGCGCTTCGTACGGTGCTTCGCACCGGGCCGCGGTTTCAAATTATGCAATCGCATCGTCATTTTAGCTTACCCCTGCTGATGCTTGTCGCGCCAAACCGCGCACGCGGAAAATCTCTTCCCGTGGACGCAACTGCAACAGGGCATCGATCGTCGCCTTGACCACGTTCACGGCGTTGCTCGAACCCAGTGACTTCGTCAAAACATCGCGCACTCCGGCGGCTTCGATGACTGCACGCACGCCGCCACCCGCAATGACACCGGTGCCTGGCGACGCCGGACGCAGCAACACGCGACCGCCTCCAAAGACGCCGATTACTTCATGTGGTATAGTGGAGTTTCTGCGATTGATCGACACCATGGACTTCTTCGCTTGATCAGTGCCCTTACGGATGGCATCGGCAACTTCATTGGCTTTGCCGAAGCCCCATCCCACGTGGCCGCGGCGGTCACCTGCAACCACCAGCGCGCTGAAATGAAAACGTCGACCGCCTTTGACAACCTTGGCGCTGCGGTTGACATAGACAACCTTCTCAATGATTTCGCCGCCCCCGCGATCGAGTTCGACGCCCAATTCCTCCACGACCGCCACGGGTGAGGCGTCCTTGTCCTTGGGGGCTATGGGTTTTGCAATCTTCGGTCTCTTGTCAGGTGCCATATTAGAATTTCAATCCTGCTTCGCGCGCCGCGTCCGCCAACGCCTTGACACGCCCGTGATACCGCAACCCACCGCGGTCGAACACGACCTCGGTGATCTTCTTTGCCTTGGCGTTTTGCGCGGCAAGTTGACCCACTTTCTTCGCGCCCTCCACCGTGCCCTTTGCGCCCTTCAACTCCGGCGCCACCGTGCTGGCCGCGGCCAGGGTCACGCGTTTCACGTCATCGATAAATTGCACATAGATGTGCCTGCCCGTAACGCAAACGCTCATTCGCGGGCGTTGCGCCGTGCCCTGAATCTTCTGTCGCAGACGCAAGTGCCGGCGCTGTCGTGCTTCAACTCTATTTCTTGGAATCATGCTTTACACCCAAATTAGCCTGCTGTCGTGACGGTCTTACCCGCCTTGCGACGCACTACCTCGCCGACATAGCGGATGCCCTTGCCCTTGTATGGCTCCGGCGGATAGAAGCGGCGAATTCGCGCAGCCGCTTCGCCGACCATCTGTTTGTCCGCGCCCTCAACGGTGATCTCCGGCTTCTTGTCCGCCGTGTCCGCGACGCTAATCTTCACGCCCTTCGGAATCGCAAAAACGATCGGATGCGAATAACCGAGGGACATCTGCAAATTCGTACCCTGCACGACAGCGCGGAAACCCACGCCCTCGACGAGCAGTTTCTTCACGTAACCTTCGTTGACGCCCTTGACCATGTTTGCAATCAAACTTCGTGATAGTCCCCACCGGGATTTGCCAACGCGATCCAACTGCGCCGTCGACGCGATGATTTTGCCATCTTTCACTTCAACCTTGATCGGTGACGGCACGACCCATTCCAACGTGCCCTTCGGTCCCTCCACACGGACTGCCTGGCCCTTCACTTCGACCTTGATCTTGGCCGGAATCTCAACAGGTTGTTTACCGATACGTGACATAATAAATCACCAAACGTACGCCAAAAGTTCCCCGCCCACGTTCGCCTTCTTGGCCTCGTGGCCGGTCATGATCCCGCGTGAGGTCGTGAGAATCGAAATCCCCATGCCACCCAACACGCGCGGCACATCCTGCGAACCGACATAACGCCGCAGCCCAGGTCGACTGATGCGCTTGATCCCAATGATCGCACGCTCTTTGCCAATAATCTTCAACTGGATCTTCAGCACTTGTCGCCCGTTCTCCAACTTCTCCGCGTAGAAATCCGCGATATAGCCCTGACGCTTCAGCACTTTTGCAATTTCCGCTTTTAAGCGAGAGTATGGCACGAGCACGTCGGGCTTGAGCGCGCTGTTCGCGTTGCGAATCCGGGTCAACATATCGCCAATGGAATCAGTTATGTTCATCGAATTACCAACTCGCTTTCACCACGCCGGGAACCTTGCCATTACTGGCCAGCTCACGGAAGCAGATACGGCAAATCTGGAAACGACGGATATAGGCGTGGCGTCGACCGCAGTTCTGACAACGGTTATACTGCCGCGAACTGAATTTCGCAGGCCGACGCTGCTTTACTTCCCAAGTTACTTTCGCCATAGCTCGATCCTTTAACTGCTGAACGGCATGCCGAGCAGTTTCAAAAGCTCCTTCGCTTCCGCATCTGTGTTCGCCGTGGTTACAATCGTTACGTCCATTCCCAGGTTGTGCTTGATCTTGTCCAACTCAACCTCGGGAAAAATCGTTTGGTCCTTCACACCCATCGTATAGCTGCCACGACCATCGAATCCGCGCGGGTTCATCCCGCGGAAATCGCGGATGCGTGGCAACGCGGCGTTGAAGAATCGCTCCAAGAACTCGTACATGCGCGCTCCCCGTAACGTAACCTTCGCGCCGACGGGCATACCCTCACGCACTTTGAAATTCGAGATGCTCTTCTTCGCCTTGGTGACCAGGGCCTTCTGACCGGTGATCGTGGCCAGCTCCTGCTGGGCCTCGTTGATCACGTCCTTGTCGTGGTTGGCATTGACACCCATGTTGAGCACAACCTTCTCAACCTTCGGCACCTGCATCCGATTGGTGTAGCGACCGCCCTTGAGTAGCTGCTCGACCACATCCTTCTTATAAAATTCGTAAAGCTGGACCATAAGATCGATTACGCCTCTGCGGTTGCTGGTACCGCCGCATGCTTCTTGCGTCGCGCCTCATACCGCTCCTGTTTCATTACCTTCGAAATCTGTATCGGCGCTTCCTTGGTGACAATCCCGCCCTTGGGATTGTCCTGGCTTTTTCGCAATGCCTTCTTGATTACGTTAATCCCTTCGACCAGAACACGATTCTTCGCCGGATAGGTCGCCAGCACCTTGCCGATCTTGCCCCGGTCTGCGCCGGCGATCACTACCACCATGTCGTCTCTTTTTACGTGCAAGTTCTTCATGAGCTACAACACCTCGGGAGCGAGAGAAATAATCTTCGTAAAATTCTTATCGCGCAATTCGCGCGCAACGGGTCCAAATATACGCGTCCCCTTCGGGTTGTGTTGATCGTCAATGATCACCACGGCGTTATTGTCGAATCGCACGTAGGAACCGTCGGCGCGGCGCAACGGCGAGCGCGTGCGTACGACCACACAGGTTACGACTTCACCCTTCTTCACCGTTCCATCCGGCGCGGCTTCCTTCACATGCGCCTTGATGACATCACCAATCCGCGCATAACGCTTCTGGTGCCCGAGAACGCCAATCGCCCACGCCACGCGCGCGCCGGTGTTGTCCGCGACATCCAAATGGGTGCGAATCTGAATCATACTTCGACCTTCTCAATCCCCGTCGCTTTCTCCACAACCTGCACCAAGCGCCACCGTTTCAGCTTGCTCAGCGGCCGGGATTCCACGATACGCACCTTGTCACCCACGCCCGCCTCGCTCTTTTCATCATGCGCGTAGAATTTCTTGTACAACATCATGACCTTTTGGTACCGCGGATGGCGAACACGGCGCGCCACCTCGACGACGATGGTCTTATCCATCTTGTCGCTGATGACTTCGCCTACCAACTCCCGTTTCTTGCTTTCGATTGTCGCTTGGTCCGTCATGTGAATCCGAAATCTTTCCGTCGGTCTGGGTCTTTTACTTCGCCGCTGCCGTAGCAGCCGGGAGTTGTCGCTCCCTCAAAATGGTTTCAATTCGCGCCGTGATGCGGCGTACCTCACGAATACGACTGGGCCGCTCAAGCCTCGCGGTCTGTTGCTGAAGCCGCAGATTGAACAACTCCTGGCGAAGGTCACGTAGTTTGGCCTGTGCTTCCGCATCTGTCAACTCACGGATTTCTTTTGCTTTCATGTCGCTGACTACCGCCTGGTTACAAACCGCGTCGCAATCGGTAACTTGGACGCCGCCAGTCGAAACGACTCGCGCGCCAAGACTTCCGTTACGCCGCCCAATTCAAATAACACATTTCCCGGCCGCACCACGGCCACCCATGTCTCCGGCGGGCCTTTGCCCTTGCCCATGCGGGTTTCGGGCGGCCGCTTGGTGATTGGCTTGTCCGGGAATACGCGAATCCACAATTTCCCGCGCCGCTTCATGTTTCGCGAGAGGGCAACGCGACACGCCTCGAGCTGCGTCGTGGTCACCCACGCGCGGTCTAAAGCCTGCAAACCGTATTCACCGAAGGCAACCGTCGCGCCACGCCACGCGGTACCAGTGCGGCTGCCGCGTTGGGCTTTCCGATACTTCACTCTCTTGGGCATCATTGCCATAATTTCAACATTCCTCTATCAATTCTCGCCCGCGCTAAACCGACGGTACAGAGCCGACCGGCAATGGCGTGGCCTGGGGCGGCTTTACGGCCCGCAAGGGACGTTCACCTTTACAGATCCAAACCTTCACCCCAATCTTGCCGTAAACTGTCTGAGCTTCTGCGAAGCCGTAATCAATGTCCGCGCGCAATGTGTGAAGCGGAATCTTGCCGACGCGATACTTCTCGTGCCGCGCCAGTTCCGCGCCGCCCAGCCGACCGCCACAGGCGACCTTGATTCCTTGCGCACCGAAATCCATCGCCGTCTGCACGGACTTCTTCATCGCCCGACGGAAACTGATACGACGTTCCAATTGCAACGCGATATTCTCCGCTACCAATTGCGCATCAGTCTCGGGCGTCTTGACTTCAAGAATATCCACGTAGATTTCTTTGCCCGTGAGGGCGGCCAACTCTTCCTTGAGCTTGTCGATCTCCGCACCTTTGCGCCCGATGACGATTCCCGGACGAGCAGTTGAAATTGTGATGCGCGCGCGGTTGGCGTAACGCTCGATGGCGATCTTCGGGACTGCCGCCGACGCCAACTTCTTCTTCACGATCTCGCGAATCTTAATGTCTTCGAGCAACAGTGGCGCGTAGTCCTTCTTGTCTGCGTACCACTTGGACAGCCAGTCTTTGGTGACTGCCACGCGAAAACCAATCGGATTCGTTTTTTGTCCCATAAATTATCGTCCGTCTGTCAATATGATCTGAATGTGCGCCGTCCGCTTGATGATCGGACCCGCGCTGCCGCGCGCCTTCGGCTGCCAGCGCTTGAGTCGCGGCCCTTCGTTTGCGACCGCCTCTTTTACCCGGAGCAATGCCGGGTCGAGCTTATGGCTGTTCGGATCGGTCGCATTGGCGATCGCAGACTTCAACGTCTTTTCAATCATCCGTGCCGACTTGCGCGGAATGACCCGCAGCACTTCCAATGCGCTCGAGGCACTCAAGCCCTGGATCAAACGCGTCACTTCGCCGACTTTCGACGGACTCATGCGCGCATATTTCGTTATCGCTCTTACTTCCATAAAATCACTTTCACAAACTCTTCGTCACCCGTGCGATGTCTCCCGTTTTGAGGGTGACTTCCTTGACCATCTGCTCGATCAACGCGCCACAAATTCGCTGGCGCACTTCGACTATTCTCAACTCAGCCACGACGCGATCGCCATGCAGTACGACCATCGGCATCCCCACCCGGGCTCCTTGGAGTAACCCGACATTGAGCACTACGACCCGAAGATTCGGATTCACGTCCAGAACCGTCGCTAATTCAAGCGTACCATCGGCTGCCTTCCCCGCCCGAACATAGGCAGGTTGCTCACTCGTCGTCAGCAGTGCTTTCGTCCGCACCAGTTCGCCGGCCACATCCCCTTGCTTCTGGATTGCGTCCAGCAACCGCTGCAGCTGCTCGATCAAGCGCTGTCGCTCTGCCTCCGCGAGATACAACGCGCGGATGCTTTCGACGAGTCGGCGCTGCGCCTGGGTCGTTGTCTCATCGGCAAAGTTCACGCCAAGCGTCTGGGCCCGAAGCCGAGCGTCGCTCCATTTCTTCTGGAACAGCTCACTCTCCGTCCTGGCAATGGCCAGGTTCTCCGTAAGCAGGCGAATGATCGTCTCGCGCTGCTCCAGCTCCGTCCTGAGCCGTTGATTGTCGCCGGTTAGTTTTTCAACCAACACTCGCAACTCATCCGCGGCTGCCGCCGGAGGCTGTGCTTCTTCAGCCGCCAACAGCCCTGTTGCTACAAAGAACAAACCAATCGTACACAGTCTCGTTCGCCTGCCAAGCGCGGGCACAACTGACTCCCGGCCGCGTTACTTCGCGACCGCCTTCTCGGTGTGGGCGCCGTGCGCCTTGAAGGTACGTGTTGGCGAAAACTCACCTAGGCGATGGCCTACCATATTTTCTGTCACGAAAACCGGCGTGTGCTGTCGACCATTATGAACGAGAAACGTCTGGCCCACAAATTCAGGGATAATCATCGAGCGCCTCGACCATGTTTTGATCGGTCTTTTCTCCCCAGCCTTCAGCGCTTCGACCTTCTTCAGCAAATGATCGTCGACAAACGGGCCTTTTTTGAGTGAGCGTCCCATTTATTTCTTCCTTCTCTCCAAAATCAACGAGTTCGAATACTTTTTCTTCCGGCGCGTCTTGCCGCCTTTTGCCAGCTTGCCCCACGGTGACACCGGATGATGCCAACCGCCGCCACCCTTGCTCTTGCCCTGGCCGCCACCCATCGGATGATCCACCGGGTTGCGGGCCATGCCGCGTGAAATGCCCCGCCGGCCCAGCCAGCGGTTGCGGCCAGCCTTACCTAGCATAATATTTATATGATCGGTGTTGCCGATCTGCCCGATCGTGCAGTAGCACTCACGGTTGATCAGGCGAAGCTCACCCGACGGCATCTTGACGGTAACGTAATCTCCTTCGCTGGCTGTGACTTGCGCCGCCATGCCCGCGCTGCGGCAAATCTGTCCGCCACGCCCGCGATGCAGCTCGACATTGTGAATCGGCATTCCGGGGATGATTTTTTTCAGGGGTACTGCGTTGCCCACGGACAATTCCGCGTCAGGACCATTCATCAGTTTCGCCCCGACCTGCAAACCCAGCGGCGCGAGGATGTAACGCTTCTCGCCATCGGCATACTTCAGTAGTGCGATGCGCGCGGAACGATTCGGATCGTACTCAATTCCCTCCACAATCGCGACGACTCCAATTTTGTCGCGCTTGAAATCAATGATGCGATAGCGCTGCTTATGGCCGCCACCGATGCCGCGGGAGGTCATGCGCCCGTGATTATTGCGTCCGCCCGTCCGGCGGCGCGCCACGGTGAGTTTTTTCTCGGGTTTGTGCTTCGTGATTTCCGAGAAATCGGAAAGCACGGTCCCGCGCAGTGACGGTGTTAACGGCCTAAATGTCTTAAGTCCCATAAATCGCTATGCCAATTCAATCTTGTCGCCCTCTTTAAGGGTGACAACCGCCTTTTTCCAACTGGGCGTTCGCCCGAACTGCGCCGTCCGTTCGCGACGCGCTTTGCCCCGTACGTGCATCGTGTTCACGCGAAGCACCTTGACCTTGAACAATTGCTCGACCGCGCGCTTCACATCGACCTTGTTCGCGTGCTTGTCGACGACAATCTGGTACTGATTCAATTTCTCAATCTGCGCCGTACCCTTTTCGGTGACGCGCACGGTCTTGACCACTGTGTAGGGATCCTTCATCGGTATTATCCCAGGCGCGCGCCCAACTTCTCCAGCGCAGCTTTCGTCGTCACGATCTTCTCGAACCGCAACAGTTCGTAGACATTCACGGAACCCACCGGTTCGATCTGCACATTCGGGAGATTTCGCGCCGCCAGTTTTAAATTCTTGTCCACCTCCTCGGTGACGACAAGCGTGTGTTTATTCTTGCCCCCGAGCACCGTCACGATGGCCGCCAGGTCCTTTGTTTTGTGACTCGCCAACCTTAATTCATCGACCACAACGACATCGCCTGCAAGCAAGCGTTCACTTAAGGCCTTGCGAAACGCCAGCGCCTTTACCTTCTTCGGCACATTGATCGTGTAATCACGCGGTTTTGGGCCGAATACCACACCACCACCTCGCCACAACGGTGAGGCGAATGATCCCGCACGCGCTCGGCCCGTGCCCTTCTGCTTCCACGGTTTCTTGCCACTACCATGCACTTCGCTGATCTGCTTGGTGCTCGCTGTGCCGAGACGTTGGTTCGCCATGTAAGCCGTAACCGTGTCATGCACCGCTTGTGTGCCTTTACCGTTCTTGATAAGCAGCTCATCGGCGAATTCAACTTCGCCTTTGGCCTGACCAGAAATGTTAATTACGGGCAGCTTCATTTCGTCGCTTTCGCTACCGGTTTGGTCTTCTTGAGGGCATGACGGACAATAACAAACGCACCAGTCGCGCCCGCCACGGCACCCTCGATAAATAAAAGGTTGTCCACTTCACGCACCTGCACCACGCGCAAATTCTGGGTCGTGACGCGTCGATCACCCATATGGCCAGGCATTCGCATGTTCTTGAAGACGCGGCCTGGGAATAGACGTTGACCGATCGCACCACCGCGACGATGCCAGCCTTTCGCGCCGTGAGTCATGTCGCCGCCGGCAAACTTGTGCCGCCGCACGACGCCCTGAAACCCCTTGCCCTTGCCGGTGCCAATCACATCCACGTATTGACCGGGCTGAAATTCCTTCACGGTGATCTTATCACCGACGTTGAACTGCACCGGCTCATCCGTGCGATACTCCCGAATAAATCGCGCTGGCTGCGTATTGGCCTTTTGGCAGTGACCGATCAGTGCTTTGGAAGCATTCTTTTCCTTCCGAGTACCGAGACCAATCTGCACGGCATGGTAACCGTCATTTTCTGGAGTCTTTTTCTGCAATACGGTGCAGGGACCCACTTCAATGACGGTCACGCCAATAAAGTTGCCGTTCGCGTCGAACAACTGCGCCATACCAAGTTTTTTCCCGAGAAGTTCCATGATCAAATCTTAATTGTAATGTCAACGCCTGCAGGAAGGTTCAGTTTCTTCAGCTCGTCAACCGTCTTGGCCGTTGGATCAATGATGTCAAGCAACCGTTTGTGTGTCCGCATCTCGAATGACTCCATCGACTTCTTGTCGGCGTGCGGGGAACGGTTCACCGTATGGCGCCAGATATCGGTCGGCAGCGGGATCGGGCCGGCAACCTTGGCGCCGGTGCGCTTCGCTGTTTCGACAATATCATGCGCCGACTGGTCAAGCAATCGGTGGTCGTAGCCTTTCAGGCGGATGCGTATGCGCTGATTGTTCATTTCTTCTGCTGCCCCGCCCTTGGGTTGACGTTACTGCTGTTCTTGTCCAAAATTGTGGCCAGAATATTTTCCGGCACCTTTTCAAACGCCGCCGGCTCCATCGAGTAACTCGCGCGTCCCTTGCTCAACGAGCGCAAGGCCGTGGCGTAACCAAACATTTCTGCCAGAGGCACAGTGGCATGCACGATGGTAGAACTCGCACGCGACTCGATGTGACTGATCTTGCCCCGTCGACTATTCAGGTCGCCCACAACGTCACCCATGTGTTCCTCAGGGGTAATGGCTTCAACGTCCATTATCGGCTCCAACATGATCGCACCCGCTTTACGAGCCGCTTCCTTGAAGGCAAAACTGCCAGCCATCTTGAAAGCGATTTCCGAGCTGTCCACCTCGTGGTAGGTGCCATCGATAATCTGGATCTTAATATCCACCATTGGATAGCCGCCCAGCACGCCGGTCTGCGCTGCCTCAATGATGCCGTCTTCGACCGCGCCAATATACTCCCTCGGGATCGCACCGCCGACTACCTCGTCCTCGACCACAATGCCGCTGCCCTTTTCGCCGGGTTCAACGGTAACGACCGCGTGGCCGTACTGACCGCGACCACCCGACTGACGAATAAATTTACCTTCGGCCTCGGCTGCCTTCGTGATCGTTTCGCGATAGGCAACTTGCGGTTTGCCCGCTGTCGCACCGACGTTGAACTCGCGGAACATGCGATCCTTGATAATATCGAGATGCAGTTCGCCCATCCCGGAAATGATGGTCTGACCAGTTTCCTGATCGGTCGTGAGACGGAAGGTCGGATCTTCCTCGGCGAGTCGCTGCAATGCGGTGGACATCTTGTCGCGGTCGGCCTTCGTGTTCGGCTCAATTGCCATGGAAATTACGG
>Ga0224557_1000174_pt1 | contig 74832 bp, 60 predicted proteins | sample 714S31014metaG_FD_180677 | JGI IMG/M metagenome (GOLD analysis project Ga0224557, IMG submission 180677) | Peat soil microbial communities from Stordalen Mire, Sweden - 717 S3 10-14 | ecosystem: Environmental > Terrestrial > Soil > Wetlands > Peat | place: Sweden: Norrbotten County, Stordalen...
TCCTGAGAACCTCCGGGTTCTCCTGCACAATCGCGAGATCAGTGTTCGCGACCGTCGGCCCGTAGTGGAAGCCGTAGACTGCCCACACGGCTGCGTACGAGGTGACCGCCAGAAGTAGAATCACGGCGATCATCGCGAGCATCTTGGGTCGAAGTGACCGGAGTTCGCCCCGACTGCCAAACTGGTAGGGCCATGCGCTCTTGCGCAGGACATGTACCAGGAACAGCACCATGACGATCGGCCCAAGTACCAGTGCGGAGAATTTGGAAACCTGAGCGAGCGCGAAGAACACAGCCAGGCCCGCGGCATTGCCGCACGTAAACCTTCGCGTCAGCCGCCAGAGGAAGTAGAGCGCGCCGAAGATGAAGCACGTTACGCCGAGGTCCGTCGTTACCAGACCGGAGTGCGCGAGAATATTCGGCTCGAGGCAGTACAGCGCGAGGACTGTGGCCGCCGTCCAGAAACCGAAGAGTTCATGGGCCCAGCTAAAAATTAGTAAGCCCAGCGCGATGCCGAGCACGACGGTCATGAATCGCGCGCGATAGAGCAGGCGGTCGGCATCATTAAGCTCATAGAGGAAGTGGTGGCTGAAGGGCCAATCCTGCCCCGTCTGCCACGAGACGGTGTTGGTATCGAGCCGCACGTCTGGCATTGCCAACAATGGCAGAGCGGCCCACATACGCAGGAACGGCGGATGTTCCGGGTCGATACGGTAGTCGTGCAGTCGGAGCGCCGTGTAGCCGGCCGTCAAATGCTGTGGCTCGTCAGCCGTCGCGGACTTCTGCGTGTAACTGCCAACCGTCAGCGCAATGAAAACCACAGCGAACACACACAGCACGAACGTTGTCCGAATCCAGGGCCGATCCATTACGCTGATTGTACCGAGTGTCGCAAGTCCCGACCACAAAAACCGTGCGCGGTAACCAAAATCAGCCGGCTACAGCCCGAGATTGGTGCCGAGAACGGGCTTGGAGTCCTTTTCAATGATGATCTCTTTGACCGTCTTGCCCGCGGGAATCATCGGCAGCACGTGTTCCGTGAAAGGCACGATGACATCGAGGACGTACGGCTCCTTCGACTCCAGCATCCGCTTCATCGCCGCGCGCAATTCACTCTTCCGCGTCACGCGCTCGGCGGGAACGTTGAAGCCCTTCGCGATGGCGACATAATCCGGATAAACCTTGTGCGGGTTTTGCGGGTCGCCAAGATACGTGTGGCCGCGGTTCGAATCATAAAAACGATCCTCCCATTGCACGACCATGCCGAGGTGCTGGTTGTTGAGAACCAGCGCCTTCGCCGCGATCCGCTCGATGTGCGCCGTCGCCAACTCCTGGATGTTCATCAAAAACGATCCGTCACCGTCGACATCCACAACCTCTTTGTCGGGGAACGCGACCTTCGCGCCCATCGCCGCGGGATAACCGTACCCCATCGCGCCGAGGCCCGCCGACGTGAGAAACGTGCGTGGATGCTTGAACTTGTAATACTGTCCCGCCCACATCTGGTGCTGGCCGACACCCGTCGTGAGAATCGCCTCGCCCTTGGTCAATTCGCTCAGCAACTCAACCACATACTGCGGCATGATGATCTCGTTAATGTCGCCCTTAAGGAATTCGCGGACGTATTGCGATTTCAAAACCTCGTCCGTCACGCGGTAGCGGAAGGGGTATTGCTTCTTCCATTCGGCAATCTGCGCGTGCCATGCCTTGAACTGCTGCTTGCCTTTGACAACTCGATTGAGTTGTTGCAACGCGTACTTGATGTCGCTGACGATCGGCAAATGCGCGACCTTGTTCTTGTTGATCTCGCTCGGGTCGACGTCAATATGGACAATCGTCCCGTGCTTGGCGAATTCGCTGACCTTGCCGGTGACGCGGTCGTCAAAGCGGACGCCGAGCGCCAACAGCAAATCGGATTTATCGACCGCGTAATTCGCGGTGACGGTGCCATGCATGCCGAGCCAGCTCATCGAAAGTTCGTGGTCGGTCGGAATCGCGCCGATGCCCATCAACGTCGTCGCAATCGGGATGCCGGTCTTCTCAACAAACGCAATCAGTTCCTCGCTCGCGTTGGACGAAATAATGCCGCCGCCCGCGTAAATGACCGGTCGCTCGCTCTTTTCGATGAGCCCCGCAATCTCGTTGACCGCGATATTGTCAATCCGCTTGTCCGGGTTGTACCCGCGCAGGTTGATCTTGTCCGGGAAAACCGGCACGCACATGCTCTGCTGGACGTCCTTCGGGATATCGATCCAGACCGGGCCGGGCCGACCCGTGTTCGCGATGTAAAACGCCTCTTTGACGACGCGTGGGATGTCCTCGACGTTCATGACGAGGTAACTGTGCTTCACGATCGGCAACGCCAGACCAAATACGTCCGTTTCCTGGAATGCGCCTTTGCCGATCATCGCCCGCGGGACCTGCCCCGTGATCACGATCATCGGAATCGAATCCATGTAGGCGTCGGCGACGCCCGTGACCAGGTTCGTCGCGCCGGGGCCGCTGGTCGCGAACGCCACGCCGCATTTGCCGCACGCGCGGGCGTAACCGTCGGCCGCAAAAGCGCCACCCTGTTCATGCCGTGGCAAAATGGTGCGGATCTTCTTCGAACGCGTCAACGCCTGGTGCATTTCCATGCTCGCGCCGCCCGGATACGCAAACACCGCATCCACACCCTCGCGTTCCAGGCATTTGACGAGGATGTCCGCACCGCGCATGGGCGTGTGCGATTCAGCGCCGAGTTCGACAATCGGCGCGGCGGTTTTCACCCGGCTCTTGGCCGTGGCATTTGCGTGTTTATTCATCGGAAATCTCTATCCTTCCAGGAACCACTGGTACCCCTGGCAGGGAAGGATTTATACTCCAAATGCCGTCCCCGGGCAAACCAAATTGCACTGTCCGTCTTGGAGGGTGGCGTTCCGTCGTGGCGTCGTCCGTCCCCGCAAAACACGCCCAAATCTGACCCTAATCTCGTCAAAAAGTCACCCCAAACGCCTCTAAAACCCCTCACCGGTGGGTTCGTTTTCCAAAACGAACCCACCGATTTTACGCGAAATCTTACTGTGTAACCCATTATATCACAGATGGATAAGTGCAGTTTTCCGTCGAAAAAACGGTGGGTTCGTTTCGCAGAAACATATATAGGCCCCTCCTCGTGCCCCGAACAGGCCCACAATTGCGCCATTCTGTCGCGCCGACTTGTCCGCCATAGTCTTGGCGACGGCGGAAGCATCCTCGCGAAGTAAACTCTCTCGTTGCAAATGCTCATACCCAGAACTATACCATTATCGGAATACGATGTCCAGCGGTTTTTGCCGACGGCTCGTCGTTTCTTCCGGGAGTTGCCCCCTTACTTGCGACTTGAGTTGGACCCCCTCGTGTTGTAACTTTTGCCCGTGAGCACCGTCGAAAAAATCGAAGCGGAGATTGCCAAGCTCTCTCCCAGGGAAGTAACGCAACTCACCCGCTGGCTTGTCGAGTACGACGCGACGCTCTGGGACAAGCAACTCAAGGAAGACAGCAAGAACGGGCGACTGGATCGTGTGTGGAAGAAAGCCGAAGCGGAGATTGGCAACGGCCAGGCGAAACCGCTCGATGAACTCCTCGACAACGGCTAGTTTTCGGGAGCAGTTCCGGGAGTTGCCTCCGTCCGTTCAAAAGCTGGCACAGAAGAATTTCCGCCTGTGGCTCTCCAACCCGCGCCATCGTTCCCTCCACTTCAAAAAAGTCGGCAACTACTGGTGATCCGCGAATAGAGGTGACCACCATGCAGAAGCAGATCCTCTACACAAACCTGGCCCGGTACTATGACCTGATCTATTCGTGGAAGGATTACCAGAAGGAGGCCGCCACCATTCGCCGCCTGATTGCGAAATACAAGCGGTCGAAAGGAAACGACTTGCTGGAAGTCGCTTGCGGAACTGGCCGGCACATTCAGTACCTCAAAGATAAGTTCCGTGTGCTGGGAACCGATATCAGTGCCGGCATGTTGGGCGTCGCCCGCCAGAACGTCAAAGGCGCTCGCTTCCAGCGAGCGGATATGGTCACGCTCAATCTCGGAAAAGAATTTGACGTGATCCTCTGCCTCTTCAGCTCCATCGGGTATGTCAAGACGTTCGCCGATCTGAAACGGACTTTGCAGAATTTCGGAAAACACTTGAAGAAGGGCGGCGTCGTTATCATCGAACCCTGGCTGACAAAGAAGATGTTTAAAACGGGTCTTCCTCACATGACCACCTATGCCGACGATGACATCAAGATCGCGCGCCTGGACGTTTCCAAGGTTCGAGGCAATGTCTCTGTCATGGATATGCATTATCTCGTTGCCGAGAAAGACAAAGCGGTGAAGCATTTCGTTGATCGCCACGAACTCAGCATGTTTGCACCGCAACAGATTCTTAAGTTCATGCGACAGGCCGGACTGCGGGCGAGGTTTATTCGGAATGGTTTGATGAAGGGCAGGGGACTCTATCTCGGAGTCAAGTAGAGGAAACGGTGGTGAACAGACACCGCTCCACCTTTTGAATGGACTTCGCTTCTCGGGACCCCTAAAAGAGTTCTGAATCAGGCCGAACCAACGACATGAACGGCCAACCAGCACCAGTCCGGCCAAATTGGAAGACGCACCCGCTCACGATCATTGTGCTCCTCCTTGTGGGCATTCTCGCATCGTACTTCATTTACCGCCACAGTCTCACGCTCAGCGTTCAGGCACGAATCGACACAATCCATCACGCGGGGTTTCCGGCGACGTGCGCCGAACTCGACAAGTGGTATCTGCAACCACCCGCTGGCGAAAATGCCGCCGACGTTTTCCGGGAGGCTTTCGCCCATTACGCGATGTGGACCAACAAAGACGCGCAATTCGTTGCGCCCGCCGATGCCAGGGATACGAACAAATACCTCTTGCCTCCGAGGTCCAAGCACGACCTGTTGCCCATCGTCGGAATGGCCAAGCTTCCGCCAAGGACGGAACCGTTAGCTGCCGAGACACAGAAGCGGGTTGCCGTGTATCTTTTCGACAACGCGGAGTCCTTGCGGCTCCTTCACCGAGCGGGCGCCATGAAGTCCTCCCGCTACCCCACCGATCTGAGCAATGGCGTGATGACGCTATTACCCCATTTGAGTTCCGTTCGCCAGGCCGCACGGCTACTGGACCTCGAAGCGATTCAATATACGGAGAAACAACAGCCACAATTCGCAGTCGATTCAGTAGTCGCCTCGCTGGGCGTCTCACGGTCATTGGATCAAGAACCGACTCTCATCTCGTACCTCGTCCATATCGCCTGCGAAGGCATGGCCTTGGCCAGTCTTGAACGTATCCTCAACAGAATGCCCCTGACAGATGAGCAACTCTCGAAACTGGCTGCCAGGGTTCAAGAGTCGGTGAATCAACAGGCGTTTACGCGGGCGTTCGCCGGGGAACGTTGTATGCACATTGATGTTTTTCAGGGTTTGCGCATGGGAAAGATTCCTTTCAATGAGATCCCTTACATCGGCCAAGAGTCATTTGGGCCGCGTCTTCTGATTGCGGTATACAGCTCGACGGGACTACTCCAGCTGGATGAGAGGGAGTACCTCGACGTGATGGAGCGTTATGTGAAGGCAACGCAGGTTCCGCCGCCTGAAAGCGTGGCTGCCTTCCATGCTGTGGAAGAGCAGGTGCAACACCTGACCGGATGGCACATCCTCTCCCGCATGTTGCTTCCTGCCCTCGGTCCGTTAGCGAGCAAAGCCGCGCGATGCGACGCGAAGATCCGCGACGCACAAGCGGCCCTCGCCATCGAGCGCTATCGGCTCGCCAACGGCAAGCTCCCCACCCAACTCAGCGATCTTGTCCCAACGTTTCTTCCGTCCGTCCCCAGCGACCCGTTCGATGGAAAACCGCTCCGCTACAAAACGCTTCCAAAAGGCTACGTGGTTTACAGCGTGGGCGAAGACCGCGAAGACAACGGCGGCACGGAGAAGAACAGCAAAGGCCTCAGCTACGTTCCCGGCACCGATATTACCTTTACTGTCGAACGATAGGCATGGGTAAGATTAATCACTAGCGGTACGGCTGGTAAATAAGCGCATGTATCCGCGACCGGGGCCTTATTTACATTGAGCGCGGAAGAGTCCATGATTGTCCCAATCTCATGGCATGGCTTTGGTTCTGGTGGACAATCGGCTCAGTGATGATCGTGGGGGACGCGATCTGGTGGGTCGTGGCTGTGCGTCTGGCGAAGAGGGGATTGTGGCGGGTCTTGATAAGTGTCTTCATGGCGTCGCAGTTGACGGCCCAGGTTTTGTTGATGAGCCGACTTATCCAGCCCAGTCATCTTCCGAAAGTCGTGCTCGTAGCGGTCGTGGTTTGGCATTTTTTCGCGTTGGCTTTCGTACTGGTTGCTCTTCCAGTGCTTGGGATCGTAGGTTTTTGCGCGTGGCTGGCCCGGTTGACCGGACTACGGCGGAATCATCCCGTTCCCGCGCCGAATAGTGCGAACTCCATCTCGCGCCGCCAATTCATCGCCGCCGCCGCCGCGTTGACTCCGCCGTTGTTCACCGCTGGTTTGACCGGTGTGGCCCTCTCGCAACTCAGTTCCTTCCGCGTGCGCCGCTTTACGCTTCCAATTCCAACACTGCCGCGAGCACTCGACGGAATCACCCTCGCGCACATCAGCGATATCCACATTGGCCGATACACGCGCGGCCGGATTCTGCGGGAAATGGTCAACACGACCAACACCCTGCGCCCCGACCTCGTTCTCGTAACCGGCGACTTGATTGACTACTCACTCGACGATCTCTCCGAGGGAATCGACCTGATGAAAGCGATGGAGGGGCGCTATGGCCTGTGGATGATCGAAGGCAACCATGATTTGCTGGACGATGCCGGGGAATTTGAGCGGCGCGTCAAAGCTTCAGGCGTGCCCTTGCTACGGGATGAGTCGACCGTCGTCAATGTCCGCGGCTGTCCGCTTCAATTGCTCGGCATGAGTTGGCTCGGCACCGGGACCGGCAATACCCGGCCGCGCGACGAGGCCACCGCCCTCCAGATGGGCCGACTAATGAAGCAACGCCGACCGGATGCCTTCCCCATTTTGCTCGCGCATCATCCCCACGCCTTCGACGCGGCCGTCAAGGCGGACCTGCCGTTGACGCTGGCCGGCCACACCCACGGCGGGTATGCGATGTTGGACAGCCAGCACGGTCTTGGCCCCGTTCTCTTCCGCTACTGGTCTGGCCTTTACACGCAAGAACGCAGTCAAATGATCGTGTCCAATGGAATTGGCAACATGTTTCCCATCCGCATCAACGCCCCGGCGGAAATCGTCCACATCACCCTGCGTTGCGCGTGAACCCGGGCCCGCTCAAAGAAGCTCCAAAAATTGCGAGGCAGGCAATCCCGCCGCCGATCCCATCGAGGAATCGAAAGCGGGGAATTGGCTCGATTTTTGCCCGCCGATGTGGTCTTCTTCCCGTTAGAAATGCGTGGCCAGCGAACGTCCTGTCGCGTTTACGGTCGCGCCCTCTCGCCGTAAGGGAAGCAGGTCATGGGGCCGAAACAGCTCGTACATAGGTTTATTGTCAGCCGGACTTGGCTGGCACGGATGAAGCCCTCCTGCGGAATACACAGTTCCATGAAAAACCATGCCTGGGCTGCGATGTTCGCAACGGGACTGACTCTCCTGGTTCCGCAGATTGCCTCTCCCGCTCCGTACCCATCGCCCACCGACTGGCGCAACGAAAGCATCTACCAAATTATCACCGATCGTTTCTACGACGGCAATCCGTCGAACGACAACGTCGAAGCCAGTCGCGGCTCGCCCTACGACCCTACCGCCAATGCCGGAATCCATGGGGGCGATTTCCAGGGGATTCAAGATAAACTGGACTACATTAAAGCGCTTGGGGCAACGGCGATCTGGATTTCGCCGATCCCGTTGAACGTCGGCGACGGTACCTCCGCCTACCATGGCTATGCCGCGCAGGACTTTTACGCGCTCGCGCCGCATTGGGGCACGATGACGGATCTCTCGAACATGGTCGAGGCCGCTCACGCCCGGGGGATCAAGGTCATCCTCGACATCGTGTGCAATCATATGGGTAACCTGATCACCAGCACAGACCCGGGGTGGCCGAACTACCTGGCACCTCCAGCGGGCTATAACATGTCGTACTACAACATCAACAACCAGCATGCCTTTCCGTTTAATCCCACGAACGTCGTCCCGCCGCTGCTGTCGACCATTTTCCACACGAATGGCCAAATCCAGAGTTTCAACTACCCCTCGGACACCCAGCAGGTCGTGTTGGGGGAATTGGACGGCTTGAACGACCTGGCCACAGAGACCACCTACGTCCGCACCAACTTGATGAATATTTACACCAACTGGGTCGGCCTCGCCGACTTCGACGCGTTCCGCGTGGACACGGCGATCGAAGTCGACTACGGCTTCTGGCAGTACTGGTGCCCGCAACTCCGCCAGTTCGGCGCCACCATCGGTAAATCCAATTTCTTCATGTTCGGCGAGGCGTTCAGCAGTTCCGAACAGCAGGTCGGTTCCTACACGGGCACGAAGGGCGGTGGGCCGTTCAAGTTCGATTCGATGCTGGACTACCCGCTCTACGAGACCGTCAACTCCGTCTTTGCCACCGCCTCGGGCAACACGCAGCAGATCGTCAATCACTACAACGCGATCGCCACGAATTACGACACCAACTCCGCCTACCGTCTCGTTACGTTCCTCGACAACCACGACAACCCGCGATTTCTGAGTTCGGGCGACGCCAATGGCAACACCAACAATCTGACCGTAGCGTTGCAGTTCCTCTATACTTCGCGGGGTATTCCCTGTCTGTACTACGGCACCGAGCAGGGATTCGAAGGCGACAACAACAACAACGACAACCGCGAAGATATGTTCGCAGGCCAATGGCAGCCACAAGTGCCCGTTACGGGCGACAATTTCAATGAGACGAGTCTGCTGTTTCAACAGGTGGCCAAACTCAACAACTTCCGCCGCCTCTATCCGGCCTTGCACACCGGCGTCCACAATAATCTCTGGAGCAACCCGAGCGGACCCGGTCTGTTTGCCTACTCCCGCGTGCTCAGTAATCAGGAGGCGTTCGTCTGCTTCAACACCGCCGCCACCAGCCAGACGCTGACCAATCTCCCCACCACCTATAGCTCCGGCACCGTCCTCGTCAACCTGCTCAACACCAATGATACCATCGTCGTCACCACCGCTTTGGGCACCAACACCACGCCACTGATCACCGTGCCCGGCACGACCGCCAAAATCTATCTCGCTCAGTCGCTGGTCCTGCCGCTGGACCCGGTCGTCATCAGCCAAAGCCCGGCGCACGCGGCGGCCTGCATCGCAACTTCCGCGCCGATTGTGCTGCAATTCAGCAAGCCAATGAATACCAACTCGGTTCAGGCGGCGTTCTCCGTGACGCCGTCGACAACGGGCACTTTCACGTGGAGCACGCTCCACGAAACCATGACGTTTACTCCAAGTATTGCCTGGCATGCGTTCACGACGAATCTGGTCCACCTGGCAACGAACGCGGTGGACGCCGTCAGTGGCAATTCGCTCTACGCACCCTTCGACACCTATTTCGTGACGTTCACCACCAACGTCATCACTACCAGTTCCTCGCCGGCCGGCGGGGGCACGACCAGCGGCGGTGGTACGGTGAACTGCGGGTCGAACGTCACCGTCTGTGCGACGCCAAACTCGTGCTACAGCTTCGTGTACTGGACACAGAATAGCAGTCTGGCCAGCACCACAGCCTGCTATACCTTTTCCGCGACGGGCAATGAAAGCGTGGTGGCGAACTTTGCGAACGGGCAGGGGACCCTGGCGATTGATAACGCCGCCGATCCGTCATACAGCGTCGTTCAGTTTGTCTGGTCGAGCGGCAGCAACGGAGGCACGGGCTTCGATCCGTGGGCATTGATCGAAACCTTCACCAACCATACCTGCAATGGGTTCTTCAGTAATACCTCAATCAACAGCGACAGTCCACCTCATGCACCGCCCGGAATCGACACCAACGGCAAGGCGTGGGGGATCTACGCCAACAGCGTCAATTGCGGCGGCCCGGCCGTCGCGTCGGCGTATCGGGCTTTCGCCATCGGACCGTTACAAGTCGGTGGTCAATTCCTGATCGATATGGAGAACGGCCTCAACGACACAGCCGGCGCGACGGTGGGATTCACCCTGCGCAATGGTGACGCGACGAACAGTCCCGCGGACTACACCACGGGCGCCCGCTTCCAGTTCTATCTTGCCGGTGGCAGCGCCGATTATACGGTCGTCGATGGTGCGGGTGCGTACGACAGCGGTGTGCCGTTGACGTACTCCGGTCTGCGCCTGATCTTCACCCTGGGCACGAACGACAGTTATGCGCTGGCGATCATTTCCAACGGAACCGGCTTGACCAATATCATCAGCGGCACACTCGGCGGCACGGCAGGCACCACGCTGGACAGCATCGCCCTGTTCAACAATGACAACGGTCCCGGCCCTCCGCACGACGTCTTTTTCAACTCGCTGACGATGATCAACGTCACGCCGTTTATCGAGACGATCAGTACGATTTCTTCGCCTCCGAATGGCGGCACGACCGTTGGCGGCGGCATTTATAACTGTGGCGCCAGCGTGACCGTCACGGCGACGCCGGCCGCCGGCTATGGTTTCGCGAGCTGGACAGAAGGCGGAACGAATGTGAGCACAATGTCCAGTTACACATTCACGGTCAGCGCCAGCCGTACGCTGGTGGCCAATTTCACGCTCCAACCGACTCCGTTCCAAGTCTGGCAACTACAGTATTTCGGTTGTACCAACTGCCCACAGGCCGGCGTGAGCGCGGACCCGGATGGCGATGGCTACAACAACCTCCAGGAGTTTGTGTCGGGCACGGATCCCACAAATTCAAGTAGCCACCCGACGAACATTCCACCGTACCTTGTGGGATGGTGGAAACTGGATGAACAGAGCGGCTCGATCGCCTCGGACTCCTCCGAGAATGGCAACACCGGTATCGTGGAGTTGGGCGACGGCGACTGGACCAGCGGCATGGTCAACGGTGCCCTGTTCTTTGATGGTGAGTCCACCCAGGTCTCGGTCACGAATTCCCCGTCACTGAACCCCACCAACGCGATTACCATCGCCGCCTGGGTCAATGCCGGCGGTTGGTTTAACAACACTCGCATCCTGGAGAAGGGCAGGTCCGATAATCAGTACGGACTCTTGATCAACGGCCCAGGCCAACTCGAGTTTCTCCTGGCCGGCGTCACGAACGGCACATTGCTCACCAGCCCCCCATCCACCGGGGCCTGGCATCATCTGGCCGCCACCTACAATGGCACTTTGATCAGCCTCTATATCGACGGGCAATTGACCGCCCAACAATCCGCCAGCGGTCCTCTCGCGATTACCACGGATCCGCTGGCAATTGGAACCAGGCCGTCCGGTGGCCCGCTCTTTGTGTTCTACGGTATCATCGATGATGTGCGGATCTATGACACTGCCCTGTCCGCCAGCCAGATCGCACAGCTCTATAACACGGACAGCATCGGTGACGGGATCGCGAATCGGTGGCGTCAGCAGTACTTTGGCAACGGTTCCATGACCGGGGCCACCACCTGCGCGACGTGTGACTTTGACGGCACCGGCCAGAACAACCTGTTCAAGTACGTGACCGGATTGGATCCGACCGATCCCACATCGGTATTCTATTTACAGATTGCCAGTGTTACCAACCAGACCGCGCAGCAGAACCTGCTCTTCAACCCGCTGGCCTCCGGCCGCGAATACACGCCACAGTACAGCACCGACCTGGTGAACGGCGTCTGGATGCCGCTGGTCGGCTATTCCGGTCCGGTGACGAACGGCGACAAGGTCACGATCACCGATACGAGCGCGGTTCCCCCGCGAAAGTTCTATCGCATCGACATTTCCTATCCCTGAGTCGAGGGGATCAACGCCTGACTCACGATGTCACGTTCAGCGCGCACCGATTCGCGCAGTGCCATTGCTCATAGCGGCTTGATTTCACAGCGACCGCCCATTAACCTGCGCCGATGGATCCCATTTGCCGACGACTGGTGATCAAAGGCTCAATCCGTTTCGCCGCTGGCCTTTCTCTGTTACTACTCTGTCTGCCGACCATCGCTCGCGCACAGACGCTCCAGTTCGCCCGACTCGGCGATTACAAGCTGGAGGGTGGCGAGGTCATCCGCGACTGCCGCATCGGCTACCGAACGTTTGGCACCCTCAACAGCAACCAATCAAATGCGGTTCTCTTCCCCACGTGGGCCCTGGGAACGTCCGAGCAACTCATCAGCAGTATCGGTTCCAATAAACTGGTGGATAGCACCAAATACTACGTCATCGCCGTCGACGCGCTGGCCAATGGCGTCTCGTCCTCGCCTTCCAACAGCCAGTTGCAGCCGCACATGAAATTCCCGAGGTTCACCATCCGCGACATGGTCAACACCCAACACGAACTCCTGACGAAGACGTTGCACTTGAACCACGTGAAAGCGGTCATGGGAATCTCGATGGGCGGCATGCAGACCTTCCAATGGATCGTTTCTTATCCGGACTTCATGGACAAGGCGATCCCGATTGTCGGTTCGCCGCAACCCACGCCCTACGACCTCGTGTTCATCCGCGCGCAACTCCGCGCGATCACGAACGATCCCGACTGGAACAACGGGAACTACACCAACAACCCCGCCCGCGTCGCCGAAGCCGAATTCCTGGCATTGATTCTCACCACCCCCGACGAATACAACCGGCACATGACGCGTGAGCGGCTGGACGGGGAGCTGGAGAAGGCAAAAAACACTCCCGGCTTCGATTCGAACGACAAAATCCGCCAATTGCAGGCCATTCTGGCCCTGGACATTCCCGCGCAGTTTGGCGGAGACATGGCACGCGCGGCCGCTGCGGTCAAGGCGAAGCTGTTTATCCTCTCAGCCAGAAAAGATCATGCCGTCAATGCAGCCCCCGCATTGGGTTTCGCCCTTCTTCTCCGCGCGCCAACGTTTGTGATGGAAGGCGACTGCGGGCACCTTTCTCCCGGTTGCGAAGCCGCAGAGGTCAACCAGGTAGTAGCCGATTTTCTAACGCAGTGATCGGTTGAGATGGATCGCCGGGGATTTCGCCGTTTGCACAAATCCTGTTTTCGGCTGGCAACCGCAGGAATGTTACCCCTAGACTGGCCAACGTGACGAGAGCGCTTACGGAGAGCTTGGGACCGCGCCGCGATGAACGGCCAACGCCGTGCCGTTGACCTTGACTCGTGGCTCCCCGGCGGTATGAAACGAGTCGTCCAACTCGATGGAGTTCGCGGTCTGGCAATCCTGCTGGTTCTGGTGTGGCACTGTTTCGCCTCCCGGATGATTGCGACGGACGGGAGCATGTCTGTCTACTGCGTCAGTGCGTTGCTATTTACGCGGAGCGGCGTCACCCTTTTCTTCGTTTTGTCGGGTTTCCTGATTGGGGGAATCCTCCTGGATCATCGTCAGACCGAGAACTATTTTCGTATCTTCTACCTGCGGAGAATCTGCCGGATTCTGCCGTTGTACTTTCTCACCCTGGCGCTTTTCATGTGCTTCCGTGCAACTCCTCTGGCGGCCAGGCCGTATTTCGAATGGCTGGGCGGCCACCCATTCCCCATGCTTTCGTATGCGACGTTCACCCAAAATTTCCTCATGGCCGCGCGCGGGGATTACGGTCCTCACTGGCTGGGTGTCACGTGGTCGCTGGCCATCGAGGAGCAATTCTATCTCTTCGTGCCCTTGCTCGTCTTTTTCCTGCCGCGTCGCGCGCTGCTGCTTGTGCTGCCCGTGGGAATCCTGATGGCCCCGGTCCTCCGCCACAGTTTTCCGGCGCCCCAAACGTATGTCTATGCTCCCTGGCGGGCGGATGCGCTCCTGTCGGGGGTCTCTCTGGCCTTGCTCGTGCGCTCACGCTCATTTATCGATCGTCTTCGACGCCGGCCCCAGATTCTCTTCGCCTTGCTGATCGCCTTCCTGCTGGGGGTTCTTCTTCTGGATGACGAGTTCCGGCTCGTGGGTTTGTTCGCTATCTTCATCCTTATCGCCTATGCGGATACGCAACCGTGGTTGGGAAAGCTCCTGCGAAAACCGGTCCTCGTCTGGTTTGGCCAACTCTCGTACGGTATCTATATGTTTCACGAAGCCGTGAGCGGCCTGACCCATGGATTGCTGCTTCACACAGCCCCACAACTCCGCACCCCCGCCGATGTCGCGGTCACCCTACTGGCCCTGGTCATCACGTTGTTGCTGGCTGCGCTCTCCTACCGCTTTTTCGAAGGCCCGATTCTCCGCTTCGGACACCGATTTCGCTACCGCCCAAACCCCTCGCCAGAGCCATTACCACAGGAGCTGGCCGAAAACACATGACCTATCGACGCGCCATGACGGATGACTGCCCGCTTCTTGGGGAATTCAACCACCAGTTGATTCATGACGAGGGCCACCGCAATCGAATGACCGTCCCGGAGTTGCGGCAACGGATGAGGGGCTGGCTCGCCGGGGAGTATGTCGCAATTCTGTTCGAGGAGGGTGGGGAGGTTGTCGCCTACGCACTCTATCGGGAGCAACCGGAAGAGATTTACCTCCGCCAACTCTTTGTCGTTCGCCAACGGCGTCGGGAAGGTTTGGGCAAGAAAGCCATGTACCTGCTCCGCACCGAAATCTGGCCGAAGACGAAGCGGCTCACCGTCGAAGTGCTCGTCGCCAACACCGCCGCCGTAGCCTTTTGGCGCGCCGTCGGCTATCGCGATCACTCGTTGGCACTGGAAATTGCGCCGACGAATCGTTCTGAATGAGGGCGTCAGTAGTAGGCACGCTGTCTGCTTTCTTTGGTTGACTTGATTCGTTGCACGTATGTCGTTAGCCGGCGGCGTGGATCTTATTGACCAGCGTCGGGCGGATCTCTGGGCAGTATGAAGCGACTCTCTCAACTCGACGGTATCCGCGGCCTCGCGATGTTCCTGGTCCTCATCTGGCATTATTTTTGTTGTCAGGTGAACCCCGCGACGGGGAGTGTGCTGGATTTCTGTGTTCGCGCCCTTTTTTATACCTGGACCGGGGTGGATCTCTTTTTCGTGCTCTCCGGTTTTTTAATCGCCGGCATTCTTCTGGATCATCGCAAGAGTTCGAACTACTTTCAGGTCTTCTACCTGCGGCGGGTCTGCCGGATTTTCCCGCTCTACTATCTCGTACTGGGATTGTTTATCTGCTTCTCGGCGACCGCGATGTCCACTTCCCCGGCGTTCGAGTGGCTTTTCGACAAACCAATGCCCATCTGGTCCTACGCCACATTCACTCAGAATTTTTTTATGGGTCATCGCGGGTACCTCGGCGCGCAGTGGCTGGGGGTCACCTGGTCGGTGGCGGTGGAGGAACAGTTTTATATCTTCGTGCCGTTGCTCATCTACCTATTGCCCCGGCGGATCTTGTTCTGCGTGTTGATGGCAGGGGTTTTGGCCGCGCCGCTTCTCCGCCAGCTTTACCCGCCGTTACATGCCTACGTCATTACTCCGTTCCGGGCCGATGACCTTCTTTCGGGGGCGTGCCTGGCACTGCTCGTGCGATCACGTTCTTTTGTTGAAGCGGTCAAGCAACATCACCGAAGTCTGCTCGTCTTGTTGCTGCTATTGGCAGCGGGAGCCGGCGCTCTGACGTGGTGGCACACCCGGCTTACGGCCTTTATCCCGTTCTGGTTCGCGGGTCTCTATACCGTTTTCGTTCTCATCGCTTTTGCGGACACACAACCTCTCATCGGGCAGGTGCTTCGATTTCAGCCGCTCGTGTGGTTCGGTCAACGCTCCTATGCCTTTTACATGTTTCACGAAATCGTCGACGGTCTGTGTCATGGACTGATCCGTCACGCCACCCGTGAAATGCGCACACTTTCCGACGTCGGTGTCACCTTGCTGGCCTTGGTGATTTCGCTGCTATTGGCAGAGCTTTCGTATCGCTTTTTCGAAGGGCCAATCCTGCGCTATTCACACAGGTTCCAATATCGCCCCGAATCGGAGACGCCACTTTCGCTGCAACCTCTGGCAGAGCAAGTGTAAATTGCCAAGACTTGATTCGTCCTGCATCTCCCATTAGCCTAGGCGTGTGGACCCCATTTACCAACAGTTGGCCGGGCTTCTGGAACGCAAGGAACGGCTGGCGTTTGCGGTGCTCGTGGAGACCAAGGGCTCGACTCCGCAGAAGTGTGGCGCGAAGGCCATCTTCCTGCCCGACGGACGCATCCTCGGAACGCTGGGTGGCGGCTGTCTTGAGGCAGAGACGCGGCAGAAAGCCCTGCGGGCCATCGAAACGGGTGAGTCATTTTCCTTCCGCGCCGTGCTCGACGACGATTTCGGCTGGGACGACGGGTTGATCTGCGGCGGATCGGTCCAGACGTTTGTGCAGCCGGACCCGCGCAGTGACAAAGTGTGGCAGGCGCTGCTGGCCGAGCCGGCGAAACGACAGCGCCGCGTGTTGGCCACCATCACCACCGGCGACCACGTCGGCAAACGCGCCCTCTTTGCCGGTGGCGAACTCATCGTCGCCGACGATTTGCCAGCCGATCTGCTTTCCGAACTATCCGCCAAGTGCGCGAACTTGCTCGCGGAGCCTGAACCAGAGCCGGTATCTCACACCCTCCAGCCATCATCACTTTCTGTTTATCTCGAACCCATTCTGCCGCAGCCGGTCCTGGTCATTTGCGGCGGTGGCCACATCGGCTGCGCGGTCGGCAAACTCGCGGCGTGGAGCGGTTTTGATGTGGTGGCTATCGATGACCGCGCCTCGTTCGCCAACAAGGAACGCTTCCCCGACGCGAAACAAATCATCGTCGATGACCCGGCAAAGGTGATGAAGGATTTCCCGGTTGATGCCGACACCTACCTCTGTATCGTCACCCGTGGACACCGGCACGACGCGGTGATCCTCAAGGAGGTCATTCACAAACCAGCGGCCTACATCGGTATGATCGGCAGCAAACGCAAGGTCCGCACGGTCATGGAGGGTTTCATTGAGGAAGGCGTCGCCGCAGCGGAGGATTTCCGGCGCATTCGCACGCCCATGGGTCTCGCCATCCACTCGCTGACGGTCGAGGAGATTGCGGTCAGCGTGCTGGCGGAATTGATTGCCGTGCGACGCGGTGCGCGCAACTTCGTGCCGCTCTCCGTGACGAATCAGCTTGCGGACAAAATGCTCGGCAAGCCGGCCGGCGAAGCGGAATGAACGTCGCTATCATCCTGGCGGCAGGGGAATCCCGTCGCATGGGCCAGTCCAAGCAGCTTCTCCCGTTTGGCGACAAGACCATCCTCGAATGCGTGATCGATGCGTTCGGGACGCCGCGGGTGGACGAAATTCGGGTGGTGTTGGGTTACAAGGCGGATGAGATTGCATCGAAGATCGCGCACACATCATGCAAGATCGTGAAAAATGACCGGTGGCAGCGAGGCATGTTCACGTCGATGCAGGCGGGACTACGCAAACTTCCGAAGAAAACCAAAATCGTGATGATTGCCATCTGCGACCAGCCACGATTGAAACGCGGAACGGTTGAGACCCTGATTGAGGAATTCGAAAGGAAGCGGCACAAGATTTTGATACCGTCGTATAACGGGCGGCAGGGGCACCCGCCCTTGTTGCGAGCCGAGTATGCGAAAGAAATCCTGGCCATGGACGAATCGCTGACCTTGAAGCATTTTTATGCGGAACATGCTGACGACATCGAGCGACTGGTGGTCGAGGATGAAGGCGTGCTGGTGGACATCGACGATCGCGAAACGTACGAACGCGAGTTGAAGAAACAGTGATGACTGGCAATTTTGAAATTCTGGCTCGTGACCCCAAAACGTCCGCCCGACTCGGGCGGTTGCACACCGCCCACGGCATCGTCGAGACGCCGATCTTCATGCCGGTGGGTACCCAGGCGACTGTGAAATGCATGACTCCAGATGAACTGCGCACATTACAGGCGCAGATCATCCTCAGCAATACCTACCACCTCGTCATTCGGCCCGGCACCGACCTGATCGCGAAGGCAGGCGGTTTGCATAACTTCATGAACTGGGACGGGCCGATTCTTACCGATAGCGGTGGTTACCAGGTCTTTTCACTGGCGAAATTGCGCAAGATCTCGAAGGATGGCGTGGAGTTCCAGTCGCATGTGGATGGCGCGACGCTGTTTCTCGGGCCCCGTGAATCCATGGCCGCCCAGACTGCTCTGGGCAGCGATATTGTGATGGCCTTCGACGAGTGTCCGCATTGGCCGTGCGACCGAGAATACGCTTGCAGTAGCCTGGAGCTGACATTACAGTGGGCAGCCCGCTGTCGAGAGCAACAGTTGACCGACGGCCAATTGCTCTTTGGAATCGTGCAGGGAAGCGTGTTTCCCGATTTGCGGGAACGCAGTGCGCGGGAACTGGTGGCGATGGGTTTTGACGGTTATGCCATCGGCGGCGTCAGTGTCGGCGAACCGCCGGCGGAGATGGTGCGGCAGGTGGAGATGACGGTGCCGTTTCTGCCGCAGGACCGGCCGCGGTATTTAATGGGCGTCGGTATGCCACCGCAGATTCTGGAAATGGTCGCGCGCGGCGTGGATATGTTTGATTGCGTGTTGCCGACGCGGGTGGCGCGCAACGGGACGATTTTCACGAGGCACGGGACGTACGCGATCAAGAACGCGCAGTATCGCGAAGACTTCGGGCCGCTGGAAGAGGGTTGTGGATGTTACGCGTGTCGCAATTTCACGCGTGCCTACATTCGGCATTTGTTCCGCACGAGTGAGATTTTGGGGTTGCGGCTGATGACGTGGCACAACTTGCACATGTACCTGAGTACAATGCGCCGCGCCCGGGAAGCGATTGCGGCGGGGGTTTTTGAGGGATTTCGACGGGAATTTACGGCGACGTACACGGAAGGATACGAAGTAGATGATGAGATTGTTTGAACTATTGGCCATGGGCGGATCGCCGGCGGGGACCGAACAGGACCCGCGGGCGGGCATTCTCAACATGGTTTTTATGGTCGTGATGGTCATCGTGATGTTTTACTTCCTGCTGCTTCGCCCCCAGCAGAAGCAGCGCAAAGATCAGGAGGAGTTGCTCAAGAACGTCAAGACGGGCGACAAGGTCCTCCTGAACAGCGGCATCTTCGGGATCATCTCGAACGTCAAGGACAAGTCGCTGATGGTGAAGATTGCCGATAACGTGAAAATTGAAGTCCTGAAAAGCGCCGTCGGTTCCGTCGTCCAGAAGTCCGCGGAACTGGAAGCCGCCGTGTCATCCCAGAAATAATTAGGCCATCATGAAACAGCCATTTCCCTGGAAATCCACTTTAGTCGCCGCGGTCATCGCCATTGCCATCTGGTCGATTTATGAATACGGCATCAAGCAAGGCCTTGACCTCAAGGGCGGCACGTCATTCCTGCTGCAAATGGACCTCAGCAAAATCGACTCTCAGGGGCACGCGACGGCGCTGGGACAGGCGGTGGAGATCATTCGCAAACGCGTGGATCGCTTCGGCGTGGCGGAACCGGTCATCCAGCAAATCCCACCGGACCGGATTCTGGTCCAATTACCGGGCTTGGACGCGGCGAAACAGGTCGAAGCGCGACAGACCATCGAGCGCACGGCTTATCTCGAGTTTCGCCTGGTGCATGAGGACAACGAAAAGTTGGTGAACGAATCCCTCTCCGACCCGCGCTTCGTGGAGCCGGTGGGATACACGAAATTGGTGCATGAAGATAACCGCAACGGGCAACCGACCAAGCACACCTATTATGTGAAGGTCCGTCCGGAGATGACCGGCAAGCATGTGGCCCGGGCGTTCGTCCAGTATGATGACATCGGGCGACCGTACGTGGCGATGGGCTTCGACCCGGAAGGGGCGGTGATTTTTGGCCGGGTCACGTCGGCGAACGTCGGGCGGGAATTGGCCATCATACTGGATGGCGAGCTTTACTCCGCACCGGTGATCCAGGATGCGATTACGGGCGGTAACGCGCAAATTACCGGCAACTTCAGCCTCACCGAGGCACAGGGGCTGGCCAACGTGCTGGAAAACCCGCTCGAAGCCCCCGTCAAGGTCATCGAAACGCGCAGCGTCGACCCCTCGTTGGGCCGGGACTCGGTCAGGAGCGGCGTTCGGGCTGCGTTGATCGGCGCGGGTGCGGTGATTATTTTCATGTTGGTGTACTACCTCGTAGCGGGCGTGGTCGCGAACGCGGCACTGTTGCTGAACATTCTCATCACGATGGGTGTGCTGGCCATGTTCAAGTTCACGCTGACGTTGCCCGGCATCGCCGGCATTGTGCTGACCATCGGCATGGCGGTGGACACCAACGTGCTGATCTATGAGCGCGTTCGCGAGGAACTCGCCAGCGGCAAGCCGTTGCGCGCCGCCATCGCCGCGGCCTATTCCCGCGCGTTCCGCGTGATCTTCGACGCGCACTTTACCGCGATCCTGACGGCGGCCATCTTGATCTCCATGGGCAGCGGACCGGTCAAGGGTTTTGGCGTCACGCTGGTGATTGGCTTGCTGGCCAACCTTTTCTCGGGCGTGTTCGTAACCCGTGTGATCTTCGATTGGCTGGTGGCCAAGGGCTGGATGAAGTCGTTCCGGATGCAACACGTGTTCCGCCGCCTGCCGCATGTCAACTTCCTCGGCGTGTGGAAGATCGCCTTCGCGCTTTCCTGGGCGCTGATCATCACCGGCATGATTGTGTTCGTGAATCGTGGTGGCCTCAAAGTTGGCGTGGGCGAAGTGTACGGGATCGATTTCAAGGGCGGCGATACGGCAACGCTGGGTTTCACCCAACGCATCGATGTGGACGAGATTCGGCACAATCTGGAAGCGAACCATTTCGATGAGGCCTATATCCAGTATGAACGCGATTTGACGGGCGGCTCGGAAGCCTTGCAATTGAGACTCCCCGAAGGCAAGACGGAGGACGTGGTCAAACATCTTCAGGACCAATATCCCCAGGCGCAATTCAAGGTGCTCAGCACGGAACGCGTGGGGGCCATCGTTGGCAAGGAGTTGCTCAACCAGGCGCTCTGGGCGGTGGCGGCCTCGCTGATCGCCATCATGATTTACATCGCCCTGCGCTTCGGTGAATTGTCCTACGGCCTGGGCGCGCTGGTATCGCTAATCCACGACGTGCTGATGACGGTTGGCCTGTTCTGCCTCTGGCCGTGGCCGCATCGCACGTTCTCCATGCCCGTCGTCGCCGCGGTGCTGACGCTGATCGGTTATTCGATCAATGACACCATCGTCGTGTTCGACCGGATTCGTGAAAACAAGAAGCTCACAGGCGGCAAGCTCAACTATTTTGACCTGATCAACCGCAGCGTGAACGAAACACTGTCGCGGACGATCCTGACGGCCGGCACCGTGTTCCTTTGCTCGGTCGCCCTGTATGGTTTTGGCGGCCGCGTGCTCAATGATTTCGCTTTCTGCTTCGTCGTGGGCGTGCTGACGGGCACGTATTCCTCCATCTACATCGCCAGCCCGGTCGTGCTCTGGTTCCACCGCAAGGAATCGATCCGAACGAGCCAGGCTGCCATGAAGAAGCCGCAACCCGCAAAAGCGTAAGGCGGTTCGTTGATGAAGCGCTGGGTCATTGCCAAGCCCGAACCAGCGCTGGCGGAAACGCTGGCCCGCGAATTACACCTCGCGCTGCCCATCACGCAGGTCCTGGTCAACCGCGGCTACCGTACTGTCGACGCCGCATCGTCTTTCCTCAGCCCCCAACTCCGCCAGCTCGGCGACCCGTTCGAACTGCCGGATATGGCCGCGGCGGTCGATCGCATTCTCGCCGCAATTGCGACCAAGGAGCGCATCGTCATTTACGGCGACTACGATGTGGACGGGGTAACTTCCAGCGCGCTGCTGCAACGGGTCCTGCAAGCGGCGGGGGCAACGGTCGCGAATTTCCTGCCGCAGCGCGCCGAAGAAGGCTACGGCCTCAGTCAGGACGGTATCGCGCGTTGCCTTAAAGAGCATAAACCTCAATTGCTGATCGCGGTGGATTGCGGCACCAGTTCCGCGCGCGAAATTGCGGACCTGCAGAAGCAGGGCGTCGATACGATTGTGCTCGATCATCATGAGCCCCCGGGGGAATTGCCGAAATGCGTCGCATTGGTGAATCCCAAGAGAATCGCCGGGTCAGCGTTGGGCGTCCTGGCCAGCGTCGGTGTCGCATTCAAGCTCGCGCACGCCCTCTTGAAACGCGAAAAGCAACTGGCGGAGAGGATCGATCTGCGCGAGCATCTGGATCTGGTCGCCGTCGGAACCGTGGCCGACATCGTGCCGCTAACGGGCGAGAACCGCATCCTGGTACGGGCCGGCATGGAACGTCTGCCGCAGACGCAGAAAATTGGGTTGCGCGCGTTGATGGATATAGCGGACGTTCCCGACAAGGTGACCACGTATCACGTTGGCTTTCGCATCGGGCCGCGTCTCAACGCGGCCGGTCGATTGGCCGACGCGATGGCCGCGCTGGAATTGCTACTTACGACTGATGCCGCGCGGACGACGGAGTTGGCGAAATTGCTCAACGAGCACAATGCCAAACGCCAGGGTATTGAAAGCCAGATAACGGAGGAAGCGATTGCCATGGCGCGGGCAAACTCGGGCGACCGGGTGCTCGTGCTGGCCAAGGAGGGCTGGCATGTGGGTGTCATCGGCATCGTGGCTTCGCGCGTGTTGCAGGCTTTCCATCGACCGACCGTGGTGATCGGGATTGAGGAGGGAATGGGGAGGGGATCCTGCCGAAGCGTGTCCGGTTTCTCGATTGTCGCTGCGCTACAACATTGCGCGCCTCTGTTGGAGAAATTTGGCGGCCACGAGATGGCGGCGGGACTGAGTGTGAAGGCTGGCAACGTGGACGAACTACGCGAGATGCTGAACGAATTTGCGGCAAGAACGCTCAAGGACGAGGATCTGCTGCCACAGGTGCGGATTGACGCGATGGTCAAGCTTGACGACCTGGACGCGGATTTCTTCGAGCAACTGGAGCGACTGGAGCCGTGCGGGACGGAAAACCCGATACCGGTGTTTGTGGTGGAGGGCGTGCACTTGCGCGGCAAACCACGCATCGTCGGCAAGAATCACCTCCGTTTCAGCGTGACGGATGGCGACACAACCTTGCAAGCGATCTGGTGGGGGAAGGGCGACTTTGAGTTTCCCGAAGGCGCGTTCGATATCGCGTTCACGCCTGAACTGAATGAGTACGGCGGACGGGAAAGCGTCCAGTTGAAAGTGCGGGATATCCGGGGAGGCAATGGATGATGGTTGATGGACTATGAAGGACCGCAGGGAAATGGAAAACCAGAAGATTGTGAATGTGGAACAGATGCCGGTATATCAAGCGTTTCTGGGACTGGCCTTGGAAGTGGAGAATGGGACACGAGACTGTGGGCCGGATTTTCGCTGGCTCCGGGTCCAGCTATTGCGATCATCAGAATCGGTATGCGCGAATATGGCTGAAGGATTCTACTCGCAGTACAGCACCGAGTATTTGCAGGCATTATACCGCTGTCGCCGCGAATCGAGGGAGACAATAACCCACCTTGAATACGCAGGGGCTACCAGGCAGTTGTCGGAAATAAAAGTCACGTCGCTTCAATCGCGATATCAAGATGCCTTAAGGCAATTGGCGAATATCACGTCGAGCATCGAACGGAAGATTCAGGAAAGAGGTAAGGCCAAACCCGGAGCTGTTTTGAAGGAAACCGAGGCCGAATATTCTGTACAGAAGGACCGCGAAGCCAGGACTGATAGTCATTGACCATCAACCATTGGCCATTGACCATCTTCTTTCTTACGCCGCTTGAAGAATGCGGGGACTCTTCTTGACCACGCGACCGCTCTTGATGCAGTTGGCGCAGGCTCTGACCCGGCGGTGCACACCATCGACGACGGCGCGGACCACCTGGACATTCGGCTTGAATATCCGGGGCGTGACCGCCGTCACGTGCTGACCGATACCGCCGGTTTTCTTCGCCTGACCGCGGCGGAGGATATGATTGCCGCGGACCTGACCCTTGCCACAAATTTCGCAACGTCGAGACATAGTAATTTACTCCAATTCCTGTGAGAGCCGTAAACAGTACCCAAACCGGGCCCCATGCGCAAGGGCAAAATAAGCCGTGCCGTTGACAGGTCGTGTGCTAACAGATTGTAGCTGCCATTGGCCGACAGCAAGTTTTTGACAAACAGGGTAAAACCTGCCATAAAATCGAGCAACCGACATGAAGGTCTTGAATCTCTTAATTGTCTGTGGCGTTTGCATCTTAAGCGGCTGTGCGACTCCTACGCCAACAAGGGCGCGATGGGAGTACAAAACGATTAAGTGGAATTCGAGTTTCGAGGGGGCCGAAGTTCAGCTAAACGAGTTGGCCAAGGATGGCTGGATTGTTGTCGATCACTCTTTCGTCGCACCGGATTATGGTTGGACGTTTGTGTTAAAGCGTCCACTGAAATAGCCGGTACTCGCTAGCACTTTGTTGCTTCCCCAATCCGTTGACGCCAGTGGGCCGAGTCACGAGTATGTCGCTGGTGAATTGACCATGCCCTTTGCTGTGGAAATGTTTTTCGATGAGAGCGCCGACAAGCTCGTGCGGGATGTTTGGAACGACCTGGCGCGGGCGAACGTGACTTCGTCCATGATCGATGGCGGCTATCGGCCCCACATCACTCTGGGCGTGTTTGAGGGATATACTTCGCCGAAGTTTGAGGACGAGTTGAGGTTCTTCACCGAGAAACGTCGTGTGTTTCCGATCAAGCTCGATTATCTGGGCGTTTTTCCGCGACCGGAGGGCGTCGTGTACTTCGGCGCGGTTGTCACTGGACAACTGCTAACCATTCACGGTGAGTATACGAGGCTTTTTGCTCCGCTGGTGACCGCTGCCCGTCCGTACTATCTGCCGGGAAGCTGGGTTCCGCATTGCACGCTGGCCTGCGGACTTTCGGCAGTGGCGATTCCCGCTACGGTCGAGGTGTGCTCCCGATCCATGTTACCAATCAATGCCGAGGTGAAAGAGATTGGTTTGGTCGAATTCCCGGGTCATCGGGAAGTGCTGACGTGTGAACTCGCGAGTGGTCCGCGCACCGGCGGCTGAGTTCAGCGCCAGCCACGTCGCCATACGCACGGCCTATTTCCAATACTTCCCGATGAATCTCTCCGCCGGCGCAGACCAAAGATCGGGTGCCGGTCCCGTCTTCAATAGAACTGGGCGGATCTGCCAGACGGCGTTGTCTGCCGGGGCCTTTGCCAATTCCTCAATCGTCTTCGGGATATAGCCACCGGCGTTATGACTCGGGACAGAGATGACGAATGGCCGGGGCGGCGCAATTGTTCTAAACGTCGGGCATTGGAGCTTCAACTCGGCGACGAAGGGAGACACGTGGAATTCTTCCGCAATGACAATGAAACCTGCGCTGAGATATAGGATCGCGCCTGCTGCGACATGCAGAAACAGTTTATTCATAACATCTGCTCCTTCGCTGACACTATGATTCGGATCGCGTTAGAAGTAAAACGCAAAGATCTACGCGCGAAGCTTGCCGGCGATCAGCGGAATGAGGTCGGCAATCTTGATGCGCTCCTGCTTCATGGTGTCGCGGTCGCGGAGGGTGACGGTGTCCTGAAGTTCGGGGCCTTTTTCGCCGAGCGTGTCGAAGTCGATGGTCACACACCACGGGGTGCCTTGTTCGTCCTGGTAACGGTAGCGTTTGCCGATGTTGCCGCGGTCGTCCCACTCGGTGGTGAAATGCGGTTGCAAGAGCTTGTAGACGGCCCTCGCTTTCTCCACGAGCGGTGGTTTGTTTCGCAACAGCGGAAACACCGCAACCTTGATGGGGGCGACGCGCGGCGCGAAACGCATGACGACGCGGGTTTCAGTCTGACCCTTCTCATCGGTCGTGGTTTCCTCGGCGTACGCGCTGACCAGGATCGCGAGCGTGATACGGTCCACGCCGACGGCCGGCTCGATGACGTGCGGGACGTATTTGCGTTTCTTCTCCTCGTCAAAGTACTCCATCGACGTCCCGCTGAATTTGGCGTGCTGGGAAAGGTCGTAACAACCGCGCGCGGCGATGCCCCACAATTCCTGCACGCCGAACGGATAGCGGAACATGATGTCGGTCGTGCCCTTCGAATAAAAGGCGAGCTTCTCTTGGGGGTGGTTGTACTCGGAAAGGTGCGAGGCCGGGAGCCCGACGGAAAGCAGCCAGTTGTGGCACCAATCGATCCAGTAACGGTGCCATTTCGCCCAGTCGTCGTCGTCACTGATGAAGAACTCCATCTCCATCTGCTCGAACTCGCGACTGCGGAAGATGAAGTTGCGCGGAGTGATCTCGTTACGAAAAGATTTCCCGATCTGGGCGATGCCGAAAGGAATTTTGACGCGGCCCGTATCGAGCACGGCCTTGAAATCGGCGAACATGCCCTGCGCGGTCTCGGGTCGCAGATATGTTTTCTCGGACTCTTCGCGCAAGGCGCCCACATACGTCTCGAACATCATGTTGAAATTGCGCGCGGGGGTGAGGCTGCCGGGCTCGCCGGTGGCGGGCGAGGGCACCAGCGGGATTTCCTCGGGCGTGGCCTGCGTGAAATCACGCGGCTGGACCGGTTCCAGTTTTCCCTGAATGGCCTTCTTGCGTTTGAGCATTTCGGCCTTCGCCTGCAAGTCCTCGGTGGTCCGCTCGGTTTCCAGCATGCTCACGTAGCCGACGATCTTGCCGTCGACGATCACGGGGGAAAACCAGATCTCGTCGGCGCGAAAACGTTGTTTGGAAGTTTTGCAGTCCACCATCGGGTCGGTGAACCCGCCCACGTGGCCGGAAGCCTCCCAGACCTTCGGGTGCATGATGATGGAGGTCTCGATGCCCACCACGTCGTCACGGCCGCGGACCATATCGTTCCACCAGCCATCGCGGATGTTCTTCTTCAACTCCGCCCCGAGCGGTCCGTAGTCCCAAAAGCCATTGATGCCGCCGTAGATCTCGGAGGACTGGAAAATGAACCCGCGCCGCTTGCAAAGCGCAACGATTTTTTCCATCAGCGGTGGCGATGGTTTGTTGTCCTTCTTATCCGTCATGGCAAGGGCGGACTATGGCGAAACGCCGGCGGCAAGTCAAGGCGAGGGCGGGGCTGGTAGTGTCCTAATTTGAAATCGCATTACTGCTTTGGCGCATTAGGCCAAGCGAGTTTGCAGATGATCGCAATTATCAACCAAGCTGGCAAATCGACAATCATTACACTTGTTGGGTTGATAAAGTGACGGGGTGGATTCCATTTTGGCTCCGTGAAAAAAAACCACAGATAGCCGAGCATGATGCCAGCAAGGACGATCACGATTTTGGTGCGGTTCACTTCTGCGCCTTGCTCGCTATGGCAGCCCGCACAGCCGTCTGAGGCGATTCGACAGGGGGAATCTCCAGCGCCGTGATATAACGCGGCTCGTTGCCCTCTAGGAAGCGCCACGCATAGCACCGTTTGGCCTGTGGGTGGCCCGTGATCAAAAAGGATTCAACGATGCCTTCCCACACCGTTTTATCACCGAACATTTCCACGACAGGCACAGACTTCTCGTGCTGCGCTATGCACTTATGCATTACTTCGACGGCCTCGCGCAACTGGTCAATGCGCTCGCTCATGGTTCAATCATATCCACAAGCTCGCGCACCGTCCACGGAGAAGTGGTAACGCCCGCTTCCATTGCCGGGGTGCAACGGATGGTCTTGTGAATCTTTACGAAATTGTAATAGGCGTAGTGCAACGCGACTGCGGCCCGGAAGTTCTCAATCTTTTTGGAGAACGCATTCGTGAGCCGGGACAGTCTGCGGCAGTGCATCCTGGTTCCGGCGACTTGTCAGGCGACGGCACCCTCGTTTTTTATCTCAGTTTTGCGTATTAGACTCGGCCATTATCTTCCAGGAGATGCCAAAGCGATCAAGTACGATCCCGTATCGCTCCGCGAAAAATGTTTTCAGCAGGGGGATTTGGATCTGACCACCATCGCTGAGAGCCGCGAAGAACCGTTCGGCTTTCTCCGGAGTGTCAACTCGGAGAGCAAGCGAGAAGCCGGCAAATGTTGTTTCGGTTGGCGACTTCTCGCAACCGCAGTCTGACGCCATGATCTCCGTGGAACCGATGCGAAATGTTGCGTGAAATATTTTCTCCTCCAGTGCTGGTCTCCATTGGGAAGGGTCTGGACAGTCGCGAAACCGCATCAGGAAGAGAGTCTCCGCTTCAATCGTCCTGCAATAGAACCTGACCGCTTCTTCCGTGCGCCCGTAGAAATTTAGCGTGGTTTGAACGTTCATGAATTGTCTTATGCGTTACGTCGCCCAACGACCAGAAATGAGCCACGCCGGATTCGTCATGTCAATCGTCAAAATCAAGGCAATAGCCACGTTCAGGCTTGCGCGGCGACAGAGCGCCGCGGCTACAACAGGCGTAGGAAGTTTTGTTACGGTTTTGGTTATCGGCAGTTGATAATTCTGCTGGACATGGTGCACTGGGATGGGTATAGTCGAGCTGGTTCTTTGACAAGTGAAAGCCTACTTCGCTAAAGCGACGAATGCGAGGCAACGCTGCTGTGCGCAGCCAGGCTAAGAGAGTGGCGAAAGAGTACAGGCGAGACGCTTGTTCAACTCGAAGGCCGAAAGGCACGGGCGGGACGCCCGCGCCACTACGGAGGGCCAGCCCCGGCAGCAGGTGCATTGCGAGGGGAAGAGGGGACACACCCCCCCGATTCTGCGAAACGAAGCCAGTTGTAATGTGCGGAAAACAGGGGCTAAGTAGTTGTTGTGAAAGAAGATGGACACATTACAGAAAAATGACAACTGGCTTCGTTTTCCGCGAAATCGGAGCCGTGTCGTATCGCTTCCTGCGACGGTTTGTCGAATTGGGACACGACCGTTTGACTCGTAATGGCAGGACATTACAACTGATGTCCGTGGCTTGATTATCCGTAGCCTGATTTGTCAGGGCTTTGGCTACTTCTTTTGCAAGCGCATCTGCTTCGTAATGGCACAGTTAATGCCCCTTAAACGACCTTGGGATTCGGCTTCTGCCGGTTTGGGAGGACGCTTGATTCCCCAGTCGATGCAAATCAACGTGTCAGGACCCGGTCGAAGAAGGAGTTGGCAGTGACGCTCCGTCGTCGAATCCTTATTATCATCGGCGTAACGCTGGTGGCTCTGATCGTGGGGCTTTACGGCCTATCCTCATCGATCCTGTTAAAGGACTTCGCCCGCCTCGAAAGACGTGACCTCATCCGCGATGTGAAACGGGTGCAAAGCGATCTGCGGAGTAGATCAGCCAGTCTCAACGACAAATTGTCCAACTGGGCGGTTTGGGACGACACGTATCAATTCGTCGAAGATCGCAATCAAAACTATATTCACTCCCATCTCGATGACACGGATTTCACCGAGCTACAGGTGAATTTCATCGTCTTTGTGAACCGCAAGGGGCAGGTGGCGTGGAGCAAGGGCTTTGACCTGGACGCGCGCAAGGCGATGCCCGTCCCCCCAAGCTTCCTGAGGTTACTCGACAGTGGCAGTCCGCTACTACGGCACGCGAACGCGGACAGCGTACACTCGGGCATGGTGCTGCTGGCCGAGGGCCCGACCCTGGTGGTTTCGCGGCCCATTGTGACGGGCCGCCACGAGGGGCCGATCCGCGGCTCGGTAATTTTCGGGCGTTTCCTCGACGCCAAGGCGGTGCGGCGGCTCGGGGGCGCATTGCAATTAACGTTGGCCATGCAGCCTGTCGACGACCCGCAATTGGCCGCCGACTATCGCCAGGCGCGCGCTGAAATCCACGAAGCCGGCGCGGTGCGCGTGCAAGCGTTGGAGGACAATTTCATCAGTGGGTACACGATTTGGAATGACGTCTTTGGCAAGCCGGCGTTGTTGCTGCGGGTGGATATGCCGCGCGAGATCTATGCACACGGGCGCGAGACCATCCAGTACCTCGTGACCTGGCTCTTGGTGATCGGATTGTTTTTTGGACTCGCGATGGTAGTGCTGATGGAGCGGTTGGTACTGGCGCGACTGTCGCGGCTCATCACGGATGTGGACCGGATCGGGGCCAGCAGCGATGTTGGCGCACGGGTGACGGTCAACGGCAGCGACGAATTGGCCGGTTTGGCGAGCGCGCTCAACAAGATGCTCGGAGCGCTCCAGCACGCGCAGGGCGAGTTGCAGGAGAGCCAGCGGCAATTGTCTTCGTTGATGAGCAATTTGCCGGGCATGATCTATCGCTGTCGCTGCGATGACAAGTGCACCATTGAATTCGCCAGCGAAGGCTGCGTCGAATTGACAGGCTACCGGCCCGAGGATTTTCGAGGCGAGAAAACAATTTCTTACGCGCAATTGATCCATCTGGAAGATCAAGAGCGCATCCGCCAGGAAGTGCGCGAAGCAATCCAGGCGAATCGGCCGTTCCATTTGCAGTACCGCATCATCACGGCACAAGGCGAGACGAAATGCGTCTGGGAGGAGGGACGGGGAATTGTCTCGGCGAACGGCACGGTTGAGTTCCGGGAGGGTTTCATTTCCGATGTTACGCAACAAAAAACGGCCGCCGACCGCCTTCGTCTGCAGGGCGCAGCGTTGGAGTCCGCCGCCAATGCCATCGTCCTGACCAACCGCGCCGGTATGATTGAATGGGTCAATCCCGCTTTCAGCAAACTGACCGGTTACAGTTTTGCGGAAGCCTATGGCGAGAAGCTCTCCCTGCTGAAGTCGGGATGTCACGATCAGGCTTTCTACGAAGGAATATGGCGGACGATCCTCGCCGGCGAAGTGTGGCATGGCGAGATGGTCAACCGTCGCAAGGACGGTACGTTGTACACCGAGCGGATGACCATTACGCCGGTCACGGACGATGGTGGTGAAATTGGGCATTTCATCGCGATCAAGGAAGACATCACGGAGCAAAAACACCTGCAGGAGCAAATCCTGCAGGCGCAGAAAGTTGAAGCGGTCGGTCGGCTGGCGGGTGGCGTGGCCCATGACTTCAATAACATCCTCACCGCAATCGGGGGTTATGCCGAATTGATGATCCGCCGACTTTCCTCGTCCGATCCGCTCTATCGCTACGTGGACCAGGTTCGCAAGGCGACCGAGCGCGCGAGCGGGCTGACCCGGCAGTTGCTGGCGTTCAGCCGCAAGCAGACGCTCCAGCCGCGCGTGCTTGATTTGAGCAACGCCGTCGCCGAGATCGAGAAGATGTTGCGTCGGCTCATTGGTGAAGACATCGAACTGCGCACGATTCGCGGCGCCGCAGTCGGTCACGTGAAGGCCGATCCCGCGCAGATCGAGCAGGTCATTCTGAACCTGGCGCTCAATGCGCGCGACGCGATGCCAAAAGGCGGCACACTCATCATCGAGGTCGCCAATGCCAAGCTCGGCGAGGACTACGCGCGCCTCCATGCAGGGGTCGCACCTGGCGAGTACGTGCTGCTCGCCGTGACGGACACGGGCGTGGGCATGAAAGAGGAAGTGAAGGAACACATTTTTGAGCCGTTTTTCACCACCAAACCGCAAGGGGAAGGCACAGGACTCGGCTTGGCCACCTGCTACGGCATCGTCAAGCAAAGCGGCGGTCACATCAATGTGTACACCGAGCTTGGTCGCGGCACCACGTTTAGGATTTACCTCCCACGAGTCGAAACCAGCGCCGACGTTCAGCCGTCGGGGCCGAAACTTCAGGAGCTTCCCAGCGGCCAGGAGACGATTCTGGTCGCGGAGGACGAACCGGGTGTTCGCAAGTTGACGGTTGATGTACTGCGCGGCCTCGGCTACCACGTGATCGAGGCCGGCAATGGCGAGGAGGGCATGCGCGCCGCCACGGAGGACCCGGACGGGAAAATCGATTTGCTCTTTACGGACGTCGTCATGCCGCAAATGGATGGGAAGCAGTTGGCCGACTGGTTCGAGACGGCCCGTCCCGTGACGAAGGTCTTGTTCACTTCCGGCTACACCGCAGATGCGATCCTCCGGCGCGGCATCGTGGAAGATCGAATTGCCTTCCTTGAAAAGCCGTACACTCCGGGGGTGTTGGCGCGACGCGTGCGTGAGATATTGGATGGGGAGGCGGGCAAATCTGTGCCCGGTGGGCAAAGCCAGCCATGAATAGCCCCATCAACTCGAGTTTTCTCGACCAGTTCATTCTCTTCTTCCCACCGGAATGGATCAAGTCGGCGCTCGTACTGGCGTTGATCACCGTGTGGATGGTGATCGGGTTGTTTACGTACATGAACTACTCGCAGCGGCGGCTGCACCTTAGCCTTTGGACGGTCGGATGGATGTTCTATTCGGTATACCTCGCGGCGTCGATCGGCCTGGAGGAATCTCCGCATACGGCGCTCCTGGTGATGGTCTCGCGAGCCTGCATCGGCATTAGCGCGCTGTTCATGTTCTGGGGCAGCTTCCAACTGACGGCGGCGAAACGCGACCAACGCGAACTAGCGTTAGGAAGCGTGATGATGGTGATCTGGAGTTACGTGGGCGCTTATCGAGTGGAGGACGAATGGTGGATCACGTTCCCAGTGTTCCTCCTCCTGGCAGGTGCCGGCGCGTACACGGGCATCGTCTACATGCGGATGCGCCGACGTTCCCGCGGGAGTGTCATTCTCGGCGTTGGATTCCTGCTCTGGGGACTGCATCTGATCGCGTTCCCGCTGGCGAACGGTTCGCAAGCCCTCATGGCCGTAGCGTATTTGACCTCGGCCATTCTGGCCTTGCTGATTGTGGTGGGCATGGTCGTCGAGGACAGCGCACACGCTTCCGAGGTTGATTACCACGCGCTGTTCGACTCTTCCGGTGACGCAATCTTTCTGCTCGATTCCAAGACGCTCCAGGTGTTGCAGGCCAATCAGACGGCGACATGTTTGAGTGGACGAAAGGCGGGGGAACTGGTGGGACGTGGGCTTCTGGAATTCTGCGACCGTCTGCCGCCGACTTCCGTGCCCGTGGAGGTCATGGCGCCCGCAGACAACGAGCCCAACCGTGAGGTTCTCCTCCGTCGCCCGGATGGCAGTGACCTCGTCTGTGAGGGCCGCGCGGACCTTGTCCACTGTCCCAAGGGGCCCGTGCTGATGCTCACCATGCACGATATCACAGCGCGCAAGCGAACGGAGCAATCCCTCCGTGAAAGCACGCGTGAGCTGGGGAGCACCGTGGCAGAACTTCGTGAAACGCAAAAACAAGTTGTCCAGCAGGAACGGTTGCGGGCCCTCGCGCAAATGGCCAGTGGCGTCGCGCATGATTTCAACAACGTTCTCGCCAAGATCCTCGGCTTTACCGAACTGCTCCTCGCGTGGCCGGAAAACCTCAACGACAAGGAAAAGGTCAAAAAGTATCTCCAAATGACCAGCGCGGCCGCCCAGGAGGCCGTCACCATCGTTAATCGCCTTCGCGAATTCTACCGTCACCGCAAAGAATCGGAAGTCTACCAGTCCATGGACCTCAACGAGACCATCGCGCAAGCGGTCGTCCTTACCCAACCAAAGTGGAAGGATCAAATGATGGCCAGCGGCGCGACCGTGGTGATCGACACCGACCTGCGCGATGTGCCGGCCATCCGTGGTAGCGAATCCGATCTGCGCGAGGTGTTCATCAACTTGCTTTTCAACTCGGTCGACGCCATGCCACAAGGCGGCACGATCACTGTCGCCACGCGCGCCGAGGCTGACTTCATCGTCATTGAAGTCTGCGATACAGGGCGCGGCATGTCCGAGGAAATCCGGCAGCGCTGTTTCGAGCCATTCTTCACAACCAAGGGCGAGCGCGGCACAGGGCTTGGCTTGGCGATTGTGTACGGTATCGTGCAGCGCCATGGTGGCACGATCAGCATTGAGAGTGAGGTGGGCAAGGGGACACACGTCGTCATTCGCCTCCCGGTGTTGACACCGGAGAGCGGCGACGCGCTGCCGGTGAGTGCCGCATCGGCGCGCCCTTTGCGGGTGTTGCTAGTCGAGGACGAGCCGCAGGTCTGCGATATTGAGGCGGAGTATTTGCGAGGCGATGGGCACTTTGTTGAAACCGCAGCGGATGGTTGCCAGGGCCTGAAGCGATTTAAGGCCGGCCATTTCGACGTGGTTGTTGCGGACCGCGCGATGCCCGAAATGAACGGAGATCAAATGACGGAGGCCATCAAGCAGATCTCCCCCGGCACACCCGTGGTATTGGTCACGGGTTTTGCTGACATGCCAATGGATGACGTTGAAGCGAAGCGCCGCCCTGATCTTGTCCTGCGCAAACCAATCACGCAGATGGCTTTACGCCAGGCGATTGCCAGGGTTTTGGCGACTGCCCCGAAGGTGGATCAACCGAATCAGGCCATGATCAGCAGCATATAGATGGAACGTAAACTGCTTGAAAATGGGTGCCGAGGAAGGATGGACAGTGTTTATGAGCAAGACGAAAATCCTAATCGTGGACGATGATATGGCGGCCAGCCGGCTGCTCGGGCTTGGCCTGGAAAAGACTGGTGTGTTTGAGGTGAGAGTTGAGAATTGCGCCACGCACGCCTTTGACCGAGCGCGCGAGTTTCATCCCGATGTGATTTTGCTCGACGTGTGCATGCCGGGCGCGGATGGAGGCGATGTTGCCTTCCAGATTCACGATGATCCGTCCCTGCGCTCGACGCCGATCATTTTTCTTACATCCCTCGTTTCTGGGCAGGAAGGCAGCAAGACCGTCCAGCGCGGAGGATATGAATTCCTGTCAAAGCCCGCCAGCATTGGAAAAGTCATCGAGTGCATTGATCGACATCTTGGCCGGCCCAGCGGGATCACAAGCAATGTGTCCGTGGCGTAGCGCCATGGAAGTTGATTCTGGAGAGCCAACAACGATCCAGCTTGTAGCGCTGGTTCCTGTCAGCGCGCATCGTCGCTTTCCCGGGGCCCCCAGCCTGCTCGTTCAGGATTGTACGCGCCGGCGATGTGGCCTCCCAAATCTGGCGAGACGACCCGGTACATTCCGACGGAGCCTCGCTCGGCCCCGCTTGGAAGCCACAGGATTTTGCGGGAAAGATCGCCCCGACGGTTGCGTGGCATTGGCGCTGCTTAACTTTAGGCGGGTGGGTCGGCCCTTGGATTGTGGTGGCGGTCAACCGAACCGCCAGGGATTTTGACGATGAGTATATTCGCCAAGACATCGATTCGCGGCAAGCTGATGTGGATTACGATGCTCACCACTACGGGAGCTGTAATCCTTGCGTGTCTGGCTTTTGGGCTATACGAGTTACTCAACTATCGCCACGAGATGACTCGCGACCTTTCCGTGTTGTCCGAGATGATTGGCGCGGAGCAGGCGGCCGGTCGTGAGATTTCCGACCCTGAAGTGGTCAAGGAAGTGAACTCTTGGGCCAGCCAGCAGCGCCCCGTTGTTCTCGCTTGCGTATACAGCAAAGACGGCCGCTTATTGATCAAATACTCCCGTGATAACGACATACCACGGAAGGCGGTGCCCCAACTGTTGGGAGATGACATTGACCGTATCCAGGACGGCTATCTGGTACTGTATCAGCCGATTCTTCTGCAAGGGAAGAAAGCCGGCACGGTTTTCATCCGCTCCGACCTGCGCTGGTTCTCCGAGCGTCTGGTGGAGGATCTCCGCATCGTCGCGATCATCCTGCTGTCCTCGTGGCTGGTGGCGCTGCTCCTGGCTTCACGCCTGCAACGCCTGATTTCGACGCCGATTCTCGACCTGGTCGAATCCGCGCGCACCGTCTCGGAAACACACGACTATTCGATTCGCGTCACCAAATTCTCGAACGACGAACTGGGATTGTTGACCGAAGAGTTCAACGAAATGCTTCAGCGTATCCAGGAGCAGGATGAAGCATTGCGCGGTGCCAAGGAAAAGGCTGAGTCCGCCACACGCACCAAGAGTGAATTCCTGGCCAACATGAGCCATGAAATCCGCACTCCGATGAACGGAATCATTGGCATGACCGATCTGGCATTGGACACAGAACTTTCCCCCGAACAGCGCGAATACCTCGACACCGTCAAGCTTTCCGCCGACACATTACTCGCCTTGATCAACGACATCCTCGACTTCTCGAAGATTGAGGCCGGCAAACTCGACCTGGATCCCATCGACTTCAGTTTGCGCGATAACTTGGGCGACACCCTCAAGACTCTGGCCATGCGCGCCCATCAGAAGGGACTCGAGTTGGCCGCGCACATCCTGCCCGACGTCCCCGATGAACTGGTTGGCGACCCGATCCGCCTCCGTCAGATCCTTGTCAATCTCATCGGCAACGCGATCAAGTTCACCGAGACCGGCGAGGTCATCGTTCGCGTCGAGATGGAGTCGCGGGAGGGCGACGATATACGTCTGCACTTTGCCGTGAGCGACACGGGCATCGGCATTCCGGCGGACAAACAGGGCGTCATCTTCGAGGCCTTTTCGCAAGCGGATGGTTCGACCACGCGCAAGTACGGCGGCACCGGCCTCGGTCTCGCCATCGCCACGCAGTTGGTGCAGATGATGGGCGGCAAAATCTGGGTCGAAAGCGAAGTGGGCAAGGGCAGCACCTTCCATTTCACTGTCGTGATGCGCCCATCGAAAGACCTCAAATTGAAAACGCGCGCCCGTCGCGCCGACCTGGAAGGGCTTCGAGTGCTCGTTGTCGATGACAACGCCACCAATCGCCGAATCGTCGAGGAGGTGCTGCAAGGCTGGCAGATGGAGCCGACAACCGCCAGTAGCGCTGCGGCTGCATTCGCCACGTTGAAGCGAGGGCAGGCGAGCGGCGAGCCATTCGGGTTGGTGTTGTTGGATTGCGTGATGCCGGAGGTGGACGGCTTTGGTCTGGCCGAGCAGATCCAGCAGGACGAAGCAATCGCGCAAACCCCGTTGATTATGTTTTCCTCGACAGGCCACGGGAGCGTTGCGGCACGTTGCCGCGAGATGAAACTGGCCGGCTACCTGACCAAGCCCGTCAAGCAGTCTGAACTTTTCGACGTCATTGCCTCCGCGCTCGGCGATCATAGCCACCCCGACGAAGGACCTGCCGCGCCGGTCCCGGTGGCCGAAGCCTCTCTGCCGCGCAAGCTGCGCATCTTGTTGGCGGAGGACAACCCCGTCAACCAACGCCTGGTCGTCAAGTTGATGGAGAAACAGGGCCATACGGTCGTCGTTACCGGCAACGGCAAGGATGCGCTGGCCGCGCTGGAGGGCGGCCGGTTCCATGTGGTGATCATGGACGTGCAGATGCCTGAGATGGGCGGCTTTGAGGCCGCCGGGATCATTCGCGAGCGCGAAAAGGTAACCGGTGCGCATATACCGATCATCGCCATGACCGCGCATGCGCTGAAAGGCGATCGCGAACGCTGCCTCGAGGCAGGCATGGACGCGTACGTGGCGAAGCCCATCCAGTCCCGATTGTTATTTGAAGCAATTGCGAGCGTGGTCCCCGCGACCGCTGCGGACGTCAGTATGGAAGAGAAGCCGGTCCCCGAAAAGGTGCGGCTCGATACGGAGGTCTTCAACAGTGAAGGGGCGCTGGCCATGTTGGACGGCGATACCGAACTTTTTGGCGAATTGGTAAAGCTGTTTATGAACGAGTCGGTCGAATTGCAGGACCAAATCCACGATGCCATCGAGCAACACGATGCGAAACGGCTGGAGCGGGCGGCGCATTCGTTGAAGGGATCCGCCTCCGCCTTCTGCGGGGAATCGACCCGCGCCGTGGCGCAAAAGCTCGAAGCCGTTGGTGCGAGTGGCGATCTCGGCCAGGCGGGTGACTTGTTTGTCGAATTGCAGGACGAATTGGTGCGGCTTAAGTACGCACTGGCGGAATACCGGAAGGAGAGTGTGCTGTGCGAGTCTTGATTGCGGAAGATGACGCGGTGTCGCGCCACTTGTTGGAGGCGACTCTTGGCAAGTGGGGATATGAGGTCGTCGTGACCACCGATGGCTTGCAGGCGCTCGAAGTGTTGAGCCGCGCGGACGCGCCGTCTCTGGCGATCCTCGACTGGATGATGCCGGGTCTCGACGGCGCGCAAGTCTGTCTCAAGGCGCGTGAGCTGGCCGGCGAACGGCTTCTCTATATGATTTTGCTCACTGCCAAGGGCCGCAAAGAGGACATTGTCGAGGGCCTCACGGCGGGCGCGGACGATTACGTGATCAAGCCGTTTGACCGCTCCGAATTGAAGGCCCGCATCAGTGCTGGCGAACGTATCCTCCGCCTGCAAGCCGAGCTGGCCTCGCGCGTGAAGGAACTTGAACTCGCGCTCACCAACGTCAAGCTCCTGCAAGGGTTGTTGCCGATTTGCTGCTACTGCAAAAAGATCCGTGACGACAAGAACTACTGGCAACAGGTGGACACCTACGTCGCGGACCACTCCGAGGCGCAATTCACCCACGGCATTTGCCCCGATTGTCGCGATAAGATCGTGAAGCCCGAACTGGAGCGCCTCAAGCTCGACCAGGAAGCGGTCTGCAAGTAATCGGGCTCGTTTTTCTGCTTTCACCGCAAGCCGGATTTGGGTCCATTTTCCGTCTGAAACAGCTTCGGCAGCACCAAAACACCCCCGGAATTGGGTTCGTTTTCCAAAACGAACCCACCGAATTTTTTCACCCATTTCCGACACAACCTCATATAGCAGTGTAGGTTGCATCGATAATTTCATGACAAAACGGTGGGTTCGTTTCGCAGAAACGTATATAGGCCCCCTGCTCGGCCTTCGTGGCGTCCTCGCGAAGCAGGCTTGCGCCCCGGCCTGCCCTGATGCCGTGAGCGTCGTCCCGCCTGTATTCTTTCGCCGCCAGCCTGCCGCCGCAAGGCTTCAATTCATAATTCACGTGCCGACCATACCCATCCGATTACGGCGTGTCCAGTAAAAAATATCGCGTTACGATATACGGGCCGAATCTTCACTCCGACAGGGATAAAACGAGAGCATTTATAGCCGGTTCACGCGCCGGCAGTTGCCGGCTTCCGTGACGGCAGCAACAGGACCACGTAGGACAGCGCGTAAAGCCCCAAGGCAAACAACCAGAGCTTGCGGAAGCCGATGACCAGCGAACTGTACTCGATAAGTCCTCCAATGACCGCACCGAGCAGATTGGAGGCGAAAGCGAGGTCGACGTCCGCAGTCTGTTTGTAGGATCGCCCGAAAATGAAAGCCGCAAAAAAGATGGGCGAGGCCACGAGAATCATTGAGGTGAGTTGTATTTCACATGGGCCGCAGCGATCACTACGACGCGACAGGAACGTGAGCCCTGGGCGGTCGCAGATTCCAACGGAGAGCAATGTACGATAACACATACATCGCCAGCGCGATCAAGAGTTGATTGCGGAAGCCGATCATCAAGGCGCTGTATTCCGTTAGTCCGCCCACGACGGCCCCCAATAGATTTGCCGCGAACGCCGTGGTGACATCATGCGTGTCGCGAAAGGATCGCGCAAAAATCAATGCCGCCCAGAAAATTGGCGCACCCATCAACACAACGGCTGCAAGTAGTCGAACCAACACCGGCATAGCTAATACCCAGTGCAATGGGGCTGCGAAATTGATCACAACGCCGATCGCCAGGAGTAAATACAGGATTCCAGATGAAATCCGTTCCGCTCGCCTTGCCCAAAGATTGGCCAACAGTACCGTTAGCAAAATCGCAGTGAAGACAATTGAGTTGACGATCCATGTCGATCCAAATAGCAGGGCAAAACGTGTTACGCTTACTGTCTCAATTAACAAGAATGCCGCTCCCAGAAAAAAGAAATGCCAGAACTGACCGGTGATGGGGATCGGCTTGGAACTCGTAAAGACCAGCACCAAAATGGCCGCAATCAGGAACATCATTTCCAATGACGTACGATATTCGATTGGAATCTGGCGTTCCGTCATCCAGAAGAATGGCCAGTCATCGGTTGTCGGCGGCACGTCTCGTACCATGAGAGGATTGGGAGTCGACTTGAAATCCGCCAGCCCTGGTCCGTCTAGGAAAGTGAGGAGGGTCTTCCCCAATACGCCGGGCGGCGTTCCGAAAGCATCCTCAAGCATCCGATAAAGACGGTCGCCGGTAAAGCGCTCACCCAAGCCGTGCTGCACGCACACTAGACCGTGGCTTTTCAGCAAGGAACGGGCTTCGCTGAAGCTTTCCAAGGTGTAGACAAACGAATCCAAGCGAACCGATGACATGCCGGAAAGCAGCCGGTGTGAGTCCAACAGGCCAAAAACGATCAGATCGTACTTGCGGTCTGTTTTGTTGAAATACGAGCGGGCATCATCCACAAAAACATTAACTCGGGGATCGCTGTAGGGTTGCTCCGGATGGGCCACTTGGCCGAGGTGGGCAATGGCCGGATCAATTTCCACGGCATCCACATGCTCCGCCCCGTGTCGCAGGGCTGCGGCAACGTCATTGCCCGTCCCCGCGCCCACAATCAGCACATCTTGATAGTTGCGTCCTAGCTCGTAAGGCAGGTTGTAATATGCCGCAATTCCGGCTGCCTCTGGATACGCCTCAAGACCCGCCGCTGACAAGTCTCTCGCTTCTTGAAAGAAATCATCGTTGACCGCAACGTTGAATCCTGGCGTCTTGGCCAAAGTGGGAATGTTCGGGAACTGCACAATCTGACCCTGTTGTCCCGGCGACGCGACCGACCGCACGGTCAACTTGTTATATGGCGTCCAAATGTAGTCCCGCCCAGCCCACCACACGAGTGCGATGGTCAGAATGGCTACGAACACGTTCATCGGCAGCATGACGCGCGAAGGCCATAACAGCCAAAGCACCGTGCCCAATGCAATTAAGAACCACCACCACGGATTCAATTGGAGCCACGAGATCACCGCGAAGATGACCACGCCCGCTACACTACCCAGAATATTCAGCGTGTAGCCTTCCAACGATGAGGGAATTGCTGCCAAACACCGACCGATTCTCTGCCCCAACGGAACAAATACAATGGTGATAAGCAGGAAGAACAGCGCGAGGCATTCTGGCAACGACAGCGATACCAATGCAGCCCGTCGGAAATCCGAGTGCAAAATGTCACCCACTGCACCAAGGGTTTTCACGTACTGCCGGCACAGAACAGAAACTACCACCACGACGAAAATTAACGGTAATTGCAGCGCTATCCAATCTCGCCGATTTCGCGCCAGAATCGCTCCCAAACCTAAACCCAGGAAGGAGGAGACCAATATGAAATTCGTGAAATACGCCAGCACCCGCTCATAGGAGGGCACCCAACGAATCAACATCACCTCTAGGAAGAGTGCGAGAAAACTGGCAATAAATAGATCTACTTGTACGGTGCCAAAAAAACCGTCCGGGACAGTCTGCTGTGGCGGCTTGGCATGCGATATTGCTGACAAGTGTGGCGTATCGGCTGACACGAATTTTCCACTTGTACTCGAACGGCGGCGACTCTGCAACACACTTGCCGTGGAAGGCAGACGCGAATTGCCGAAGCCCTAAGCCGTCGGCCGTTTGAGACCCTGAGATAACTCCTCTGTTACAGGACGACGAGTTGGGCAGAGCCGCTTCGGTTCAGCGCCGCTTCCGCGCGAAGCTCTCCACTAATTCGTCCGCCGAGCAGGTTGCGGTGCCGACTTTGCCGACGACGATACCGGCCGCGTGGTTCGAAATCTCCGCAGCTTCAATCGGATCGGCTCCGGCGGCCAGCGCGAGCACGAGCGTCGCAATCACCGTATCTCCGGCGCCCGATACATCGAACACCTCCTGCGCGACCGTCGGGATATGATGCGGCTTCTTGCCGGGACGAAACAGGCACACGCCGTGTTCGCCGAGCGTGACCAGCAAGTTGCGCGGCTTCCACGTGCGCAATAGTTTTTGCCCCACACGCAGCAGCGCTTCGTCGCGCAGCACCTCGGCATCCGGCTCAATGTACGGTAGGCCAGCCGCCGCGAAAGCTTCGCCCCGGTTCGGTGTCACCGCGGTGAGCCCGGAATAGCGGAGCCGCTGACGAGAATTCGGGTCGGCCGCCGTAATTTTCCGCGCCTGGTGCGCCCGTCGTTGCAGGATGTTGAGCAGCCTTTGCGACAAAACGCCTTTGGCGTAGTCCTCGAAGATGACGGCCGAGCAGTTTTTCAAGTGTGACTCGAAGTATTCGAGGACCTTGCGCTCGAGAGCAGGGGATAGTCCGAGGCACTTTTCGCGGTCGAAGCGAACCATCTGCTGGTGGTGGGCGACAATGCGCGTCTTGACTGTCGTGGGGCGATGGGGATCCACAATCAAACCTGCCGTATCGACGCCCTGTTGTTCGAGCAGGCCACGCAATTCTGCGCCGGCGTCATCATCACCGAGCACGCCCAGTAGACTGACCGACGACTCGAGCGCGCGTAGATTGCGGGCGACGTTTGCCGCGCCGCCGGGGAAGAACGATTCACGGGTTATCTCCACCACGGGCACGGGAGCCTCGGGCGAGATGCGCGATACTTTCCCCCAGAGGAACTGGTCGAGCATCACATCGCCGACGACGAGGATGTGTTGCTGCGGAAACTGAGAAAGGATTTCGCGGAGGCGTTTTACGGAAAAAGCGGTCATTATTTGGATACTTTCTCGATGACAGCCGCGGCCCACAGCGGGACGAGCAGTTCATGGTGGCCGACGATGTAATAACCGTGACCCCCCTTGTGGGTGGGGCGACGGACAACGTTCTCGGCGGGACGATAGTGGCGGATCATATCGAACGTGACCGTGGTGAGATTATCTACGGTATGACCGAGGTTGCGGGCGATCGTGAGCGCCTTGAGGAAGACTTCGGGCATGATCACGGCGGAGCCGATATTCAGCACGACGCCGCCCTCGAGTTGGGCGACGACGGCGGCGAACTTCTGGAAGTCGAGGTACGACGCTTCCCCGAGCACGCTGCCGTCCGCGGTCGGGTGCTGATGGATGATGTCCGTGCCGATGGCGATATGGACGGTGGCGGGAATTTTGCTGACGACGCTCTGATGCAGGATGCTCAACTCGCGGTTGCGGAATTGGCCGGTGACGATGGCCTCGCCGAGAGCGCGCCCCGCGCCGAGGCCCTGCTTCACCCCGGCGGCAAACGCCTGGTTCATGAGACGGCCCGTTTCATCGATCATGCCGAAACTGCCGTCATCGAGGCCGCGCTGTACGTCTTCGCTGGTCTCGCCAATGTAGGCGAATTCAAAATCATGGATGGCGCCCGCGCCGTTGAAAGCGATGGCCGAGAGAATGCCGCGCTGAATCAGATCGATAAAAATCGGGTTGAGACCGCACTTTATGGTGTGTGCGCCCATCATTACCACAACGGGCCGTTGGTTGCGGACGGCGGTGACCGTCGCGTCAACAATGGCGCGGAAATCGTTGCCCACGAGGATGTGCGGCAATGAGTCCAGGAACTGCGCGAGACTGCCGCCGGCTTTCCAGACGCGCGCGAGTTCGTCAAGATGGACTTTGTTCGGTCGCTCGCGAATCGGGTAGGTGCGAATGCGATCGAAGTCGAGCGGGGGAAATTCCATGTCAGCGTTCCGACACGAGGGTGCCGCCGTTCGTGGCCAACGGCGCCAACTTGACCGAGTCGGCGGGTTTGTTGGTCGTCCCCGACGAAGGTTTGCCCGGCGTGATGCTGAAGAGGATCAATTTCGCATTGCCGAATTTCAACTCGGAATTGACGAGTAGTGGCAGGCGACGCAGGTCATCGCTGATCCAAAACCACATGTGTCCATTGTTGGCGGAGATGACGTCCAAAGTAGGTGTTGGCTCGATACGCAGAGCCTGGACATCACCCAGCGGACGCACCCACATGGTTTTGCGCAGATCAGGGCGGATGATGACGGTGTAGTTTGTTTCGCCAGAGTTGATGATCATCGACTGCTCCGCGTCGATCATCAGTTTTTGCGTACGCACGCAGTAGAGTGACGAGACCACGTCGAGCACATGCAGATTGAGCGGTGTACGTCGCTCGTGACCATTGACCTGGTTTATGGTGACCGTTTCTTTGGTGGCGTAATCGTAGTGCGTGTCGGTCTTCCGGTGATGCTTACCTTCGGTGCGGTCTTCATGGTAATGACGGGAGAACAGGCCCTCGCGGTCAAGCCAGCTCTCCGCGATGCTGTCGACCGGGAACAGCCATTCGATCAAACCACTGGTCTTCGCCTTCGCAATGAGATGATAGCAGTCGTGACCGTCTACCGGGTTGATGCCCGCCACCTCCAGTGTGGCACGCCCGACGACGAACGGCCCCCAGAAAATCTGGTAGGTGAGCTTTTCGCCGACGGAAAAGGGGATGGCCTCGTCGCCGTCGGCGAGCGCCGCGCCCGACAGCGCGAGAAACAGTCCAAGAATTGCCGTAAGTGTTTTCACAAAGCTGCGTTGCGTGGAGTATAAGAACGCCCCCCGCAGGTTACAACGAAAAAGGCCATTCGTCGGTTCTGCGAGTTAGGCAGGGGGAACGCGGGTGGTTGCGCTTGCGATCCTGTTCGGCAACCGCCTGATATGGGCCGGGTCGCCGACGAATAATCCCTCCACGAAACACATCATGCCGTATTAATCAGAATGACCGCGAATGCTCACACGACCCTGAAATCAATCACTTCCTTCTTCCACCCCTTCGCACAGAGCACGGTTTCACTCGGGGTGGTGCGGGCGATGATTTGGCCGCGGCGCATTACTATCAGGCGGGAAGCGATGCGGCGGAGGGCGTCGAATTCAGTTGCGGCGTCGAGGAGAACCAAATCGGCAGGGTTACCGACAATGAGGCCGTAATCTTTGTCAGTAGCGCCGAAGGCCCTTGCCGGATTCTTCGTGATCATGTCCCACACTTGCGGGATTTCGCTGGCACCGCTCATCTGGCCGTAATGAATCCAGACGAAAGCAACCTGCAGGGGATCGCCAACGCCGAGCGGGTACCACGGGTCCATGATCGAGTCATGGCCGATACCCACATTAACGCCGGCGGCGAGAAGCTCTTTCACACGCGTGTGCCCGCGACGTTTGGGGTAGGTATCGAAGCGGCCCTGAAGGACACTGTTGTCGCATGGGTTGGTGACCATGTGCAGGCCGGCCCGTTTGATGAGGCGAATGAGCTTGAACGCGTACGCATTGTCCACGCTGTGCATGGAAGTCGTATGGCTGGCGGTGACGCGCCCCCTGAGGCCGCGCTTGATCGTCTCGGCCGCCAGTACTTCCGTGAAACGCGAATTCGGATCGTCGGTCTCGTCGATATGGAGATCGATCGATTTGTGATACTGCTGCGCGAGGTCGCAGGCGAATTTCACGTCGGCTACGCCGTCCTCGTGGGTCATTTCGTGGTGCGGGATACCGCCAACGATGTCGCAGCCGAGTTCCATCGCCTGATCCATGAGGCGCTCGCCGTTCGGGAACGCATAGATGCCGTCCTGCGGAAACGCGACAAGTTGAACGTCCACGAGTCCCGCGAATTCCTTCTTCACTTCGAGCAGCGCCTTGACGGCGGTGAGTCGCGGATCGCAAACGTCGACGTGGCTACGGATGCGTGTGACGCCGTGAGCGAGTTCCCATTTCACCGCGAGCGTGGCGCGGCGTTTCACGTCTTCGAAGGTGAGCGTCCGCTTGCGCTCCGCCCAAATCTCAATGCCTTCGATGAGTGTCCCGCTTTGGTTAAAACGCGGTTGGCCGACGGTGAGCGCCGCATCGAGATGGACATGGATATCGGTGAACGGCGGCGAGACAAGCTTGCCACCGCAATCGACGACCTGGCGCGGACGCGCCGTGATTCTTGGAGAGATTTTGGCGATGAGGCCGTCGTTGACGGCGATGTCGACGTTCTGGTTGTGTCCGCGTACACGCGCGTTGCGAAGAATCAGGTCCATGGCGTCTCCGTTAGGCGCATTGTAACGTGCCGACTGCCAAGCGGAAGCCTATTTTAAAAAGCGTTGACGGTAGTGGGCGATGGTGTTATCACCAAGGCGTAATGCAAGGAGGAAGGTGTTGATACTATGAAGAGTCTCGCAAGAATTTTCCTGTCGTGGTGCCTCGTTGGGGGCGGGGTCCTGATTTTCAACGGCTGTGCGACGCAACAGAAGCGTATGCAGCCCGTCAACGAGGAACAGAAGAGCGAGTTCCTCAAGGGCATGGATGTGGTGGAGAAGCCGGAACTGGAGCCCGAGTGGGCGGATTTTGTGAAGGACCACTATCCGAACTGGCGCCGCCACTACTGGGTGGACCGCGGCCAATGGGGGAACCGTGGTTACGTGGTCGGTCGCCCGACTGCGGAGGCGGAGCCGGTGGTGGAGACGACCATGACGCCGCTGCCTCCCGCGACGGCGGCCCCGCCAACCATTGTCGAAAATGAACCGCCGAAGGTCGAGGCGCCCGAAAAGCCGACGAAGTACGTGGTGAAGAAAGGCGATTCACTCTGGAAGATCGCGGGCAAGGTTTATCACAATCCACTGAAATGGCCGCGCATCTACCGCGCGAACAAGGAAAAGATCAAGAACCCGAACAAGATTTACGCCAATCAGGTTCTGGTCATTCCCCAGGATTAACGGGCGACATGGGGTTGGTTCGGTTGCCAAGGGCGGGCATATGCAGTATGTTTTGGGCGCATGAGGGAGCGACGCGTTAGCTGACACATGGCAAGCGAAACACTGCATTTCGACAATGCGCGCCAGGCGCAGTCGCTCTACGCCAACGAACCGAAAAACCTTCGCCTCGTCGAAGACCTGTTTAATCTCAAGGTTACAGCCCGTGACGGGTGGATCAATATCGAAGGCGCACCGGGCGACATTGAGCGTGGTAAATCCCTCTTCACCGAACTGCAACAAGCCGCTACTCGCGGCACGACCATTCGACGGCAGGAATTCAGCCGCGCCGTAAGCGCCATCTCGCGGGGCGAACCGTTGAAGATGGAGGAGTTGCACGAAGGACGTGTTGACGTTTCCACGCGGAAGCGACCCATCGTGCCGAAGACCCAGGGGCAGAAGCGTTACCTCGAAGCGATTCGCAAGAACGACATCGTGATCGGGATCGGCCCCGCGGGCACCGGCAAAACGTACCTGGCCATGGCGATGGCCGTCCACGCGTTGCGCAGTGACCGCGTCAGTCGCATCATCCTGGCCCGGCCAGCCGTCGAAGCGGGGGAAGCCCTGGGGTTTCTGCCCGGGACGCTGGAGGAGAAAGTCGGCCCGTATTTGCGTCCGCTCTACGATGCGCTGCACGACATGATGGACCCGGACGAGATCCAGCGAAACATGGAGCGCGGCGTCATTGAAATCGCATCGCTGGCGTACATGCGCGGGCGCACGCTCAACAACGCGTTCGTGATTTTGGACGAAGCGCAGAACGCGACCAGCGAACAGATGCTGATGTTCCTCACGCGAATGGGATTTGATTCCAAAGTGGTGATCACGGGCGACATCACGCAGGTGGACCTGCCCGGCCACAAGATGTCGGGCTTGATTGAAGTGCAGGGCGTTCTCAAGGGTATCCCCGGTTTGGAGATCGCGTACTTCGACGAACATGACGTGGTCCGCCATGAACTTGTCCAGAAGATCGTCGCCGCTTACGCCAGGTTCAAAGAAGAACGCGAACGGCGCCGACAGGAATCGGCGGCCAACGGCAACGGTAAACCACCCACCGCATGACGCCCGAGAATAGCGGGTCGAGCGTCGCGGTGAGCAACCGTCAGCGCCGACGGAAGGTCAATACCCGTGCGCTAGCCAAAATCGCTCAAAGTGCGCTCGACCTCCTCCATGATACCAACTCCCAAATAGGGATAGTATTGGTCGACGACGCCACCATCGCGAAGCTCAACGCGCAATATCACGCCACGGCCGGCCCGACCGATGTGCTGAGTTTCGATTATGGGGAAGGACAGCGCGAATTGATCATCTCCGTCGAGTGCGCCATTCGCCAAGCCAGACGGTTTCGCACGACTACGGCGCGGGAACTCGTCTTGTATGTCGTCCACGGCATCCTGCATCTTCACGGTTACGATGACCGGGCAGCAAATGGCAAACGACGCATGCACGCGGCAGAACGACGGCTGATGTCGCGATTGGGTCGATGTTTTGAATTCAAAGGCCTGATTTCACAACGAATGACGGAACGATAGCGGTCTGTTCTCGGCGAGGGAAAGAGGAGTTGGCGAAATGAGAAGAGAAAAGGCACGAAAGACGAGGCGATTGCTGCGCCACCGCGGGCACCCGAACCCGCACCACCCCTGACTCGGTAGTGTCCTGATTTGGCCTTGCGCGACCGACATCCCGTCAGGACGGGACGGCCACGCCGGGAAATGGATTTCGCCCGTATATCTGTAATCGATAATTTTGCTGGACACGCTGTGTTGGGATGGGTATAGTCGAACCCGTTCTTTGACAAGGGAAGAAAGCCGGCGTATTGGTTAGGAGAGGAGGGGGCGCAAAAACATGCGATTCTGCGAAACGAACCCATTTGTAATGTTCGTAAATATGGCGCTAACACGCAGAGAGGCAATGCGTTGCGTAAAGCATAATGAAGATTACAAACGGGTTTGTTTTCCGCAAAAACTGCATCGCGGGGTTTGTTGCGGAAGTACGGCGTGCCGCGTATCCATCGCGTCAGGAGCTTCACTGGCGCGTGTCGGTTGCGGCAAAAATAACATGGGTGAGCGTTGCGCAGCCAGTGCTGCGGTCCGCTTGCCACGGAAAGCTGCCGTCACCGCCAAAGCGCTTGCGTCACTTGGATCTCCGTACAACGGCTTTTCAAACCTATGGACACCGCCCCTGACTTAGATAGCTTGACTTTTTTTAGGGTGTCTGTCAATAATGTAAGACGGTCGCGTCAAATTCTGTTTGCCAAGTATGAACTGTCACTAGGGAATGAGGGTAAATAACAATGTATTCAAGACGATGCATGTTTGCGGTTTTGTTGGGAATCGGGATTTGTGCTTCCGGAGCGTGGGGCCGGACGCTTCGCATTGTCTCCTATAATATCGATTGCGCCGACCAGAGCAGCGACAACAACATCACCGGTTCAACTCATACCTTGCCGACGGTGGTGCAAGCGATCGGACTGCACCACATTGGCAACAACGCGCAGCCCGTTGATGTGATGAGCTGTGAAGAGCTGAATTCGACGACACTGGCAAACTTTGTCGCGCAGCTCAACGTTATTTACGGCGCAGGGACTTACGCGTTCGATCCGACCAGTGATCCAAATACCGGCGGCGGGACGGACGGGCTGATTTACCGGACGAACACGGTGCAGGTCGTGTCGGTGCGGGCGCTGCCGACCGGGCAGACTGTGCTCTTGCAGTCGAACAGCACGTACACGTCGGCCCATTCCCCCGGTGGCGGGGTGAACGGCGTCACCCGCGCGCCCATGGTGTATCAGCTCCGGCCGGTCGGCTTCGGGACGAGCGACGATTTTTACTTTTACGTCAGCCACGCGCGGAGTTCGAGCGACGACTCGGTCGGAGACGCACGCTACGCCGAGGCGCAGGAGGTTCGCAGTGACGCGAAATACAACCTGCCGGCCGGGGCGCATATACTTTATGGCGGGGATTGGAATCTGTTCAGTGGGAGCGGGGAGAACGCCTACAAATGTCTGACGGGGCAGACCACCTCCGATGCCATCAACTGGAGTGACAGCAGCGCGATCTGGGCCAACACCAACCAGACGCAGGGATACGATCCCACGTCAAAGACCAAGCCGCTGACCACCACCACTTGGGCTAACGTTTCAGGGGACAATGCCTCCTATCTCTATGACGATTCGACGGACGGATCTTTCGCGACGACCTCGCGCATTGACATTCAACTGCCCAATGCCCCGATGTTCGGCGTTTACAACAGCCATGGCGGAGTGCAACTCGCGACGGACACGTCAGACCCGTTTGACAGCTCGAACTTTCCATCTGCGCAATATCCGTATGCGTTCGAGGTTTTTGGCAACAACGGTTCGACGCCCTTGAACAGCATGCCAACCAGTTCCAGCAACCACTCACTGGATGATCTCACCAACACGGTCCCGAGCGCCGCGACCGTTTATGCAGATCTTATTCTCACTGGCAGCGGCAGCAACTTCACCGGGAGCGATCATTATCCTATCGTCGGGGATTACAACATCGTTCCGGCGGCCCAGAGCATCAAGACTGTCTTCATCATCCTGGAGGAAAACCAGAACTGGGCCTCGATCAGTGGCAATGCGGCGTGCCCATACATCAACAACGGTCTGCTGCCGAACTCCTCGTATACCCTCCAGTATTACAACCCCCCCGGCATCCACCCGAGTTTGCCGAACTACCTGTGGTTGGAGGCGGGCACGAACTTTGGCATCCTCGCTGATGGCGACGCCCTGACATACCACGAGAGCACCACTAACCACCTGGTCACGCTGCTCAAGAACGCCGGGATCTCCTGGACTTCCTTCCAGGAGGGCATCACGGGAACCACGTGCCCACTTACGGATAGCGGCCAATACGCGGCGAAGCACAATCCCATGGTGCATTTCGATGACGTCACGAACACGAACAACACCGGCTCGACGTACTGCATCTCCAATGTGCGGCCCTACACGGAATTGGCGACCGATCTGGCCAGCAATACGGTCACACGCTACAACTTCATCGTGCCGAACCTCTGCGACGACATGCACGGCAATACGGGATGCCTCACCGGCAATGCGCTGCTCACGGCGGGTGACACCTGGCTCTCCAACACGGTCGCCGAGATCGTGGGTTCCCAGGCGTACAGCAATAACGGCGCTATCTTTGTCACGTGGGATGAAGGAGAGGGCGAGGACGGCCCGATTGGAATGATCGTCCTTTCGCCGTTGGCCAAGGGTGGCGGCTATGCCAATAGCATTCACTACACGCACAGTTCCACGTTGTTGATGATGCAGGAAATCTTCAACATCGGGCCCTTGCTTGGCGATGCTGCGAATGCTACCGATCTAAGCGATCTGTTTATCTTCGGGGCACAACTGGCCGTAAGCCCCATGTCAGGATTTAGTTCCAGCGGGGGTGCGGGCGGACCGTTTAGTCCCACCAGCCAGACGTATACACTCAGCAATACGGGCGGGGTGACGATGGTTTGGTCGGTGACGAACACCTTCAACTGGCTGACTATTTCAGCGACCAGCGGCACACTGGCGCCAAGCAGTACCACTAATATCACCATTTCTCTCAACGCCAACGCGAACAGTTTGCTGAGCGGCTCTTATTCGGACACAGTTGTGTTTACCACGTCCAACGGCTCCGGCAACACGACGGAACCTGTTAATCTGAACATCAGCAACGCTTCCGGCCAGTTGATCGTCACCCCACCGTCAGGATTCAGCTCCGGAGGCCCACCGGGCGGACCCTTCAATCCGATCAGCCAGACCTACGCTGTGAGCAATGCCGGAGGGGCGTCGGTGAACTGGACAGCGAACAACTCCGCCAACTGGCTGTCACTCTCTGCTACGACCGGAACGTTGGCATCGGGTGCCAGCATAAACATCACGGCCACGCTCAATGCCAACGCCAACAGTCTTGCGGCCGGCGGCTACTCCGACACGATTGGATTTACGAATGCCACCAACGGCGCCGGCAATACGACGCGCGCCGTCAACCTCAACGTCGGTACCTTCGGATTCTACGACGACTTCAGCACATTCTCTTCCGGTGCTCTCGTCGGCCAGCAGAACTGGACCCAATTGGGTGCGATATCCACTGTGCCGGTGCAGGTCACTACGGGCCAGGCGGGCTTTACCGGTGGGCTGACTGCCAACAACCAAACGCCCTACAAGAACTTTGCTCTGACCAACGAAACGGTGTTCTATGGCCTGACCTTGACCGTGACGAATGCGCCGAACACCAACGGTGTCCCGTACTTCGTGGCGCTGTATACCAGCTCCAACGGCACCGGTACCGCCGAGTTTCGTCTCGCGGCCGAGTCGCCGAACGCGGCCAGGACGAATTATGTGCTCGGCGTCCGCATCACTCTGGCTCCGACTGACCCCTACACGTTCGGCGTCACGGGCCTGAGCTACGGGACGCAGTACCGCGTGATCATTCAGGCGGTGGCGGGCTTTACCAATGCGATCATGTACGTCAATCCCACCAGCAGTAACCTTGGAGCGCAGACGCAGTACGCGAAAAATGTCATCACGAGCGGAGCGGCATCCTCGGTGGGTTCGTTCGCAATCTCGCAGTTGGATGGCGGCTCAATCCCCGGCGATGGCGGGTTGATTGGCAAGGTCGTCGTCGGGGACAACTTCGGGACGGTCTACACAGATTTGCTCGGCGCCCTCCCGCCGGTGGCGAGTTTCACCGGCAGCCCGACCAGCGGCGTTGTCCCGCTGACAGTGACGTTCAGTGACACCTCGACCGGAAGTATCACCAATTGGTCGTGGAGTTTTGGCGATGGCGGCACGACCAATCTTACAACCAACAGCGTGCTCTACACCTACAACACCGCCGGCGTCTATAGCGTGACGGAGATTGTCAGCGGCCCCGGCGGATCAGGCACCAATACCCAGGTCAACTACATCACGGTGTGGACACCATTCCAAGCCTGGCAGGTCCAGTATTTCGGCAGCACCACCAACCCGGCGGCGGCGGCAAACGTTGATCCGTTGGGCAAGGGGATGAGCAACTTCAACCAGTTCCTGGCGGGGATCAACCCGACCAACCCGGCTTCGGCCTTCCGGATTACATCTGTGGTGCAACAGGGCAGCGATGTGCTGGTGACCTGGACGACGGCTGGCGGGTACACCAATGTCGTGCAGGTGAACGCCGGCTTACCAGACGGTTCTTATTCGACCAACTTCTCGGACTTGAGCGGTTTGATTGTCATTTCGGGCAGCGGCGACGCCGTCACCAACTACCTCGATGCGGGTGGCGCCACCAATGTTCCTGCCCGTTACTACCAAATCCGGTTGGGGCCGTAGGCGAGCGATGGGGTTTCCTTTCGGGCTTCCCATCTTGCTATGGGAGCCCATGCCGTCTCGTTGTGAGAGGAAGAGAAGGAGGAGAATCCTAAATGAAACCCGGTTTTGTTAGCGGACTGGTCGTAGGCATTCTGTTGATACCCGTTGGCGCCTGCCTCTATTTTGCTGGAGGCTATGCTCCGGTGGCGACTTCAGCCGCACCGATGCCATTCGAGAAGATGCTGGCCAATACAGCCCTGCAGGCCCGTTTGAAGAAAGAAATGCCCAAGAACGTGCCCATCGAGCCAACCGAGGCGAATTTTCTGGCGGGAGCAGTGCTGTACAAGGAGAATTGCGCAGTTTGCCACGGCCTGCCCGGCGAATCGAAGACCGCCATCGCGGCGGGGATGTTCCCGCCTCCGCCTCAACTTTTTCACGGAAAGGGTGTGACGGATGACGAGCCGGGAGAGACATACTGGAAAGTGGCCAACGGGATCCGACTTACCGGAATGCCCGGATTTCGCAGCACGTTGAAGGACGATCAACTCTGGCAGATTAGCTTGTTACTGGCGAAGGCGGACACGCTTCCCGAATCCGTCACGAATGCCCTGACGCATTAGTGGCGTTCGATCCTGAGTCATCAAAGGGCTTCTCGATGACCGCCAAAACGGCTAGAACGCAAAAGTGACCTGAAGACCAACCGTGTGATCCGCGACGTAGGGCACCAGCTTGCCGTCGACATCGTGGGAATAATGCATCCGCACGATGGTCTTGCCGACGGCATCGCCCAGAAACGCGCCGCCGACAACGTCGCTAAGCCAGTGTTTGTTATCGGTAATCCGTTGCGTACCGACAGCGCCAGCGAATATATACAAGGGCCAGGTCACCCAGGGATTTTGCCAGACTTCACTGACACTGGAAGCGAAGGCAAAGGCCACGGTCGATTCTCCCGAAACGAACGATGAATTGAATGCCCGTCTGCTAGGCCCTTCAAACTGGTACTGGTTCCTGGCTGAATCCGGTCGTTCCCGTCCCGTGACAAACTTGATTCCTTCTTCCAAACCGCCGGCGTAGGCGACAGATTCGAATGCCAAAAAACCGGAGTCGGCCAGTTTCTCGTTCTGCACGATCAGCCCGGAGCCAAAGATCGCTGCGCTGGCGGCGAAGAAGTAAGTGCCGCCGCCGGTAATGGAACGAACGGTGTTCAAGCCGTCGTCCAGTGGGGCGTACCGGTTGTCGCGGACCGTGTCGCGCACGGTATTATCCAGAGGGAACAGCGCGCCCGTGATACCCGCCTCGATGCCAAAGGTCCTCCACTGTGTGCCGTCCCAGAAGGCCGGGCGTGTGAGGAGATTGACCGGGTCTTTCCATAACCAATCCAGATACTTTTTCGGTCCTGTCTCGTCTTGATACGACAGCAGATAATCCCTGTGCCCGGCGGGTAGATTCGTGCCACTGTCACTGGCCAGCGTTACCGCCATATTTGATTGGAAGTATTCGCCCGCTTGTAGGTACATTTGTGGGCAGAGGAATGCTGCAGTCACGGTAATCGCCAGCGTCGAAGTTCTCATCACGGTGCCTCTTAATTCCTCGTGAACGCGCCTTTTCGGAAGCTGTGACAAATGTTATGAAAAGTCAATTCGATATGAGCTCTGCGCGGATGGATCACCACGTACTCCCCTGGCAGAGAATTCGGTGGGATTGGTGGTGCTGCGACTGTTTTTTGGAGCGGCGACCGCCCGTGCCCAGCAAATCAAAGTGATGCAATGCGATTCCTTGAACGAGATCGGCGCCATCAACATTCCCGCCCGCTACTACCGCATCCGTCTCCAACCCTGAGTTCCGCGCGTTGACAGTGCTGCCGTCGGCGTCTACGATGGCGCTTACATGAACGAGACGTGGAAGAATCTGCAGAAATCCTTCTTTGCGGGCTTGCTGGTCGTCGTGCCGGTGGCCGCGTCGGTGCTTATTCTCCTGGGTATCTTCACTTGGGTGACCGATTTCATGCTGCCCGATTTCCTGCACAAACAGATGTTGACCCCGTTGTATCGAATCATCGCGCTGGTTCTGTTTGTGGCGTTCACGATTTTGGTGGGGCGAGTGACGCGTTTGGTGGCGGGCAAGCGGATGGTGTCGGCAACGGAGTCGCTGATTACGCACGTGCCCCTGCTGAACAAGACGTATGGGTTCATGAAGGAAATCAGCCAAACGGTGCTTTCGGGAAAAAAGACAATGTTCAAGCGCGTGGTGCTGGTGGAATTTCCACGGACGGGCATGTACACGATCGGTTTCGTGACGAACGAGACCGGGGGCGAAGTTCAAGGGAAGATGCGCGAGACGGTGAATAGCGTGTTTGTGCCGGCGGCGCCAAATCCCACGAGCGGCATTTTGCTTTTCATCCCACGCGCGGAGTTGATCGACCTGGAGATGAGCGTGGCGGAGGGCATGAAGATGGTGATTTCCTGCGGCTCGGTCGAGCCGCTGTACACGCCGAAGACAAAGCAGCCTGCCACGCCCCTGGCGCGGTAACCGTGCATGGACACCGAGCGCGCCGAAGGGATCGTGTTGCGCCGCCAACCGGTGACAGAATCCAGCCTCCTTGTCACCTGGTACACGCTCGAGTTTGGTAAACTGAAGACACTGGCGAAGGGCGCCCGCCGGCCGAAGGGGCCGTTCCAGGGGAAGATCGACCTGTTCTACTGCGATGAGATCGTTTTTTTGCCGAGTCGGCGGAGCGATCTACATCTCTTGCACGATTGCTTCCTTGAGGAGCCACACGCACGATTGCGGGAGTCGGTTGAGTCATTGGCAGCCGCGTCCTACGTATGTGAACTGGTCGAGTTGGCCACGGAGCCCGAGGATCCAAACACCAGGATCCATGCGCTATTGACGGCGATTCTGGATGCGCTGGAAGGGCGACACAATAACGCGGTCTTGTTGATCTGGTTCGAGATTCAACTGCTGGCAGCCGCGGGATGGGCACCGAAATGGGAGGCGACCACGAGCGTGGCTAAAGTGCTTCGGTCGCTATCGAGTGCGTCGTTGAAGGGTGCGGAGCGCGTTCGCTTGAGCACCGAGCAAGTGTTTACGGGCCAGGAGGTACTATGGAAGCTCTGGGATGTGCAACTGGGGCGCAGGCCGCGTACAAGACAGTTCCTGGAAGAGAAAATCAAGAATTGACTGTCCTCCCTGCAATCCATATAAGGCATTGCTTACAGGTCAGTTTGCTATCTTGATTACCTATTAGCTGGCCAACGGCAGCCGGATGGAATAACAAGGTAGTAAAGGCTGAACGTTCGGAAGACAGGAATCGCCTGTTATGAGGCAGGCGAGCACAGCGAGCCAACCAAGGAAGCCAATAGAGGAGCTTGTAAAATCATGTCTACTCGAGTTGTAGAATTCCCTTCGCACGAGCGTCCCCATACGGAAGTCAACACCGTCCAGATGCTTGGGATTGCGACGACATGTACAATCATTTGGTTTGTTTTACTGGGGCTCACACCGATTTCCAAAGCAAACTTCGGACGCGACCTGTTTCTAGGTTCTGAATCGAAGAATGGCGTGCTGGTGCACCCCTACCTGATTGAACGTGTCATCTTCCAAGGCTTGATAAGTTGGGTGTTTGCGCTATCCATGGGCAACATCGTTCTAAAGCTTCAACGAATGCACAAGGAACACATTGCAGTTGAGGACACGGGATTGCCGGAAGATCTCGACATGAGCGACAACGAGCGGCTCATTGAGGTTTACGACCACGTGAAAGAGCGTCCTGACCTTACCGAGAGTCTTGGCCTCACGCGCGTTGCCCGCGTCCTGGCCATGTGGATCAACACGGGCGATTTCGAGCGTACGACTGAGTATGCGCGCGAACAAGCCGACATGGATGCGGCTGCCTCCGATTCATCTTTCCGTCGAAATCGTCTGTTCATCTGGGCGATGCCGCTTTTGGGGTTCGTCGGCACCGTGTATGGTGTGGCGGCGGGCATCAGCGGTTTCGCCGCGTTCTTGACGGGCGCGAACGTGACGACGGAAGCGATCACGGGACAAATTGGTACGATCACGGAAGGCCTCGCGGTCGCGTTCATGTGTACCCTTTTGGGCTTGCTCACCGCCGGTCTGGCGGCGTTTCCGAGTTTGATGGTCGAGCGCAAGGAAGAAGAGATTCTCAGCGAGATCGAAGAACTGGTCGAAGATCGCCTGCTCTCGAGGATGCCGTCGGCGGAAGTGCAGAAGGCGTTCCCCGTGGACGAGATGGTCGCCGCAATCCGCCAGGGGATGGAGAGCATGCAGACGCAGTCGAAATTCCCCGTCGAAGATCTGGCTCAGGCCATCGACGCCGGTTTCCGTCGTTTGCCCAGCCCCGACCGGTATGAGGACGTCTTTTCGCGCGCGATTTCCAAGGCGGGAGACTTGATCAACCAGAAATACGACGAGTTTGCCCAAAATTACGAACGGCGCATCGGCGAGTTGGGTTCCCAGCTCGGAGGGAAGCTGGAAGGCGTGGCCAACAACTTCAACAATGGTACGCAGCGGATCATGTCGGAATTCACTAAGACGCAAGAGCGCAACCTGGAGATTTATACGAAGAACGAGCAGAAGCTGGCGGACAGATTCGACGACTTGACGGAGCAGCTAACCCGAATCGCCAGAGAGCAATCCGAGCAGTTCGGTGAGGCGCACGAGAAGTATGTCGGCGCCATCCAGGAATTGGACAGGAAGGAGATTGCACGCTACGAGAAGATGGTGCAGGAATTCAGCCAGCTTTCCACGCGGCTGGCCGATTCGTTCCGACAAGCTGTTTCGTCCCTGGAGAGCGCGTCCACGCGCTATAGTGAACGCATGCAACAATCCGTCGAGTCGCTCAACGAGCAACTCGAGAAGATCACTCAAATGGGCACGGAGATTGACAAGGTGCTCCGCACGACGCAGGCGATGGAAGCGACGTTGCGGCAGGTGGGCAGTTCGGATGAATTTCGCCAGACGCTGGCGAACCTCCGTAGTCACCTGTCCACAAGCGACGAATTGCTCAAGCAGCTCTCGCGCCCGCGCAAGGTCGTCTTCCAGGAAGCCCACGGCGAAGATGGAGTGTGAACATGCGGAAAGCAGCCGTACCCGTCAGGCAGGAACGCTGATCCCATGGCGCGTCGCAAGCCATACGAGAAGATCGACATTAATGTCGAGCCCTTCCTGTCGATCATGGTGATTGTGCTGAAACTGATCTCCTTGATTCTCGTGGTGATCGTAATGCGCATTGCTGTTAACCCGAAGGGCAAGCGCATTATTGCTTTCGCCGGACTGTACTCCGGGCACAATAACGTAACGAATCCAAAGATCCCTTCTTATATTGATTGCCAGCCGGACAAACTGGTTTTGTATCCTGGCGGAGTCAAGGTTGCCTGGGAAGAATTGCAGCAGTTGGGGAATCCGGTCGAAAAACTGTTGGATAAAGTGCAGGCGCGCAAGGATGACGAGTATGTTGTCGTCATGGTGCGACCACGGTCGGTGAGGCTTTACCGTACGGTCCGCAATTTGATCAGTAAGCGACCGATCGAGGTTGGCTATGATGCCATCGACGCTGACTTTAAAATTGATTGGAATGAGGCAGAAAAGGGCCTCGCTATTTCCACGGATTGATCAACATGGCGGGGCGAAGAAGAAAGAAGAAGGCCGAGTTCGAGATGCTTATCATTTCGTTCTGTGACATTATTACCATCTCGACAGCGGCTCTGCTCCTGGCCCTCTTCGTCACGGTGCAACTAGCCGTCAAGATTCCTGTTTTCAAGCCGACACCGCGTTCCGCTCCATCCTCAAAACAAGCCATTTTCTTCGAGTGCCGAGACGACCACCTATTCTTTGTCGACAAGGCTGGTCTGGATGAGCAGGTCGAGGAGTTGATGTCGAAACTGAATCCCGGGATTCGCGGGGGAGATCTTGGATCTTTTCAAAAGTCCATTCAAGGGCAAGAGGTTGGGAATCCCTACTATAAAGTCGATCCGCGGTATTTGCTTGTTGGACGCATGAGCTTGGAGCCACGCACAGGGGTCACAGGAGAGGCAGCAAGTGAGCTTGGGAATCCTGACAGCAAATTCGAGGCAATGCTGACCTCACTGGACAAAGACAAGCAATACATTGCGTTTCTAGTCAGGGATGATAGTTTTAACGTGTTTCGCAAGGCCCGCCAGGTGGCGGACAGCTTGGGTCTTGACACTGGCTGGGAATTGCTTGGCGTCGGTGAACCGATCAAGTTTGGCGAAGGCGGAACCGCGATAGGCACGCAGTAGGAGCTGTCTTATGGCCGGGAGCAAAGGGAAGAACGCGCGAGGAAGGGGATTCAGGGCGAACATTGTCGTTTGGACGCTGCTGGCCGCGCTGGTATTGGCTGCGGGGGTCCTGGCTCTCAACGTAACGCAGCGCTTTCGTCGTGTGGTTCTGGAGACGAATCAGGTCCGCTCAGTCGTCCAGGAGGCCGTGAGGCGTCAGGAAATGATCGTCAAGGCGCCGGCACGAAAGGAATTCTCCGCGGCTTTCCTCCAAATGGCGTTCGGAGACAATCCCCAGCTTCTGGAGCAAATCAAGGAGGAACTCGGGAAGGCCCTTGGCGCCAATCCCGCGCTCGCCCAGGGCGATGTCGCCATGATGCTGGTCACGTACCGAGCGGAAGGCGAACTACGCGACGTAGCGATTCATATCTTCGGGAACCTGGTTCCGGAGAAGCTGCCCACATTCAGTTCGGAGGGCTACTGGAAGTCTCAACTTCCTGACAATTTTTTCAAGATGGGCCAGTCCATGTTGTCCACGCTGGGGCGCGAGGTCGTCATCCTGGCGAGCCCCGAAGCCGAGAAGCAACAACGAGAATTGATGGAGGCAGTTCTTAATGATCGTTACGATACCGTTCGGAATTATCTCCACGAACCGGTTTCTTTTATTGCCGTCATTCCCGAGCCGGGCTTGCTGTTCACGGATCGTTTCCGTCCCTATATGGCGGCGGCTTTAGTCAAAGGCAAGATCTCCATGGACGAAGGGCGCATGGAAATGGTCGCGCTGAGCTTTGATCCGAAGAAAGCCCAGGAGTTGGCGCAGTTGTTGTCCGACACACGGATGATGAGCGTGGGTATCGCTCGTGTCAGGTTTGACAGCCCGGAAGCCGAGACGGCGCTCCAGCAGCTATCCAGGGCGCAAATTGTGGCTGATGGTCCGGCGGTGAAAATGAGCGTCATGATGCCCTCCGAGGTGATTGAACGGGGATTGCCGAGAATCATTCGGGCTCTCGCAAAGGGCGTTGGGCGGATCCAGCGCGGGCCGGGCAACCCCAGTTGACCGCTCCGGCACATCACGAAATGTACCGGTGAGGAAAATGACGATACAGCAACTCAGGTTTTGGCTACTCGGTTTATTCGGCATTTTCGTTTGGCTGCCCCTGTCGCACGGTCAACAGTCGGTGCCACCTCCCGCCGACCCCCAACTCCAGATTGCCTACCAACGCCTGCATTTTGACCGTCTTTATCCACCCGCAGCTGCTTCCTACATTCAGGGCAAATTGCAAACCGACGCGTGCGCCATGGATGTTCTAGCTGACCTGGCAAAGGACGAACATAGCGAAGTGCGGGTCTTGGTTGCGACCTTACTCGGCGAGCTGGGTGAGGCCGATGGCGGCAAGGTTCTGTGGCTTCTGACCCGGGACGAGGAGGAGTCTGTCCGTACGACCGCCGCTGGATCGTTGGCGCGGCTGTCACAATTGACGCCCGTGGCCGCTTCCTGGGAGGGCTTGAAGGACGAACGGGCCGATGTGCGACGACTGACGGCGGCCACGTTGCGGCAATTCGCGGACCCGTCCGCCGAGCCGGCCTTGATGGAGACGGTCCGTGATCCCGACGATCTGGTGCGGATGGAAGCCATCAGCGCGCTGGCCGCCTGTGGAACCAGCGCTTCGGTTCTCCCGCTCGTGGGAACATTGACAGACAAAAACGCGCTCGTGCGGACTGCCGCAGCCAGCGCCCTGTCGCATTTTGACGGTGCCGCTTCGATTCCCGTGCTGATCGAGGCCTTAAACGATCCGGACTGGCATGTACGGGCGACCGCGATCATGTCCTTATCGTCAGCGGCAGGGAATGAGAAGGATCGCATCGCCTTGATCGTCGACCCCATTGCCGCCAAACTTCAGAATGACTCGTACGCCCTCGTTCGCGACCGTGCTGCTGACGCCCTGGCCCGTCCGGACGATGAAAAGGCCATCGCGGCACTGGTTCACGCCATCGTCTCGGATGATCGCGAGGCGCGGTTGCATGCCCATGAGGGGATCATTCGCAGTCGGGCCATCTCGGCACTGCCGGGTTTGGCCGAACACCTGCACGATTCCAACCGCGATGTCCGCGAGAAAATCATCCGGATATTTGGGGAGATTGGCGGCAGCGACCAACTCCCAGCGGTCATCGGGGCGTTGAACGACGCGGATCCCGTGGTTCGTCTTGCCGCGGTTCAGGCGCTTCGCCGATTATGGGGAGACGGCGTGGTCGACGCGTTGGATGCGGAGTGCAGCGACACCGATGCCAACGTCCGGGCGGAATCCGCGCGTACACTGGGCATTCTCGGAGAGCGAAAGTCGTTGCCGAAATTAGTGGAACTCCTCCGTGATTCCTACGGCTTCGTTCGTGCTGCCGCAGCCGAGGCGTTGGGCAAGCTGGGCGATCGGAGTGCGACGTCGGCCCTAATCGGGGTTCTTACGGGCGATAACAAACCAACGGAGCCGGCTTCGGAACAGGACGGCTTGGTCATCGGGACCCAACCGGGGCCGCTGCCGGAAATTGCCAGGATGAAGATGGTCGAGGAGAAAATCATCGCCGCCAAGGCGCTGGGCGACATTCGTGATCCGGTGGCGGTTGACTCCCTGATCGAGCGCGGCTTGAAGGCGGAAGATGCCGGGTTGCGGGCGGAGTCGGCGGTGTCGCTCGGCAAGATCGGCGAGCCGCGCGCCATCGAACCGCTGGAGGCCACTGTGCGCCCTTACTACCAGGCTGCGCCAGCGGACGCGGAAGGCGTTACGATTGCCAACGGGCCAATCGATGAAAAAGTGCGACTCATAAAGGAGAAGGAGTCCCGTGTTCGCGCCTCCGTTGTGTGGGCGCTGGGGCAGATCGGCGATGCCAACGCAAAGAATACTCTCATGCGCGCGATGAACGACGAGAACAGCCTCGTTCGCGATGCGGCCGCCGAGGCCCTGGCCAGAATCAGCGAGAAGGAAGAAAAGGTTGCGGTGAGCGCGGCGAATCCATCAGCGGCTCATTGAACCGGATTGTCGTTCGGTTCGTCCAGTTTTGTTCGCGGTTGTCTCATCCAGCCGGTGGTTTGACTTCGCGCCTCGCTCGCCTATGTTTGAACGGCGTTGGATTCGCGCGGTGATCATCGAAGTTCCAATCGGTCGGAATCCTGTGCTGTCGGTGGCATCGAACTTGCATATTTGAGACGTGCCATGAATAAGGAGATCACCAATTGCCGAAGACTCGGACGAGATCCGCTGCCTGTTTTTCGTGGTTCTGTCGTCGGACTGGTGCTTTCCTTGTCTTCGCTTTGTCTCGTGGCAGCGTTGGCAGCGGATTCCGTCGCCACTTCACCGAATGCGGTTGTGACGGTGGCTCCCGCCCGGTACAGTGAGTGTCTCCAGTTGTTGGAAGGAACCGATCACGTGAGCCCCGTGCTCGTCGGAAGCGTTTCCTCCATGTTGAATCATCCGTCCGAGGCGTCTCCGATTGTGCCGCAAACTCCTCCGTCGTTGATGATCGTCAGCTACCACGAGCAGGCCGGACAGGCGCGTGACATCGTCGTGCAAGTTTTCTTTGATCCCACCGCCGGTGGACAGACTGTGTTGACCGATGGAGGCTACGTCCACGCCCGGTTGGGAGATGAGTTGTCGGGTTCGGCCGATCAGCTCTTGGGACTGATGTTCCGCCAGGTAGCGTACTTCGGGCAGAAGGACGAGGTCGAGCGCCAGCAGCGGGCCTTTCAGGCGGTATTGAATGGCGACATCACGCTCTTGCGCGAGCAGACGATTGACCCCTTGCACGTCTTTGTGGTCATGCCACACGGCGGGACGTTCCTGCCCACCAGCCTGCGCTCGCGTGTGCACGGAATGGTGGTGGACGCCGAACTGGCTTTTGGCATCTGGAGCGGTCGGATTGGAATGGTCACCGATGATGGCGAAGCCGCCGCGCAAGTGGGCAACATCGTTGCCGCCTGGCGCGAAATGGCCATATCCTTTGCCGACACGTTCGCCAGCCACAGTTCCGGTAAGCAACTCCGTGAATCGCTGAAATCGAGCACTGTCCAGGTCGTGGACAACCGCGTACTGACTTCCGCTTCGGTTGATTCACGCACGGTTGTTCGCGTGTCCAAGGAAGTCACCGGCCACGGCGGCGGCTGTCCGCCAGGAGGCACTTGCTCAAAGGACAAGGTGGCGGTCTGCCATAAAGTCGACAGCCGGCACGAACAAACCTTGTGCGTGGCACCGGCCGAGGTGGCAACGCTTCTGGCTCATGGCGATCATTGCGGCCCCTGCGCGGGTGATGATGGCGGCGACCACGGCAAGAGGTAAAAGCGACGGCTGCGCCAATAGTCTTCCCAAGCGATCATTTTCCGGGTAGTACAAACTGCGCGTTCGTCTCAACCGGGCCGGAATGAAAGAGGCAAAATCACCGAAATATTTCCGCATCTTCCGCCTCTGGCTCCTTTTTTGGGCGCTTCCGGGTCTTTGCCTGGCGCAGGTTTCAAAGCCGCGGAGCTATTTACGTTCCCGATCTGCAGCCCCGAGCAGAAGGACCTTTACTAGTCCTCCATCCGCTGAACCGAAACCGAGGCCCGCGCGGGCGGACAAATCCCCTTCGGCGAATTCCGCACGAACTCGATGAACTCCCGCGCCTCGGCCGTTTTGTACGCGCCCTCCACCGACGCTTCCTGCAGCGCTTGCGTGCCGTTCACCCCCGAGAGATAGAACAACTGGTAAAGTCGCTTGAGTTCCGCAATCGCTTCGCGTGAAATCTTCATCCGCCGCATTCCCACCAGGTTCAGCGCGTGAATCTCGTTGCGCTCCGCCTCCAGTGTGAACGGCGGCACGTTCATCGAGATGCGCGCGTTGCCCGAGCACATCGCCAACCGCCCGATGTGCGTAAATTGGTGAACGACCGCGCCACCCGAAATAATCGCGTAGTCGTCGACACGCACGTGACCCGCCAGTAAAACGGAATTGACGATGATCACGTTATTGCCGATCACGCAATTATGCCCAACGTGCGCGTTGGCCATCAGGTAGCAATCGTTGCCGATGATCGTCGCACTCTCCGGGCCCGTCCCACGATGCACGGTGCAATACTCGCGAAATACGTTGCGGCCTCCGATTCTCAAATAACTTCGGCACGTTCGGTCGAACTTCAAGTCCTGCGGTTCATGCCCGATCACCGCGCCCATGTGGATTTGGTTCTCCCGTCCGATTTCCGTATGCCCTGTGAGATACGCGTTTGCCCAAATCCGCGTCCCTGCGCCAATCTTCACGTGCTCCTCGATAATGACATTCGGTCCCACCTCGACGGATGAATCGAGTTCCGCCTTCGGACTAACAATCGCTGTCGCATGAATCGCCATGGCGCGAATATACCGTTGTGGCGGCGCTTCTGTGAAGCGCCGAATCTGCCGTTGAATCTGCCGTTGACCTTCCAAGTGTCCACTGTCTAAAATTGGGTTGGTCGCTTGGTCGAATTTGTCATGAAATCAAAACGCATATTCGGGCTGATTCTTGCCCTCGTCGCCGCGCTGCTGCTCTGGGTCGGTATCGACCTGTTCGTCCCGCGTCGCGTGGATCTTCGCCGCTTCGACCCCTATGAGGTGGCGTATCTCGACGCCGCGATGTGGCGTTCCTACTACGACCGCAGACCGCGCCAGTTATTCTTCCAACTCGCTGAATTGATGCGCCTGCAATTTCATTTCCCGGTGCTCCGGTCAAACCGTGTCGCCCTCAGCGCCGCGCGAGCGGCCTTCATCTTCAAGGACGGGCACAATCGCGCCGACTACGAGGGCGCGCTTCCCTATCTGGAGGAATACTTCCAGTCAATTCGTGATGTCAGCGCCACGCCCTTCGATGTGCCACACGCCGCGGAATTGGAATTGGAATGGTGGATTGTCCATCGCGAACGCTCGTCCCACCCCGACGGCGATCTCGCTCGCGCCCTGGCCGAAGCCGCCGCGGAACTCTATCAAGTCCCACCCGATAGGCTGATGGAATACGGACGCCTCCGCGCCGACGCCATGACCATCCGCGACACCAAATCCTCCGCCGGTGGCGTCACCGAAGACGACTGGAGCGACATCGAAACCGACCTCCGAGCCTCCTGGCAATCGCTCTGGAAAGCGATCCAGTAACGGCTGGTGATGGGGCAACATTACCACCGGTGATGCACCTCGGGGCGGATGTATTTGTTATAGATCGCTTCCACTTTCAGCATCGTGGCCCGGCTCAAGCGGGGGAGGGACGAGGCGCGGACGTTTTGCTCGGCCTGGTCGGGACGTTTGGCGCCGGGGATGGCGCAGGTGACGGCGTCGAACATGAGGATCCAGCGCAACGCGAATTGCGAGACGCTCGCGTCCTTGGGTGTGAGCCGCTTCAGTTCTTCCACGGCCTGCAATCCCGTTTCGTAGTCCACGCCGGAGAAGGTTTCACCACGATCGAAAGCTTCGCCGTGACGGTTGAACTTGCGGTGGTCGTCAGCGCTGAATTTTGTCTGGCGCGTCATCTTGCCGGTCAGTAAACCGCTGGCGAGCGGGACACGCGTTAGAATGCCGCACTTGCGACGCTTGGCCTCAGCAAAGAACAACTCAGCGGGACGATGCCGGAACATGTTGAAAATGATCTGCACGCTCTGGACGTTTGGATAATCAATGGCTTTCAGCCCTTCTTCAACGGTCGCGACACTGACGCCGTAGTGATGGATCTTCCCCGCCTTCGCGATTTCATCCAACGCTTCGAAAACCTCGGGGCGGTAATACACTTCCGTCGGCGGACAGTGCAATTGCAACAAATCGATACGTTCGGTGCCAAGATTCCGCAAACTCCGCTCGATGAATCGGGTGAGATTGGTTTTGTTGTAGCCGTCAGCCGTGTGTGGCGAGAGACGGCGGCCAGCTTTCGTCGCCACGTGGATCGTTTCGGAACGTTCCCGCACGACCTTGCCGACGAGCCGTTCGCTGTGCCCGTCGCCGTATACGTCGGCGGTATCGATGAAGTTGACGCCGAGATCGATCGCGCGGTGGAGTGCCGCCAGCGATTCCTGGTCGTGCACGGCTCCCCAGGTTCCGCCGATGGCCCACGCGCCGAAACTGATTTCCGAAACCTTCCAACCCGTTCGTCCCAAATTCCGATAACGCATGCAATCCTCCTTGTGGTCAACGCAGTCCAAGTTCACGTAAAGCGGCCCCCGCACCAGAAAGGTTCTCAGGTTTCATCTCAACATAATTCCGCGAGAGCATGATTCCCTGGGCACCCGCCTTGAAAACCGCGAGCACTTCCTGTTTGACGCTCTCCGGCGTGCACCGGCTGCTCCCCTCGTGTACGGGCACGTCGATGTCGATCCCCGGCCAGACCTGCGTTGACGTGCCGGCCACGGCGTCCAGCGTGCGCTTGGTTTCCCGCAGAACATAGTCGGCACTAAACCCCGCCGCCGTCACTTTGTCGTACGGCGCCTCCTGGTAATTGAGCACCCGATAGAGAAAGTCGAGGGTCTGGTCGGTCGGCACATCGCCGAAGACGTTGCCATGGACGCTGTCCACGAAGCTGTGCATGCGTTCGCCGGCACAATTGGCGTACACGCAGGGCCGAATGAAATCAGACCAGCCGGTCAGCAACGCGTGGTCTTCTTCCGCGCGGTGAAACGGGCTGAACGACAGGTTCTGCCACAAATGCCAGCCGACAATCAGCGACGGTTTGATCGATTTGATCTTGTGGTAGACATCGTGTTCCATTTCATGACGGCTGGTGACCCACAGGTTGTCCCACGCCAGCAGCTCGGGATACTTGAGCAACAGCCGCCAGAACGTGACGAAGTATCCGTCCCGCGGACGCTGCCCGGCCCGGCAATTAAGGACGTACGTTTCCAAATCGCCGAACCCGCGCCGCGCCCGGTCGGCATCGATCCCCAAACCTTTGGCCTTCGCGACGCAGAACTCGCAGAAGCAGGTGACCTTCCCCGGATCAGTCTTTCCGCCGTCGTGCTGGGCGCCGAGCGCGTTGCACAGCGCGCCCTGCCGTTCCGACCCCCACATGATGCCGTCGATTTCGTAATTCCTGGAATAGTCTTCCACCAGCCCCAACAGCCAGGCGCGATAACGGGGATTGTTGTAGCACGGGCCGCCGGGATGGCCCTTCGCTCGCCGGCCATGGAAATCGACCTCGTACAGCGGTTCCCAATGCGGGATGGTGGCGGGGCATTGGTTGTCTTCGATGATCCATCCGAAAACTTTGACGCCGCGTTTGTGGGCGGCGGGAATCAGGCGGCCAAACACGTCCACGTCGCCAAATTCCGTGCCGCGCATGTCCTCGTACGTAAAGCCCGTGTCCTTGTAATACTCCATGTGCGGGATGGCGAAGTTTCCACCGCGAAACCCCTCCGCCGGCAATCCCGCCCGCACCGCCCCGTGAGTATACATGAACGGCAGAATCGCGTTCACGCCCGCCCGTTGTTGGAGGTCATCGAGCAACTTGCCGACGTCCTGTTTCGCAAACGGAGCCGGGCTCGTCGCGATGGAGATGGTCGCGGCCTTGCGCACCGCCGGTTCGGCCATCGCCGCATCCGTCCACAGGGCCAGGGGAGACAACGCCGCGGTGACGCCAATAGCTGTCGCCGTCTTCAACGCTTCACGACGGGTCATGGGTTGGTCAATCATAATGGAGTCCTCGTTAATTGCGTTTCGAAATCGATGGATCGCCGCCACCGACGCGCCGACACTACCGAGAGCGCCGCAAAATCACAAGAGCGTTGGCGCATCGGCAATCTCCCGATTTGGATTCGGCTTTGCCAAACGAACCGGATTTGAAGTTTCGCGCCCATGTGCACAACCAACTGTCTCTGTGCATGTTGCAATCCTATTTACCAACATTGCAATCCGGTTCGTTTCGCAGAAACGCATGTTTTTCAAGCCCCTTCCTCTCCCCTTGGGGGAGAGGATTGAGGTGAGGGGTATTTGCTGCAACTGCGACGGCAGCGCTCCGCAAATACCGCTCTTGTGCCCCACGACATCGCTTTGTTTCCCGGAAATGATCCAACTTTTCATTAAAATGACCCTCGAAACCCCCTCCCGGTGGGTTCGTTTTGGAAAACGAACCCACCGTTTCTTGACAATTTTTTCCCGCGTAACTAATTGTATAGCAACTAGATAACTTCACTTTTCCCCCTCCAAATCGGTGGGTTCGTTTCGTAAAAACACATGTTTTGTGGACGCCTTTTCCCAAGGTTGTCACCCTGAGCGAAGCGTAGGGTCTGGCTCGCCACCGGCTTGACGCAAAGACCCTCGAAGAGCCCGCGCGAAGTAACCCATCGGTTTTCGTATTTTGCCTGAATTCCGATCATTTCTTCCTTCTGCCATTTTCCCTTGCACTTCTACCTTGCCGGTAACACGCTGTCCAGCAAAAATTATCAGGTAACGATATATGGACAATTTCCTATAGTGGCGCGGGTAGCTTGGCCTTCGTAGCGTCCTCGCGAAGTAGGCTCCCGCCCGCGTCGAATTTCCCGTTCCGCCCCTCCCGCCCGTTCGGCGCAGGTCTTTTACCCCGAACCCTTTCGGGGCCCGACCGCGCCGCAAGAATGACCGAAGGTCTCCACGGTCCGTTCCGCCTTTCTCATCCCCCAATCCCAGCCATTTCGCAAAACTCTTCCGCTGCGAAACCGGCCTTTCCCCAAACGATTACCATCGGCAGCATTGACGCAGCCACGCGGCGGATTCGATATTGGAACGGTTTGGGAGCGCCATTTCGAGATATGGGGTAAGTACCGCATGTCTTTTCGCAACCCGGCGGATACGATCTGGGGCCGTGTACCATTACCGCGCACTCAGCCGAATTGCAGTTTCGAGCAAGATTGGGTGTGACGGTCATGTTTGGTAGGAGTAAGTTCGTTTCAGGCATTGAACTAATAGAAAGGCATCATTTATGAATCGCACAAAGGCTTATTCCGCCGCCAGCGCCACAGCGCCACTGGCCTCCACCACTATTCAGCGCCGCGACCCGCGCGCGAGCGATGTGGTGATTGACATTCTTTACTGTGGCGTTTGCCATTCCGATATCCATTCCGCACGCAACGAATGGGGCGGTACGCACTATCCTTTGGTTCCCGGCCATGAAATTGTCGGGCGTGTCACGGGGGTAGGGGGAGGGGTTAAACATTACAAAGTGGGCGACCTGGTGGGCGTTGGCTGCCTGGTCGATAGCTGTCACCGCTGCCAATCATGCCAGGATGGACTGGAGCAGTATTGCGAGAACGACTTTACCGGCACCTACAATAGCGAAGATAAAACCGGCGGCACGCCGCATAAATTCACTCTGGGCGGCTATTCCGATACGATCACGGTGGATGAGCGCTTCGTTTTGCGCATCCCGGATAACCTTGACCCTGCCGCCGCCGCGCCGCTGCTCTGCGCAGGCATCACCACCTATTCGCCATTGAAACATTGGCAAGTCGGTGCCGGGCAAAAGGTCGGCATCATCGGCCTGGGCGGTCTGGGTCATATGGGCGTGAAGCTTGCCCATGCGATGGGCGCGAAAGTGGTCATGATCACCACCTCGCCAGAAAAAGGTGCGGATGCACGCAAACTCGGCGCGGATGACGTGCTGCTCTCCAAAGATGCGGCGGCGATGGGAGCGGCGAAAAACAGCTTTGATTTCCTGCTCAATACCATTCCGGTAGGCCATGATGTTGACCCCTATATGGAGCTGCTTAAGCGCGATGCAACGATGGTGATTGTTGGCGCGGTAGAGCCACTGAAGCATGTCGATGGCGTACCATTCATCTTCCGCCGACGCCATATGGCGGGTTCGCTGATCGGCGGGCTGCCGGAAACGCAGGAAATGCTCGATTTCTGCGGCAAGCATAACATCGTCTGTGATATCGAGAAAATTGGCATTCAGGGCGTAAACGAAGCCTATGACCGCACCGTGAAAGGCGATGTGAAATATCGCTTCGTCATCGACATGGCTTCGCTGAAAAATTCCTAGGAGATAAAAATGGTCTGGCCAACTCGCTCCAAAGTGAAGGAATGAAACTGATCGAGCGCTGGAAGTAAACGTCGAAGAAGAACAATTATGAAAAAACGCAAACTCGGGAAAAGCAATTTGGAGGTCTCGACCATCGGACTCGGCTGCATGGGAATGAGCTTTTCCTACGGTCCGCCCAAAGATAAAAAAGAGATGACCGCTCTACTGGGGGCCGCCGTCGACCGCGGCATCACGTTCTTCGACACTGCGGAAGTCTATGGTCCGTTCACTAACGAGGAACTTGTGGGCGAGGCGCTCGCTCCATTCCGCAAGCAAGTGGTGATCGCCACCAAATTCGGGTTCGACCTGGGTGGCCCTGATAATCGGCCCGGAGCGGCGGGTCTGAATAGCCGGCCCGAGCACATCCAGCAGGCCGTCGAAGGCTCGCTCAAGCGCCTCAAGGTCGAGAAGATCGACTTGCTCTATCAGCATCGCGTTGACACCAACGTGCCCATCGAAGACGTGGCTGGCGCGGTGAAGGAGCTGATTCAGCAAGGCAAGGTCAAGCATTTCGGCCTTTCCGAAGCCGGCGTGCAAACGATCCGCCGCGCGCACAAGGTCCAGCCGCTGACTGCCCTTCAAAGTGAATACTCGCTATGGACGAGAACCCCGGAGAAGGAAGTGATACCGACCCTCGAAGAACTCGGCATCGGCTTCGTCCCTTACAGCCCCCTGGGCAAGGGTTTTCTCACGGGCACCATGAACGAGAACACCAAACTCGATAGCACCGACTTCCGCAGCACCCTTCCGCGCTTTACGCCCGAGGCGATGAAGGCAAATCAAGCCCTGATTGATCTGCTCGGCAACATCGCCAAGCGGAAGAAGGCGACACCCGCTCAAATCGCGCTGGCGTGGCTGCTGGCCCAAAAGCCGTGGATCGTTCCCATCCCCGGCACCACAAAGCTCCATCGCCTGGACGAAAATATCGGAGCGGTTACAGTAGAACTGACGCCCGACGACCTCCGCGAAATCGAAACCGCCGCCTCCAAGATTAAAGTGGAAGGAGCGCGGTATCCGGAGAAGCTTGAGGCGATGACCGGTCGCTGATAGGAATTCAACTATGGAAATCAAAAGAAGTGGCTCACAGCCGTCCGCCAAGGGACCGGCCGATTGGTTTACCGGCACGGTACGCATCGACCCGCTGTTTCAGGTAAAGGAACCAGCCCGCGCGGCTGGCAACAGTGTCACGTTCGAACCCGGCGCCCGCACCGCCTGGCACACGCATCCGGTCGGCCAGACGCTGATCGTCACGGCGGGTTGCGGGCTAGCGCAGCACTGGGGTGGTCCGATCGAAGAAATTCGGCCGGGTGACGTGATCTGGTTCTCGCCAGGCGAGAAGCATTGGCACGGCGCCGCGCCAACCACGGCCATGACCCATATCGCCATTCAAGAACAGCTCGACGGCAAAGTGGTCGAGTGGATGGAAAAGGTCAGCGACGAACAGTATCAGGGCTGATTCAGGGCAAAAGCTGATCAATACTGCGGCACGTTCGGATCGATACGTTCGGCCCAGGCGTTGATGCCGCCGGCGACGTTCTTGACCTTGCTGTAGCCTTGCGATTGCAGGAATTTCAGCGCGCGCCCGCTGCGACCACCGGACTTGCAGTGCAGGACCACGAGCTTGTCTTTCGGCAGTTCCTGAAATCGTTGCGGCAACTCCGGCAACGGGAGTTTTACCGAACCGTCGATGACGCAAATCTCGAACTCATCGGGATTGCGCACATCGACGAGCACGAAATCTTCTTTCGCGTCGCGCATCTTCTTGAGCGTCTCGACACTGATATCGTCGGGACCGAGGCCGGTCTCTACTTTTTCCACGATGGAGTCTCCTGATGAACCTTCGTTCTCTCCGCGGCCAATGCCGCAGAACTGGTTGTAATCGATTAGTTCGGTAATGGTCGGATTCTTGCCGCACATGGGACAATTCGGGTCGCGCGGAATCTTGTACTCGCGGAAACTCATGTCCATCGCGTCGAATCGCAGCAAACGTCCCATGAGCGGTTTGCCCTTGCCGATGATGAGTTTCACAGCTTCGTTCGCCTGGATGTTGCCGATGATGCCGCAGATGACGCCGAGCACGCCGCCTTCGGCGCAACTCGGGACGAGCCCGGGCGGCGGCGGTTCGGGATACCAGCAACGGTAGCAGGGTCCGCCCAGATGCGGCGCGAACACGCTGGCCATGCCTTCCCAGCGGAAAATCGAGCCGTACACATTCGGCTTCTTGAGCATCACGCACGCGTCGTTGACCAGGTAGCGCGTCGGAAAATTGTCCGTGCCGTCGAGGACGAGATCGTAGTCCTTGATGATCTCGAGCGCGTTCTCGCTCGTCAATTTGACGGGGTAGGGGATGAAATTGAGGTTCGGGTTGATCGCCTTGAGTTTTTCCTCGGCGCTCTTGACCTTGAGTTTCCCCACGTCGCCCGAGAAATGAATGATCTGCCGCTGCAGGTTGCTGAAATCGACCGTGTCGAACTCAACCATCCCGATCGTCCCAACTCCCGCCGCCGTCAGGTACAACGCGATCGGCGAACCGAGTCCGCCCGAACCGATAAGCAGCACCTTCGCGGCTTTCAGACGTTCCTGACCTTCCATGCCGACTTCGGGCAGGATCAGGTGTCGCGAATACCGTTTGATATCTTCATTGGTGAGCTTCGCGCGGTCCTTGATGATCGGCTCAAGCTTGGCGAGGTTGCCGCCGGCAATCGACGGGACGATGGAAATTTCGTCACCTTCATTGACCGCTGCATCGTCGCCCCTGGCGCGAATGTCCTCGTCATTGACGTACACGCGCACGAAATTCCGCAGCTTGCCGTCCTCGCTGTAGAGGTGCGGCCGCAACTGAGCGTGCTCCGTCGTCAGGTTGCCGAGCACCTCATTGATCGTTACACCAGCCACCTCGACCGTCGTCTGCCCGTTGGCAAAGCGACGCAAGGCCGTTGGTATTGTGACTTTAATCGCCATCGTTCTCTCCTGTGTGTCTGTGACCCGCGAACCGTAGTCTAGCTTATTACCCCGAAAATTCAACAGCCTCTTGGTCGAATGCCGAACGGTCGTCCCGCAGCCGCCAGGAATTCGACTCCACCGCGTTGCCTTTCGATGCGAAACCAATGCAGGCAATAAACCGCCGTAACCAAGAGCCTTTACGGACCGAGACAATCAGGTACGAAAAATCGGGCCATGCCTGTTCGAGGTCGAATTGCGATGGACGTGCGGCTACATCGGGATGCGAATGGTAAATCCCCATTAGATCCATCCCGCGTTTATCGGCTTCGTTCTGAACCTTCACGTACAGAAGATGGTCGATCAGGTACCGGTTTCGTGCGCTATCGGTGCGCTGGTTGTCCGCAGGCACAATTTCTGTAATTACCCCGTCCTTTCCCAGCATGAAACCGCAAGCCTCGTTCGGGTACCCCGATTCGAGGTGCCGGTGAATTTGATGCAGGAGTTGTTGAGAGAGTTTCATGGCAAATTTCTAAACTCAAATATCGAAGCTCGAAATTCGAAACAATTCAGAAATCCGAATGGGCAAATTGTCAAACGGCATCCGCCACTGTATTGATTTCGAGCTTCATTCATTCGGATTTGTTTCGGATTTCGGAATTCGAGTTTCGAATTTGTCTTCTATGACGTTTCCCAGAACTTTTCACTTTGGTACCGGTTACCGGCGTCAGGGCAAATGGCGACGAGGGTGCCTTCCTGGATCGTGGCCGCGATCTTCAGGGCGGCGCAAATGGCGGCGCCCGCGCTGACGCCAACATACAGGCCTTCTTCGCGGGTCAGGCGTTTGGACATTTGCTGCGCGGCTTCCGTGGAGATGTTGACGATTTGGTCGGGAACCTTGGCGTCGTACAGGTCGGGGATGTGCGACGTCGTTTCCATGTGCTTGAGCCCTTCGAGTCCGTGGAACGGTCCCTCGGGCTGCACGGCGACGAGTTTGATGCTGCGGTTGAACTCACGAAGCCTCTTTCCCGTGCCCATCATCGTGCCGCTGGTGCCGAGACCGGCGAGGAAATGGGTAATCTTGCCGGCAGTCTGCTCGATGATCTCAGGGCCCGTGGTTTCGTAGTGAGCGCGCGGGTTTTCGGGATTACCGTACTGGTCGAGATAGACGTAGAGATCGGGTTGCTTCTTGTAAAGACGTTGCGCCGCGAAGAACGCGCCGTCACTGCCTTCCGCCGGATCAGTGAGATCCACCTCGGCGCCGTACGCCCTGAGCAGTTTCTTGCGTTCGGTGCTGGCGTTGGCCGGCATGAGCAACTTGCAGCGGTACCCGCGCCGCGCGGCAATCAACGCGTAGGCGATGCCAGTATTACCGCTCGTAGCGTCGAGAATGATCTTGCCCGGCGTAAGCTGGCCCGACAACTCGGCGGCGCGAATCATGCGGTAAGCCGCGCGGTCCTTCACGGAACCGCCGGGATTGAACCACTCCGCCTTGGCGAGAATGCGGACGCCGGGAAATTCGCGACCGATGCACAGCAGGGGAATGAGCGGCGTGTTGCCAATCGTCCGCAACAGCGCGTCGGTTTCCGACGAAGGCAGTAGCGCTTGTATGTCGACTGTCATCATGGATTAACCCGGACCGTTGATGGTTCTGAAAAAGCTGGTGGAGATGAGGGGATTCGAACCCCTGACCTCCTCGTTCCGAACGAGGCGCTCTA
>Ga0224557_1000175_pt1 | contig 74797 bp, 70 predicted proteins | sample 714S31014metaG_FD_180677 | JGI IMG/M metagenome (GOLD analysis project Ga0224557, IMG submission 180677) | Peat soil microbial communities from Stordalen Mire, Sweden - 717 S3 10-14 | ecosystem: Environmental > Terrestrial > Soil > Wetlands > Peat | place: Sweden: Norrbotten County, Stordalen...
GATGCCGACGATGACGAGCCATTCAACTATATCGACACGGCTTCCAGCAGAGCTGGAATAGTGGCGGCCACCAAGAAGCTCGCGCTCGGCAAGATTGCAATCGTCGGCCTGGGTGGAACCGGCTCTTACGTGCTGGATTTAGTGGCAAAGACGCCCGTCAGGCAGATTCATCTTTATGACGGCGATACGTTCCTCCAGCACAACGCGTTCCGTTCGCCTTCCGCGCCCTCGGGCGACGAACTCAGAGCCAGGCAGCCCAAGACAACGTATTTCAAGAATCTCTACGGAAAAATGCACCGTGGCATCGTCGATAAGCCTGTCTATCTGGGCGCCGGCAACGTGGAAGAGCTAAGGGGAATGGATTTCGTTTTTGTCTGCCTGGACAAAAACGGGCCCAAGAAATTGATCGTCGAGAAGCTCGAAGAATTTAACGTTCCGTTCACCGACGTTGGCATGGGCATCCAGATGGACGGCGACTCCCTCGGCGGCATTTTGAGAGTCACTACCAGCACAGCACAGCAGCGTGATCATTTCCGCGGGAGAGTGAGCTTCGAGAATGCTCCTGGCGATGATGACTACAATCGCAACATCCAGATTGCGGATCTCAACGCACTAAACGCCGTTCTCGCTGTCATCAAGTGGAAGAAGCTGTTCGGCTTCTACCGCGACCTCAAATCCGAGCACCATACTCAGTTCAGCATTGACACCAACTTGCTCATCAACGAGGATCGGCCGCAATGACGCCGGACATCGCCCTGAAGCATGAATTTGTGGAGTTCATTCCTGAAGAGCTGGAGCAGGGGACGGTCTACGTGTCGATGCGCTTCGCAACGGCGTCCCATCTCTGCGTCTGCGGATGCGGCAACAAGGTTGTGACCCCGATACGTCCCACGGACTGGATTCTCATTTTCGACGGAAAGACTGTTTCGCTCGAGCCGTCGATTGGCAACTGGAGTTTTCCGTGCCAGTCGCATTACTACATCCGGAAAAACCGCGTTAAATGGGCCCCGAAGTGGTCGCGCGACCAGATCGAGCGCGGACGCCTCCACGACAGCCATGCCAAGGAAGGTTATTTTGGCCAGGAGATTCGAGCCGAAGTTGGCGCGGATAAGCCCCAACTCACCAAACCAAAACGCAGCTGGCGGAAAGCGATCAAAACCTTGTGGTCGTAAAGACTTCTGCATGTCAAGTCCGACTATGAGAAGGAATCAAAGCATCGCCAATGGCCGATGACATTCAGATTTACTGCAATTGTATGGAGCGCGTGCGCCGGCATGTGCACATTGCGGATCAGGTATTTGCGGGAAAGATTGACACTCATGATCGCAACCTCAATGCCGAACTGATTTTCCTGCACTTCCGTAAGGCTCTGGAAGAACTTGCGTTCGCATCCCTGTCTGCCAATCGTGAAAAATATTCGGCAGCTCGTGCCGGATTCGCGACCGAATGGAACGCTCGCCGTATGCTTGGCTTTGTGGAGAAGGTTAATCCGAACTTTTACCCGATCCCGCTAAAGCCTCCACAGGAGACCGCGCCGGGGCACAAGTTCTTCGATCGAATCTCGGATGGATTTCTCACAAAAGACGATTTCGTGACCCTGTATGACGGAAGCGCCGAGGTGCTTCATTGCAGGAACCCTTACGCACCTGGAGATCCGACCATCAACGTCAAATACACCGTTGATGAATGGTCTCGGCGTATCAAATTCTTGCTAAGCTGGCACTTTGTTCAGATCGTCGATGTGCAGGGTCTGTGGGTCATTCAGGTTCCCGATGAAGGGCCGGTGCGCGGATTTTTCGGGGCCGCGGATGGTCCTTTTGCTGTCGAGTCTCCGGTCTCTTAACGGGTGCGCTTATTCGCGGCGTCCTCGGGCTGCCACACCCCAGCCAGAATTTTCCGCCTCGTTCCGAATGCCCTTTGGCTCCTACTTCAGTACGTGATAATCCGGTTTATCGAGCAGCATGACTGTTAGACTTTTCTCGGCGCACGGCTGGCTAGCTAGCTGGCGAATTGTGTAACTGCCGCCACTGTGGTAAACGTGCCACATGAAGTTTTCGATTCTTCATATTTCGGATTTGCACCGCGATCTCACTAACGAGCTGGGAAACGCGCCGTTATTGGAATCTTTAGTCCGGGATATTGAGCAGCGTTACCCAAAGAATGATCCGCCAATCTCGAAGCCTTCGCTCTGTATTGTGAGCGGGGATCTTGTCTATGGAGCAAAAGCCGGTTCTTCCAACTTCGCAGTAGAACTTACCCGACAATACAATCAGGCAAACGAAATCCTTGTGGGTATCGCTGATCGGCTCTTCGAGGGCGACCGCGGCCGGATTATCCTTGTGCCTGGAAATCACGACGTTTCATATAACCAGGTTCTCAATGCGTCTCAGGAGATCGCGATTCCGTCTTCCGCCGCCGAGCGCGACACGCTCGTAGCGGAACTCTTCAAGCACAAATCGAAGCTGCGCTGGTCCTGGGGGAGCCTAAGTTTCAGGCGGATTACGGACGATACGAAATACGCGGAACGGCTCCAGGATTTCGCTCTCGCGTATAACACTTTTTACCAGGGAAAGCGAACCTTCTCTCTAGAACCCGGTCTTCAATATGACATCTTCGACTTCCCACATCTCGATTTTACCGTCGTTGGCCTCAGCAGCTGCAATGAGAACGATCCGCTCAACCGGACGGCATCCATCCACCCGGATGCACTCGCGGGAGCGACTACAGATTTACGTCATGCGAAATATGCCGGCAGACTGATAGGCGCAGTATGGCACCACAGCCTCTCCGGCGTGCCGACACAAAATGACTACATGGACTCGGAGGTTTTATTGCATTTGGCGGACGCCGGTGTATCACTGGGATTTCATGGGCATCAGCACCGTGCCCAATGCATCGAAGAACGTCACCAAATTGCTGGCGACGGCCGGAAGATTGTTGTCGTCAGCGCCAGCACATTATGTGCTGGGCCAAGCCAACTCAGCCCAGGGCAGCCGCGTGGATACAACGTCGTAGAGATCGATGCAGAACAGACCAAATGCCGGGTACATCAACGCCGGATGCACAACAACGACTTCACCTATCCCATTTGGGCACCTGCCTATTTCATCGAGACAAACGAACCGTTCTTGGACTTGGGAATCGATCGTCCACTCCGACCTAGACCTCCCCATCTTGACGCGGCCTTCAAGGTTGAAACCGCCGAACAACTGCTTGGTGAGGGAAAGTGGAAGGAAGTCGTCGAGCTTCTTGCCGGTATTCCGCCGGATTCCGTCGGCAGGCCTCTTCTTGCAAAAGCATTGTCCGAAAACGGCGATTCTGCCAAAACGATTGAATTGCTGTGGCCGCCTGTAAATCCGTCAGAAGCGGTACAGATCGGTGACGCAATCTTGCAAGACGGAAATTCACAGCAAGCTGCTCAGTTTCTCGCCCTCAAAATTGTGTCAGGGGGCACTGACGCAAGTGTGCTCGAAATAGCGCGGCGTGTGCGAGAGAGGCGGGCAAAATGAGCGACAACACGGGTATTGTCTTTCAGGTAGAAACGGACAAGATCCTCAACATCATCACGAGCGAGATTTATGACTCGCCGCTGGCTTTACTAAGGGAAAACCTGCAAAACGCTTACGACGCCATACGTATGCGCTTAGTTCCTAATGGTAAGCCGCTTTCCGAAGGCCGGATAGATGTAACAATCTCAGGCACTTCCTTGGCCATCACGGACAATGGAGTCGGCATGAATGAAACAGTCTTGACGGACAATTTCTGGAAAGCTGGTTCCTCAGGAAAACGCTCGGAAGAGGCAAGGCGGGCAGGGGTAGTTGGCACTTTCGGCATCGGCGCGATGGCCAACTTCGGCGTAAGCAGCGAAGTCACGGTTCGGACCCGCGCCGTTGGCAGTGACGAAACACTAATCAGCACCGCGGAGCGGGCTAGGCTCAAGATCGCCGAGAAGTGCATTTCGCTCGATCGCGTCAAAGACGATTCCCCTGTGGGCACGACCGTCACTGTCCAGCTCCTTGCGTCAAAGGTAATAAGTGTGGAGCAGGCCCGCAAGTATCTTGAGCCCTATGTGGGACTGCTGCCTGTGCCGGTCTATCTCAACGGTCAAAACATCAGTGGCCAAGATCCAGTATCGCGTCTTCCCCTGACGGGCCGCACCTTTGCATCGCAAGGATCGTCCGTCAGCCTCGCCGACGGATCTGCAGGGGCCGACTTCAATATTCGGCTCGATCAGAATGGCCAAGTTTTGGTTACCGTCACAAACGTGAAGCTCGGAGGGGTTCCTGTAGAAGGAAGTCTGGTGCTTCTGCAAAACGGCGGTCAACTTATGGGACTGCGGTCCTATTTCGGTCTAGCCCCTGTGCCATGCTCGACTGCCTATCAATTTGGCGGTTACGCGAATTTGGCATTTCTTCAACCCACTGCTGGGCGTGAGGCAGTAAGCCGAGACAGCATCGATCAGGTCGCGCGCATCCTCAATCTTGCCGATCGTGCCGCGTCAGAATGTTTGGCGAACCAACCAACGTCGGACACGAACACCTCTTTCATGCAATGGGTGGTGTCACACGGGCGCTACAATCTCGCCAAGAATATTAAAGTGCGAGTCAAACCCGATGACGATGATGTGTCACTGGGCGAACTAAAGTCTCGGATCGGTTCACGTACGGCTCATTTTTATATCGGTTCGGACCAGCAGATTATTCAGACATTCTCTGGCCAAGGGGCATGTCTCCTTCTTGTCGCACAAGGCAATCCACGCCGGGCGATTCAGCTTCAGTGGCTTCAACAACTAGGTATTCAGCAAGTACCGGATTCGCCCAGAATTCTGCGCACGTACAAAGGGTCTGAGCTTAGCGTCAGTGAAGGCTCCATTGTTGTACGCGTGGCCTCCATTCTGCGCGATGACTATCTCGTGCCCGACGTGGAAATTCTTCTCTCTGATATTTCACATGGAGTTGCTGTCCTGCCACTTCAAAGCGATGGCCGCCTTGTCGTTCATCTGGCGAAGTCAAGCCCTATATTGCAGCCTCTTGCACAGGTCTATCAGGATGATTATCAGTTCTTTCCATCATTCATGAAAGACTTTGTACGGAATCAGGTGTATCCACGCGTCCAGCAGTATGTGCCGTCGTCCACACGGCAAGGGGTTGATGCTCTTCGCAAGATTCTTGAGCGCAACCGTGAGCTCTACCGGTACGAAGAGACCGACACAGGGGAGCTCGAAACCATGCTGCGTGACATGCTTCCGTCGGCAACGATGGTGGAAGTCCTGCAACGGGCGCAGTCCACCATGCACGTCCAGACCCAGCGGGTAACCCAAGCGCAAGTTGGGACTGTTGAGAACGAAATTCCTGACGTTGCAAAATCACAGGAAACCCAGCCAACCGAGCAGCAATCAGAATACTCTCCGCGCCCCCCGATTCTCCGTGACGAAATAACCTCTGACATGAAAATTCTCGTTGCGGAAACCAAATACCCACAGCTGAATAACTTCTCGTTGTTTCTCGGTATGTCCGATCGCCTTATGCGCGAATACGCCGACTTTTTCAGAACACCGCACACCACCCGGATTCTGTGGGGCGGGCACCGCGTTATCTATATCTTTTCTGAACCGACCGGGCGACTCAGCCTTTACTATGATGTCGAGCTCCGTGAGCCATTAGCTGACTCGGTTGCCGGCGGAGCCTTGTTCCCGACTACCACAATTATCACGAAGAAACGCATATTTGCTCCTGTTCCGGACCCGTTGGTTGACGCTTTCAGGATCACGACGGGGCCACGCGAATTCTATGTTCGTTTCGACTTACTTGTGGCGAATGAGTGATCTCGCGCAGGATGAGCCTACGGATCTTAGATCCCCTCAGTATTTAACATGAAATGTCGGGCTGTCCTCAGGCTTGCTCTTGCGCCGGTCGTAGAGGCGGGTAGTGGAGACATTGGCGTGCCCGAGCCATTCCTGGACCTTGGCAATAAACACGGTGGGGGACTTCGGGGCACTTTTGCCTTCCGCGCTATCGTTTATCGTATAACTTTAATTATGGAAAATCGGGCAGGTTAAGTTCCTGTTAGGGATATACATTTTAGTAACAGGATGAGCTACAGCATCCCGCCGCGAAAGTGGAAATTGCTGGCCTTTGACATGCGCTTCCGCTCCTTCGTGGCTTCCTTAGCCCTTTCACCAGCTATTCTTTTTTCGCGCTCCAGGATTTCCGCATCTGTCAGGTCGGAATATTCGTAGATGCTTTTGTCCAAAGTAGCCTCTCAAAAGCCGAGCTGTGCTTGCTGCTGATAACAGAATTTATCGGAAATCACAACTCGAAAGGAGCTTTGAGAACACGCACAATGCCGTTACACTGACTGGGAAAAACCCACCAATCCACCAAAGAGACGATGACAAAAAGTGCTCAAGGGACGAAAGAAGCAAAAGCTGTGTTGGACGCGAAGCTTCGCACCGTCCTGCATGAGGCCCGCGCGGCCGGAATCGCGGCGGCAAGGGATTTTGTCAAACGTACCGAGATCGCTGCGGATGGCTTCGTTAGCGACACCTTCGGCCGAGCATATCTTAAAGTAGGCGACCCAACCGGCCCTTTTCGCAGGGCCCTGAAACGGCTTGACCCTGAAGCCGAAGCCTGGGAAGGCTATTGGTGGATTCTCAGTTTTAAAGACGAAGACATGCCAACGGCAGCAATCCAGAGCATTCGCGCACATGAAGCTGCCTGCAAAGCTGCCAGGAGCGTAATGGAATCTTACTTCCCGGACGAGAAATTTTACGTCTTATCTCGCGTGGACTAATGCCTAACCTTTTTTGCGACCCATAACTCTTTTATGGGTGGCAATCACTCCGGGCAGAAATGGTTTACATTCATTAACGGTTGCAGCATGCTTCCGGCATTCAATTCCACTTGCAGGGACCGTTATGGATCTTTCAGCTATCAGTCCTGCAGCATTGCTGGCGCTTCATGCTCAGGTAGCGGATGAGCTCCGCCTGCGCGGCATCACGCGCAGCTCCAACAATCCCACAGGCGACCTGGCGGAATATCTGTTCTGCAAAGCCTTCGGCTGGAAGCAGGCCGGGAACTCGCACGCTAACATCGACGCGGTAGCCGACGACGGCACGCGCTACCAGGTCAAGGGCCGGCGTATAACTCGGTTTAATAATTCACGCCAGCTCTCAGCCATCCGCGATTTGCAGGGCGGGCACTTCGACTTCATCGCCGGTATCCTTTTTAACGAGGACTACACCGTCATGCGCGCAGCCTTGATACCGCACTCTGTCGCGCTGGAGCGGGCCAAATTCGTGGAGCGTACCAACAGTCACCGGTTCTTGCTCCAGGATGATGTCTGGAACGCTCCCGGCGTGCAGGACGTTACGGCGGCACTGAAAGCGGTCAACGTTTGAAAGGCATCTTATGGTAGATACGGCAATCTTCTTAGGGGCGGGCGCTTCCAAGACCGAAGGAGCGCCCCTGCAGGGCGAACTTTTCAAAGAGTATTTTTCCTCACCCGATTTCCTACGCAAGAACAATAAGATGAATCGCGAGCTAACAGCATTCTTCTTGGAGATGTTTAGGCTCAACGTCAAAGACCGCACGCTTACCAACGAGAGTTTTCCAACCTTCGAAGAAGTCCTCGGGCTTACCGATCTTGCGATCCTCCGCAAAGAGGCGTTCCGTCATTTCGATATCGACAACCGCGACCACAGCAACAGTGGCCGCTTACGGATCATGGGACAGTACCTTACGTTTCTTGTCGCCACGGTACTGGACAAAAGACTACCGGGTCGATTGGGCCACCACCGAAAGCTCGTAAGAACGCTGGCGGGCGCGGATGAGCTTCGCAACGTCGTTTTCGTATCGACAAATTATGACATCCTCATCGATAACGCCCTCACCGATGAACCCGGTCGGGGATTTGATCTGGACTACGGAATTGAGTTCCGAAACTTCGATCCGTCATTTGTCGGCGACAACCACTGGCGTCGGCCCAATCTCAACAACTGCGTGCAGCTGTACAAGCCGCACGGCTCATTGAACTGGCTTTTCTGCCCGAGCTGCGGCGAGCTCGAAATCACTCCGAAGGAGAAAGGCGTAGTCACGCGATTAATTTCAGACTTCACGAAGAAACCGTGTTCCCGTTGCGCGGGCGCGTTCTCGCCGTTGATTGTTCCTCCGACCTTCTACAAGGACCTCAACAATGTATTCCTGAGCACCATCTGGAACCGCACTGACATCGCCGTGCAGAAGGTGAAGCACATTGTATTTTGTGGCTATTCGTTCCCCGACGCTGACATCCACATCAAATATCTTCTGAAACGCGCCCAAACAAACAGGGACGGCGACCTCGAATTCACCGTCATCAACCATTTCCCCGGCAAAGACGCGGATCAGATTAAGCAGGAAAAATATCGCTACGAGCGTTTTCTCGGGACGAAAGTCAACTACACAACGAAGTCTTTCCAGGATTTCTGTAACGACCCGTTCGACGTGATTCCACATTCGGGCGCGGTTTGAGATCAGTCATGTCCAGCGACATTTCGACCAATAGAGACTTCGCGGAGTACCTGGCGAGTGCATTCAAGCAAGTGGACTGGCCGATCCCTCCCTATTTGACTCTGGGTTTTCTTGGCCCGCTGGCAAAAGCCATAAACGATGCTCCTGAGGATGAGAAGCTGGCGATCATGCGCGAAAAGCTCGCCGGGGCATATACAGCTCAATACCTGGCAGCCATGTATCTCGACCGGTACAGCAGAATCTCTTATGTGAAGGATTTTTCCCGCCAGATTGACGAGTCAATCCGTACCTATTTTTGCGGCTATACGTTCAACGCCGTCACCGGCCTGCTTCCCGTGATTGAAGGCATCATCCGGAAGATGGCTGCCGGACAGAACCGCGATATCGGGCAAGGAACGAAAAGGCTGAATGATGAGCTGCACGCCCTCGTTGACCGGGAATTGCAGTCTCCTGCCGGTTATGGCGAACGGCTTGTTTTGCTTGAGGCCTTCCGCGACTTTGTTCGCGACCGCCTTCTGCAGAACACAGACCGCTATGTCGGCCTGAATGAATTCAACCGGCACGGAATATTGCACGGAATCTTTGAGGATTTTGGGCAGGCCGTCAACTTCCTTCGTCTGATCACCCTGCTCGACTTGCTCTGCTTCTCCATCGGACTCATCGGAGGCGGTGTTTCCATGTTTGCACCCGCGCCGACTCCCGAGTCCACAAAGCTTGCCGCAGTTTACGCAACCCTGTGTTCGTTCCATGACAGCATCACCGCTTAAAGGTTGAAATGACCTCTAGCACATTAGGATGAAGCATGACAAAGCGTGCGTGCGTCGGTTGCACCGTTCCTCTGACTAACGAAAACATTTCGAGGGAGCACATTCTCCCGGAATGGCTGGCGACGGTAGTCCATCAGCCCGAACTTACGCTCAAGCATTACCGGCACAGTGAGGACACGCGCGAGGATGAACTGCTCCGGAGCCACGACCTGGGGAGCTACGCGATAAAGAACGTCTGTCGCGATTGCAATAACGGCTGGATGAGTGACCTCGAAGGCAGAGCCAAGCCAATCCTGCTGGGCTTGATGAACATGAAAACCAGCCTATTGCAGCTCTCCCCAGAGGAACGTTCAGTCATTTCGGAATGGGCTATAAAAACGGCATTTATGATAGCCAGCGCGCAGAACAACCTTCCGGAATTGCCCTGGCATCTATTTCGCGGAATGGCCCGCATGCCCCAGGAAATACCTGCGCAATGCATCGTGGTGGCGGCTCAAGTACCTTTCTTGCCAGACGGATTCTCAATCAACAAACTGCACTTTGTCGTCTTAATTCCGTTTGTCGACGCCGAGAGAGTTGTGAGGACCTCTGGGGTGCAGCTGCCGCTGTGGCCTTTGGAGCTGGAAATTCTAATCGCGCACAGGCACTTTCCGACAATAACTTCGCCGAATGATCTCATTAATTTCTTGACCAACCTGGTCGAGGCCGGAATTGTGTCCGATTCGCCAAGTCGCGCGCGGGTTTGAACTCGGTAATGTATTTTATCGAGTTAGGAGTCAACGGGAATTGTGCAGCTCTGATTTATGGGATATGAGTCGTTCGAGCTGCCGAAATGGTTCAAACACAAGAATGGTTTAAGCAATGGCTGATTCACTCGGTCGCGCGAGCGAAATGCAGTTTGGCTTGGATAGAAACGGCGAGGTGTTTTGCGTGGGTTGGGTTGTCGCCCGATGGAACTCTGTCGAACAATTCAAGCGAGACAATAAGCCGTTCAGAGTTGAAATCGTGAAAGCTGGCTCACCACGTTGCGAGCAGCTGATGAGCTCTCTTAGTGACGAGAAGAAACGCAGCATTCCTTTTCGAGAATGATAACGTCATGCAAGTCCTTGCCTTGAGACTCAAACTTCGATAGTTCTTGCGACATCAACCACATTTCAGGGGCACCAAACAAATGTATGCATCTGCTGCCCGCGCCACAGTGACGCGCATTGCTTTCGGTATCGCATGCCTTTCGCTCTCGTGCTGCGTAGATCTTGCGGAGGAGCGCCAAGTCGCCAGCAGCAACCTGCAAACGTTCGTCGGGCAGCCGATTCAAGCTTAACCGGCACTGCCCGATCCGGGCAACCGGAATCACTTTCGCTTAAGAAAGGTCGATTCCCGTCCGCCATTGATGCCGGCATTTGGCGCATCTCGCTCTCACGAACTTCTTCGCCGGCTCCTTCATCGCATATGTACCAAGCACGCTGGACCCGATCAACAGGGGGAGCATGATGGGATTCAGGGCCATGCTGGCTGTCAGGGCGGTAAACACCCAGCCTCCGGCCACGCCGCCCCCCAGCTGCGCCAGAATGAATCCCGTTTCGCCAATCAGCTTGTAGTCGTCTGAATTGCATTTCGGACAATTCATATCGGCCCCCGATTGCAGAATGCGGATTTGATCTCACCGCAAATAACGGTACAGCGCAGCGAGAAGGGCGAGAGTACCCAAGCAAAGGAGCGCCTTGTACACTCGTTCCAACACTGCCGTGCTCGTCCATCGCTCAAGGCTTTGTCTCATACCCCCCCGCGTGCTTCGCCGCTTTCTTTAGTGGCAATTGCTCGGACTGAGATTGCAGGCTCTCTGGGCCGCGCCCATCGCCCGCGTATGCTCCCAGCGGCTCACGCTGTCCTGCGAGTCCTGCCCTGCGGAGTCATCCGCCGCCGCGGCAACGAGCAGCGAGAATATCAGCCACGGGCCAAGCACCTTGCCTTGCCACTGTGCGTTCTCCTGCGCTTGCTTCCTGGCCTGCCATGTCCCTGCCCGGTCGTTCCAGTACGCGGCCTGCTTGGGATCTTTCGGTACAATCACCCCTTCCCCGTAGGCCTCCGCAAGCCCCTTCTCTCCCGCGTAGCTGTCATGGCCGGCGCTGTCTTTCAGGAGCGCCATCATCTGGTTCGGCGTGAGCTTTTCGCCCCAGCCATTCATCATCATGGTGACCAGGAAGCCTTCACCGTCCGCATCGCCTTTCGCGGCGGCAAGCTCAAAGCAGCGGAAAGCGGAGGCGTACATTTTCGCTTCGGCCGCCCGACGGCCGAGAATCGACAGCTGATCCGGATTCAAAGGGCACTTCCCGGCTTGCGGCGTGCAGAAGTCCCGGTTCACAATCGTCGCGCTCCAGTAATCAGCTTCCTTGCCTCCGTTCCAATGTACGGAGCCTTTGATGGTGTTCCCCGTGATCGTGCCTTCGTAGTCGGCAGTGAAGGCGCCGCCTTGCGCTTGCGCGAATTGCGACGAGTAGGTTCCGACCGGATCTTCCCTGTGAATCCTGATGGTACTGCCGTCAAAGCTGACTACCGTCAATTTGGTAACCGCAGGATAGAGCCACGCCCCCTGCCCCTGCTTGCCTTCAAACAGCCAGACCGCCCCGCCGCTTCCGGGGTCCTGACATTGGTGGTTGTCACACTCATAGAGCGCAGTGGGAATCGCGGGCTCATCCTGCTGCGCTGCCACGAAATCAGCGACCCAATCGGGGCCCGCCGGTGGATTCTGCTTATGTGACTGTGCGAGCGAGGTTGAGGCGAAAAGCGTGAAACTGAGCACCACCGAGACAAAAGATCGCATTGCCTTGTCCCCCCTTGTGGCCATTGTGGTAGCCGCTAAGTCCTCCCACCCAGTTAAGCGACGTTAAAAGTCCAAACCAAAGTCACTCACCGGAACCGGAATCCACACCCATGGCCCCACAAGGACGATCCTGCCATATTTGTTTCTAAATATCAATATGTTGTCTTTCAATGTCAGTATTTTGACGCAAGGAATCGCCGTGCTACTTTCGGCCCTTGAAACTCAACAATGGAAGACAGTTACGCGCCGCGCGCGCCCTGCTCGGATGGGATCAGCCAAAACTGGCGAAGGCTGCCAAAGTCGCCATCGGCACCATAAGGCGCATGGAATCCTTCGAGTCCTCTATCCAGTCACACACCGGGACACTGCTCAGGGTACAGACCGCTCTTGAGAAAGGCGGAATCGAATTCCTTAACGACGACCGCCCCGGCGTTAGGCTGAAAGAACGTCCCCGCTGACTTGCCCGGCGAAGCAAACCCGCGCCTGCAAAAGAGCGCCGTAGGGTTTGCGCAGCCGCATTAGGCTCCCTTGAGAAATTCGCGGTCCTCATAATGGCGGACCTGCCTGCAGCGGCGCAGCTTGCTTTCAATCAGCAGTATTTGTTCATCGCGCGGCAACGCTAATAATGCATCCGCGGAAATTCCCCCGATGACATTCGCGAGATCCTGCGCCATCCGGTAATTCCGGATTCCGAATATCTGGATGACGCCGGCATTGTCTATGAGCGTGTTCGCCTGCGCGCCGTAAATCTGCAGTTGCGCGGCATTCTGCCAGAACGACCACACCGTCAGTCCTCCCGCTGCCAGCAACGTCGTCGCCATCAGCAGCGCCTCAAGCTTGCCCAGGTTTCCGATTTCGTCGCAAAGCATCAGCGTGCGCTCCTCGGGCGGATTCCTCCGCTGCGTGAGCAGCAGAATCAGCCCGGAAAGCCACATTCTAAGCAACGGGCGATAGGCACTGAGGCGATAAGGCGGCACGATGATGTAAAGCGACATCGGCTTTCCGGCGAGGAAGCCGTCAATATCCATCGTGGTAGTATCCGTGAGCCTGCGGGTCAGGTCGCTGTCGAACAGCCTCAAATGCGATTGCACCGTGCCCAGGACACTCGGTCGCGTATTCTGCTCGGGCAGCTGCAGGAAAGAAACGAAAGCAGCTTTCGCAGCCCGGTTTACGACTTTCTTCTCATCCAGCAGCACCGCCAGGCGGTACACCACATCATCCTGCGTAAAAAGGTCGAACAGCCCGCTCAGCCGCCTCTCCTCTTCCGGCCGATCCGCAAGCAGCCACGCAGTCGCACCGGCAATCATCGTCTCCGACCAGTCGTTCCAGAACCTGTCGCGCTCATCGCCCTGACGCTCGATGAGTTCCGCCGCGAAGCTGCGCGCCGTCGCTGCCGGGTCCGTCCCGCATCGCATCGTCAAATCGAGCGGATTGAGCGAACCGCTCTCGCTTCCGTCCCGCAAATCGATAACGCATACATCCTGGCCCATTGCCCGCCTTGCGCGCGCGGTTGCTGCGAAGACCTCGCCTTTCGGGTCGAGAACGACAAGCTGTCCGGGATGAGTAAGTGCGTTCGTGATGACCGGCCCGGATGTCTTGCCCGTGCGTGTCGGGGCAAAGGTGATGAGATGGCCATCGCCCGAGTAAGTCACCAGCTCGCCGGCATCGGAATGAGCTCGCGCGGAAAAGCCCATCCCGCGAGATGCAGCGATGCTGCGCCCGAGAATCAGTTTCGACATTGCAACCTTCGTGAGTTTGTTCCGGGGCCCTGGAGTCTCTTGCGGAGGAACCTGCGGGACAAAAGCGGATCGAAGAGTGTAGATCGCCGGCCGGAGTTTTGACGAGAGCTATAGTGCGAGTGTTTTCTGATCGTTGCGGATTGACAATTTGTGTCAGCGCCGAATCGCGAATTGGTACGATGGCGCATATGCCCAATACAGACCCGAAACCAAAAGACCAACTCAAAAAGCCAGGGGCACCGCGGTCACAATCGAAGCCACTTGTGAGCCCTCTGTCAGAGGATGAAAAACGGCAACTGCAAGACGAAGTTCACGAGTCGGCCAAACTATTTCGCCGGTTAGCGAGAAAGGGTAGATAGCTCCGTACGGTTGCGGAGACCTTCGCCGCGAAGGATTGACTTGCTCGCGCGATGTTCTATGGTGCCCGCAGGTACGATCCGCATAATCGTACCCCCCAACTCAAAGCCAGCCGCCTTCCCGGTGTCTGGCTTTTTCCTTGGCTGCCCAGCCCCTTACGGAATTCGCAGTTTGATGTCCGCCCGCTTACACGGTCACACGAAACAACTAACGCTTTGAAAACCTTCTGGCATTTCCATTCAGAGCCATCGCCGGTGTCTACAGGATCGGTGCGCTTCGACATTGCAATTTTCCGTTCAATGCCCCATAAAGTCGCATTCTTAAGAAAAATGAGTAAAACGGGACGAGATGGCGGGCAAGTCGCGTTCAGCTGCAAGCGTACTAACTACGTGCTCTTTATTGTTTTGCTTCTCCGCTAATGCGGAGGCAACGCTGGAGGATGCATGGTCGCTTGCCTATCGGAACAATCCTTCTCTGCAAGCCAAACGCGCGGAGTTGCGCGCTACCGATGAAGCGGTCTCGCAGGCGCTGAGCCATTGGCGTCCCAGCATTGACGCAACCGGCAGCGCGGGTAAGACCAATCAGAAGATTCCATCGCTGGAGCCATTCGGCACCGAGGACTTCAACGGCACGACGCGCAGCTATGGCGTGCAGGCGACTCAGCCGCTGTTCCGGGGATTTCGCACCATCGCGGAAACGAAAGCCGCCGAGCAGCAGGTGCTCTCTGAGCGCGCCAAACTAGAGGATGCCGAGCAGCAGCTTTTCCTGGATACCGCTTCCGCGTATCTGAGCGTTCTTCGCGACACATCCATTCTCGACATGATGCGCGATAACGAAAATATCCTGCAGCAGAAGCTGCAAGAGACAAGAGTTCGTCACAACGCCGGCGAGCTGACGAGTACGGATGTCCGCCAAAGCGAATCCCGTCTTGCGCGCGCCCGTGTCACCCGGTTTCAGGTGGAGAACAGTTTGACGCAGGACCGAGCGGCCTACAAGCGGCTGGTGGGAGAGATGCCCGCAAGCCTGAAGCCTCCGCGTCTTGAGCTTCATCCTCAGCAGGGCCTTGAAGATATCTTCCATCGCGCGGCAATGCAGAATCCGAACGTTACGGCTTCCCGGTTCGCGGTGGAACAGGCAAAGGCAGAGATCGATCTCAACAAAGGCAGCTTGCTGCCCGAAGTTGATCTGGTGGGCAACACGGGGCGCATCTGGGGCCAGAGCGGCCTGCTTCCGGGAGAGCAGGAGACGAGCCAGGTTCTGGTACAGGTCACCATGCCGCTGTACCGATCCGGCGCCGACTATTCGCGCACACGGGCGGCGGAGCAGGTGCTCACCCAGCGGGAGATGGAGCTTGATGACTCCCGCGACAAAGTGCATGAATCGGCGAACAACGCCTGGCAGGCTCTTGAAACAGCGCAGGCGGCGCTCGATGCCGACCGAACCGAGATCGAGGCGGCAGGCAGCGCGCTTGCGGGCGTGAAAGAGGAATCGAAAGTCGGTACGCGCACGACACTGGACGTGCTCAATGCCGAGCAGGAACTGCTTGACGCAAAGGTCGATCAAGCCAAATCACAACACGACAAGGATATGGCCGTATTGCAGATCGAAGCGGCGGCGGGAGAACTCACGGCGGAGCACTTGAAACTTCGGGCTGCGACATACGATCCGAGGCTTCACTACGAAGATGTCCGCTCGCAATGGATTGGCTTCAGCAAGGATGATTCGCGCTACGGCGTCCCCTCTTCACACACTCCGGCTCAGTAATACCGATGGACCTTCAGCCTGAGATACCGCCTACGCATTCCACCGGCCTTACGGCACTTATGCTTTTGCTCCGGTTTCATGGCATTGCAGCGGACGGCGGACAGCTGATCCACCAATATGGCCGCACCATCGGGGTAACTGAAATGCTCCGCTGCGCGAAGGACCTGAAGCTCAAATGCCGCGTGATCGACAGCAACTGGGACCGGCTCCTGCGCACGGCGCTGCCGGCCATCGCCGAGCGGCGCGACGGCAGCTTCTTCATCATCAGCAAGGTCGCAGACGGCAAAATCCTGATTCTCGACCCGGTAGTGGGCAGGCCTCAGCTCGTCAGCCGCGATGATCTGGAATCGGGCTGGAGCGGCCGTCTCGTTCTGATGACGCGCCGCGCAAGCCTCATCGATACGACGCGTCGCTTCGACATCGGCTGGTTCCTGCAGGCGATGCATAAATACCGCCGCCTGCTTTCCGAAGTGCTCATCGCCTCGTTCTTCCTGCAGTTGTTCGCGCTCGTCTCTCCCTTGTTTTTTCAGGTCGTCATCGACAAGGTTCTGGTGCATCGCGGCCTTTCAACGCTCGACGTAATAGTCTTCGGCCTTATTGTCGTCTCGCTCTTTGAAAGCGTCCTCACGGCGCTTCGCACCTATGTCTTCTCCCACACGACCAACCGGATTGATGTCGAACTGGGCGCGCGACTCTTCAAGCACCTGGTTGCCCTGCCGATAAGCTACTTCGAGTCTCGCCGCGCGGGGGACAGCGTTGCGCGCGTGCGCGAGCTTGAAAATATCCGTAACTTCATCACCGGTTCGGCTCTCACCCTCGTCATTGATTTGTTTTTTACTATCGTCTTCCTTGCCGTGATGGCTTTCTATTCGCTGACCCTGACCGGTATCGTCCTGGCGTCCTTTCCGTTTTACATCCTTATCTCGGTTCTGATAACCCCGCTGTTCCGCCAGCAGCTCAATGAGAAATTCAATCGCGGAGCGGAGAACCAGGCATTCCTCGTTGAGACCGTCACCGGGGTTGAGACGCTGAAGGCCCTTGCGGTCGAGCCGCAAATGCAGCGGCGCTGGGAAGAGCAACTCGCGGGCTACGTGCGCGCGAGTTTTCGCGTCTCCAACTTAGGCAACTGGGCAAGCCAGGGCATCCAGCTCATCAACAAGCTGGTGACAGCCGCCATTCTCTTTCTCGGAGCCAAGTCCGTCATTGGCGGCGAGATGACCATCGGCGAACTGGTTGCCTTCAACATGCTTGCCAGCCGTGTGTCGCAGCCCGTGCTCCGTCTTGCGCAAATCTGGCAGGACTTTCATCAGGCGCGAATCTCCATCGACCGGCTAGGCGACATTCTCAATACCACTCCCGAGCCCGCATTCACGCCGGGCCGCACGGCGCTGCCCGATATCCGGGGCTCCGTCGTCTTCGAGCGCGTCAACTTTCGTTACAAGCTCGACGGGCCCCAAGTCTTAAGCGGCATACACCTTGCGATAGATGCAGGCCAGGTGATCGGAATCGTCGGCTCCTCGGGCTCCGGCAAATCCACGCTTGCCAAGCTGGTGCAGCGTCTCTACGTGCCTGAAAGCGGCCGTGTCCTGATTGACGGCGTGGATCTCGCGATGGTGGATGCGTCCTGGCTCAGGCGTCAGATTGGCGTCGTGCTGCAGGAAAATGAACTCTTCAACCGCACTATCCGCGAGAACATCGCGCTTGCCGATCCCGGCATGCCGATAGCGCAAATCATTGAGGCGGCAAAGCTCGCGGGCGCGCATGACTTCATTCTCGAACTTCCCCAAGGCTACGACACGCAGGTAGGCGAGCGCGGATGCACCCTTTCCGGCGGCCAGCGCCAGCGCATTGCCATCGCAAGGGCGCTCATCATGAATCCCCGCATTCTCATTCTTGATGAGGCTACGAGCGCCCTTGACTATGAAAGCGAGCGTGTCATTCAGCAGAACATGCAAAGTATCGTCCAGGCCCGCACCGTGCTCATCATCGCGCACCGGCTATCGGCCGTGCGCAATTGCCATCGCATCATCACCATTGAAAAGGGACGCATCGTCGAGGACGGCAATCACGAAGAGCTGATGCGCTCGGGAAATCGCTACGCCGCGCTTTTTCGGCTTCAGGGAGTGCGCCATGCAAACTGAGATGAGACCACTTCGCTCCGCGCTGGCTCCCTTCGTCTCCCGGCTGCGACTACTTGCCACCTCACAAATCATTACCGGGCGCACGGACGAAATGGAGTTTCTGCCGGCAGCCCTTGAAATCGTCGAAAGCCCCCCTGCCCCCGCCGGGCGAATCATCGCGGCCATCATCATCGGGTTCCTGGTGACTGCGCTTACCTGGGCGTGTCTCGGCTCGGTCGATATCATCGCCACCGCTCAGGGCAAGATTGTGCCAACGGGCCGCACCAAGACCATTCAGCCACTTGAAAGCGGCGTCGTGCGCGCCATCCATGTGCAGGACGGGCAGAAAGTCAAAGCAGGCGACGTTCTGATCGAAATCGACACGACCATCAGCGCGTCCGAGCGCGATCGTCTGAAGAACGAGCATATGCAAGCTCTTCTGGATACAACGAGGCTGAAAGCGGCGCTCGACATAGAAGGTGATGGGGCCGCGCGTTTCGCGGCTCCCGAAGGGGCGACCGAATCGCAAGCGGCACTCCAAAAGAGCCTGCTTGCTAACCAGGTGGGCGAGATTCGAGCAAAGCTGAGCGATCTCGATCACCAGATTGCACAGAATGCAGGCAACCGCGACGCCGTCACATCGACCATCGCCAAGCTTACCCAAACGATTCCGCTTCTTGAGGAACGCGCGAAGGCCCGCAAATCCCTCCTCGATAAAGGCTATGGTTCCAAGCTCGACTATCTGACCATCGAGCAGGATCTGGTGGAGCACCAGCAGGAGCTGGAAGTACAGAAAGGACGCCTTGCCGAGGCGGAAGCAGCCATTGCCGCGCACAAAGCACAGCGCCTACAGGCGGAGGACGAGTACAAGCACACTATTCTCAAAGACCTCTCCGAGGCGGAACAAAAGGCCGCAAGCCTGAACGAGCAACTATTGCAGGCCGCGCAGAAATACCGTCTGCAGACGCTGACCGCACCTGTCGATGGAACGGTTCAGCAGCTCGCGGTGCATACCGAAGGCGGCGTCGTCACACCCGCGCAGGCGTTAATGTCCATAGTCCCCGCCGACAGCCGCCTGGAGATTGAAGCGCAGGTTTCAAATCGGGACATCGGCTTCATCCGCGCGGGAGAAGACGCCGAAATCAAAATCGATACCTTCAGCTTCACCCGTTACGGCCTCATTCACGGTCATGTCCAGTCGGTCTCGCAGGACGCGATTGTTCGCCAGAGGCCTCCCGAGAAAGCCGATGAGAAGCGAAGCACGGGTGATGAAAGCGATTCCAGCGAGCTTCCGGGCCAGGAGCTTGTCTATTCCGCGCGCGTATCGCTTGATAAGACGCAGATGCAGATTGATGACAGGATGGTGAACCTGGCACCGGGAATGGCGGTGACGGTGGAAATCAAGACGGGCTCACGGCGCGTCATCGAGTACCTGCTGTCACCACTCTTGCGCCACAGACAACAGGCCATGAGGGAGATGTAATTCCTAATCCCGTCGCTACAAGGGGGTAGCAACCAATTCAACAGTTGAAGTTCTTATTTATTTATGTCTTAGTCGGCACATTAAGGCCTTGAAGCAGGGGCAGTTCCCATGACCAAACCTTTGCAGTCTTCGCAGTTACGACCTACAGAACAGCCCAAGAGGGCTCCATCATTCCCTACTTTTTATAGATCACTTCTTCTTACCGGCGTAGTGGTTGGCGCAATTACTTGCGGAACATATTTCATTCACGGCTCAGAAATCCTGCCGTTTTATCAGCACGGTGATCACGTAAGCGTGGAGGAGCAACAGAAACGTCTCGCAGCGTTTAACGCGCTTGGCCCGATGGAAGTGACGCCCATCCCAGAACAAGGCATATCCAATGCTGTTGATGCCATGCAGCTTTCTGTTGCCGCACGACAGGCGCTGATGGATGAATTGGCCAAAAGCCCCCAGACGCCTTCCATTCAACATTCGGCGCTACCTGATCCCGCAGGAGGGCACAGGCATGAACTCCGGCTTACGTGGATAACGCTTTGGGACACGGATACGGAAGATGGTGACGTGGTGCGAATTGATACACAGGGGTATTCCCGAACGGTTGTATTAAAAAAGGAGCCCACTACCTTTGCGGTTCCCGTTTCGCAGGATGACGCTATCACTGTTACCGGCATTCGCGACGGTGATGGGGGTGGCATAACGGTCGGCGTGGCCTCCGGCGCGTCCAAGGCAGTTTTTCCGATCATGAGCGAAGGCGAGGTCTTGAGCCTCAGAGTAAGAATAAGGTGACGCGGTCATTGATATCTGCAGCAACAAGGCTCATGCCCGTTGCATTTCTTGTGATGGCTTGCATTGCCATCGCCCAGTTTTGTATGCAATATGGTCCATCGAGCGGGACTATCGGAACCTATATTCATGCAACAAGCATCCTCATACAGCGTCATGCTTGGGTGGTACTGGGGTCCGCGACATTATTCTGGCTACTTACTTTCTGTGGTGTTTTTCATGAGCGCCAGAGCAATGCCAGCCGCAAAGAGAAGGGATGGTTGATGGACATACTTGATCGTTTGACAAATCGTCAGGTTCTAGAGCAAAAGATAGCCAAAGAACCTGAAGCTGTATTCATTGATACCGAACAATTGGCTGTCAGCCTCAAGAGCAAGGTAATCGGCCAGGACGCCGTTTGTGATGATATCGCAGCTCAGGTCCGAAGGCGCCTGGCGCTGAAGCAGCGCGGAAAGCCGGTAGGCGTATTCATGCTTGCGGGTCCACCGGGGACCGGTAAGACATATTTGGCAAAGCGCCTGGCGATTGAGCTCTCCCGCAAACTCCTGCACTTCGACATGACGCAATTCTCAAGTGGCGGTCACGGTGCAACCCAATTGTTTGGTTCGTCAAAAGGCTATGTGGGATCTGATTCCTATGGAAAACTCACCGGGTCCCTGCGCGACACACCCGACGCCGTAGTTTTGCTCGACGAATTCGAAAAGGCACACTCCGAGGTGCATAAGAATTTTCTCACTGCGTGGAACGACGGGTTTATTACGGAAGCATCGGACGGCAAGCAGATATCGACGACAGGTTCCATATTCATGTTAACCACGAATGCCGCTACGGATTCCCTCCAGTCGCTCAGCATCACATACGCGAACAATTCGGATGAACTCCGCCGCGCTGCCACCAACGCGCTACGGGAGGCAGGATTCGCTCCTGAAGTCCTCAATCGCATCGATCGCATCCTGGTCTTTAAGCCTCTATCGGGTCTCGACATCGCCCGCGTTACGGCTCTCGAAATCGAAGGGATGATTCAAAGCTATGGCCTTGGCATTGCCGAAAAAGGGATAGCTCCCGAAGTCCTGTTGGATATGATGCGCAATCAGGAAAAGCGCGGCGCTGGCGCTTCATCAAGAGACTTGGTGCGTGCGGTGGAAGAATCGATTGCAGACACGCTGATTGAGGCGAAACAGAAGGGTCATGTCAGGGTATCGCTGGTCTCTTTCAACGGCGCAGTGATAGCCAGGGCCGAAGAATGACGGTGTCCGAGACTGTATCCTTTCCTGGGACAATGACCTCCTTGTGGCGTCGCGCGCCCTTATGGCGGTTCTCATTCATGTCTGCCGCGTTACTGACTTTGCTGTTTATTCTGTTCCCGCCAGGCGAGCCACCGCCAGATGACTACGCCAAGACCTTGTCCGCAACAGCAACCTATGCACCTCAAGCGCCGGCCTCTCCCTCCGTCGCCGACGCGGGACGGTCAGCACCTCAAACCGCGGATCTCTCCCTCTCTACCGCCAACAACACTGAAAACGATGCAATAAAACGCGAAACAGGCCTCGATGCGGCCACGCTGGGGCGCTTGTTCAATGGCTCGGTTACCGTAAATGGCTTCAAAATACCGCTTACTGGCGATGATTGGGCGCTGCTGGCTGCCGCCAAAATCACTTCAGCCAAGAGTTCAGGCGTGGTTTATTTTCTCGGCACAATCGTACACAAGCAGCTCGTCAAGGGGCTCATAATAACGGCTGTCAGAACAAAACCAAGCGTACCCGACGGCGGCGAAAAGCTGAACTGGGCTAAGCAAAGCGCACTCTTCAAGTCCCCCGAGTGCGCCTCAGGCGAGGGCGCTCACGTCCAGTCCTGCTGGATGATTTACGACTGGTTTAGTTCTTCATGGCACAAATGGGCTGATCGTTCGGAAAAGATGAACAATATCGAACGGGCGGCAGCTGGGAATATGGATGCGAAGGGAATACTTTATCCCCAGGACATGGTTGGCGTTCGTTTTATCCGAGCCGAGAAGTGGGGTCTGATAACCGCTGTCTACTTGTTCAATCCTGAGGTGGAGAAGATTACATCAGGCACGGCGCTTTCTTTTGTGGATTCTGATTGGTATGTGTCTAATATCCACCGCCATCCCGACAAGCTCGCCTATGTCGAAAGACTCAAGCAATGGGCTGCTTCCCTCTGGCCGCAATTCAAACAATCATTTGACGCTGGCCAATAGACCCACAACCCTTTCATGAAGGACTTCAATCATGTCAAAGCTCGCCCCGAAGCAACAAGCAAAACTGACTCTTCTCGATAATCCATACGCCCGCGACATGTTTGCGGATGAGGTCGTAGGTTGCTATTCGGTCCATAATACTTTCCGAATCACATTCGCCTCTGCCAAGGCCGATCATACGACAGATCCAGCTTCTAAAAGTCGCGTGGTTATTGGCCGCTTAGTCATGCCCCTGGCCGCATTGGACGATTTTCACAAAATGCTTACGACGGTCCTCAACAATAAGAAAGCACAAGCTCCCGGCTCTGAGGTCGGCTCCCATACCCTTCAATAGGCCCCCACCAAACCGCCTACCATGACTCTGGCACGCTATCGACCTGCCGCAAACGCAAGGCCTGCTTTTTTTGATGACATTGTGCCCGGCTGTGGCTATAGATCGTTCAGCTTTGGTGACAGTCCCATCGAAGAGGGCGCACGACTAGATGGCCTGTTGACAGGGCATTCTCTTGCGAAGCGAGAAGCTTGGGAGCACTCGGATGAGCGACAAACGCAATCGCGAAGCCTGGAAGGTAGGAATCGATACCCTTTCCATGGTGTCGTTTGTTTTTCTGGTCATAGTGTGCCCATTATGGATGCACTACCACCCGCACACTCACGACGCACAGGGACACTTTGTCTGGATGGTAAAGGCATCTTTTGCGGTCACTCCCCCCTGTGCGCTTGGCCTCATCTGGATTTTTGTCAGATATTCCCGGTTTGTCCCGGCAGAATACTCTCTCTCTAAGCCACTTAATTTTGTGCGGTGGGTGCTTGCTTTTCTGGCTATGAACTGCCTTGTGTACTTAATCCTCACAAACATGGTGTGGAACTGAGCGTATGACAACAGTGATCATCATCGCAAGGGTCCTTTCATGACGTTGTCTCCATCGAGTACTTCACAGTTCAAACGATTGATCGATATCGTGTCGGTGATTCTTCTAGGCTCGTTGCAACTCGCATGCCCGATTTGGATTCTCGATCATCAAGAACTTGTCAGAAGCAATGTGGGGCTTTTCATGGAACTGGCATTTACTGCGGTCACGCTATGCACGTTCAGCGACGCGTGGCTTACGTTGCCCAATCTGGAGTTTCCGGGGCGTATGGATATGCATGATCGTTGCCTCATACTCGTACCTGTGCTTGCCCCACCTATAACTCTGCTTGCCTATTCCATCACCGTTCTCAACACATAATCACGGGGAGTGACCTATATGACAGAAGCGACATTTTCGAGTTTTCTGAATGCGGCCAGCATAGACGACACCGTTATAAACAACGCCGGCGGACCAGTAGGCAACACCAATGCTGCACTGCAGGCTACTGCAGCGGCGTCAGGACTCGCAGCTGCAACCCCCGTGACGGCCTTGGGTGCCGTGACCGCAAATTCAGCGGCTCTTGGCGCGGCTCTGACCACCCTCGGAACTGACTACTCGTCGGGTAATTACCAGAACGCTATTGGCGATGGCATTTCGGCAATAGGTGACGCGGTCGGTGTTCTCGGTGGCGTAGTTGGTGTTATTGGACTACCGACTGCGGCTGTTCCACTCTCCTATGCGGGCAACTTCGTTACCGCGGCCGGCATTGCAGTGGACAATATTAATTTTTCCACCGCAGCAACTGCGTTGAATGAACTAGGGATTGAGTTGGGTGATGCGCTTATAGGGGATAGCACCGATCTTACTAATACATTCAGTGGAATAGGGGGCACTGCCCTCCAGGATCTCAGTTCGGTAGAAACCGGTATATCAAACGCGGTGAGTTCACTCTCAACGGCGATTCAGGACTTCGGTACGTCAGCTGAGAGTGCGGCGGCAAGCTCACTGTCGAGTGCCATTACCAATCTTGAAAGCCCTCTGACTAGTCTCTATCACGACACGGGTGAAACAGCATCCTCCATTACCGATACTGTCAATAGTAATGACACGTTCGCCGTTACGAACACGGGGGGCTCGACAATCGGAGGCGGAACCATCAGCACTGACAGCAACGGAAATATTGACGGCGGGATCGCGACGGAGGCGAGTGGCGGCAACATAAGTCAGGTAGAAACAGTCGGCAGTAACGGCATCGTGAGTACCCTTCAAAGCGTCAACTCAAATGGCAGCACGCAATACACTCAGACCACCGATATCTCTGCTAGTGGACAAGTCTCAGCCACCGTTTCGGGTAGCGGCGATATTGTCAATCTTGGCTCCGCTACGATTACCCTCACGACGGGCGCATCCGCGACGGTGCAGGGCAATACCGACATCACGATACTCAATCAGGGCGCGTTGTCGGCCAGCGTCCAGGGAAATAGCGACTACATCAGCGACGGTAATGGCATTGCGTTCACCTCATCGGGCGTCAGCGACACAGCGAACATCGGCGGTTACGCTCTCGCCCAGGCAACGGCAACATTCAGCTCCAGTACCAGTCTGGACAGCATAAAATTGTCGAACAATAATGTCATGAACGTCGCCAGCGGCTCGCAGGACACGATCACGGCTGGTGACAGTACGCTTACCGCCAATAACAACTCCACAGGCAACGGCAACGTTCAGAACACCGTCAACTGGAATTCGGGCGGCTCGCAGGGCCAATATTTCACGCTGCAGGCCAACGGCTCGGCGCTGCCAACTGGAGTGAGCGAGGAAGTGTTAAACGACAGCGGTGCTAATCTCACAGGCACCTTGCAGGATGGGATTACCGACCTCACGGCCGGGGGGTCCATCGACCAAATCTTCGCTGGGCTCGGCAGCGGCGTGTCTTCGCTTTTCAACTACTACACGGGCGCCAACGACACCGGCAAAGCCTACCAGGAGAACGTCAATTACACGGCGGGTAACTCGACCGTCGAGCTGTACACTCCCACGGGTGCAATCACCAACGAGACATATGATTACTCCGCGAGTAACGGCACGGGCACCGACAACGAGAACATCACTAATTGGTCTGCTGGGGGCTCCCAGGAACAATTGTTTACGGGACTGCCCACCAACGTGACCGCGGAGGACTTCGGTTATTCAGGCAGCAACCTTACGGGCACGCAACAGTATCAGGAGACCGATAACGCGGCAAATGGCCAGGGGAAAATCATCGTGGATATTTCCGGGAGCGGAGATGTCTGCAGCCTGAGCAATGTCTCGATCGTTCTTTCGAACGCCACGAATTGCACTGTCACCGGACAGGACGATACCATCACTCTTGCCAGCGGGGCCGGAGGCTGCACCGTCAACCTGGACGGCTCCTCCGATGTCGCCAACCTGACCGGTAACTGGAATACTGTGGATCTCAGCGCGTCATCGGATACCGCCACGATTAGCGGAACGCATGAGACTGTCGATTCCACGGTTTCCGCCGACACGATTAACCTCTCGGGCTCCAGTGGAACCTGGGATACTGTGAGCGCTTCGCACGATACGCTGAACCTGGGAACCCAAACTGATCTCAGCTTGACCGGCAGCACCAACACAATTAACGGATCATATGACGTGACGCAATTCTCCGGAACGTACAACGCCCTCAACACGAGTGACAGCGTCATCTCGGACTTAAATGCCGTCGGCGATTGGCTCATCGGTTGGTATGACATGTACGACGGCACGAACGAGACTGGCTATTACGATGGAGCTGATCCCCTTGTTCTCAACCTCTCGGGCCAGCAGGTTCAGACCACCGGCGTAGCGCAGTCAGGTGCCTTTTTCGATATGGAGAATGACGGCCAGAGGATTCTGACCGGCTGGGCCACGCCTGGCGAAGGCTTCCTCGTCTACGATCCCAATAATACGAATTCCGTTACCAATGAGGCGAGCCTCGTCTCCAGCTTCTCCGCACTGCAGCCCTTGGATTCCAATCACGACGGGGTCCTGAATGCGAGCGACGCCGCCTGGGCGAACCTCAAGGTGTGGGTGGATTCGACCGGCCTCGGCAATTTCAGTTCGTCCTCCTTATATACGCTTGGTCAACTCGGAATCACCTCGATTAATCTCAATGCCACGCAGGAAAGCCAGAACAGCAACGGCAACACCATCGTGGCCGACAGCAGCTTCACCTTCGCGAATGGCAACACGGGAGATATCGCTGGCGTGAATTTTGTCAACGCTCCGGATATCACGATGGGCGTAAACGGGGCTATTTTCCAGCAGGCCAATAGCGCGTACAACCAGTTGGTTTCTGCCATGGCCGCCGCTCCTCCCGCTTCGTCGGCAAGCGTTGCTGCAACGGCAAGCAGTGAATATGCGGCTGCTATCGCTTCGCTCGCGGCGCCATCGCAAGTGGGAGTGACGGCACACTGAATTCGTTAGGCAGGCCGCATTCTGGCTCGTCAAGCGGCGAGCTTCTGCGGCCCGCGCTTCCACAGCCTAAGCCCCCACCGTGTTTCGCGCTTCTCTGAGCCGGCATTGAAGCCGGTTCGTCTCTGCTGCTAAATCACCTCCACGTCCTCGCTTTGACGCGGCGACGTGAGCGCGCGTCGCTCGCGCGTCAATAACGAATTTTCCCCGCTCCTTTCAGTCGCTTCCTCGCGCAGCAAAATTCTATGACCCGCTCGCATGGCCGCACGCTTTGTCCGTCGCCTGAGCGAGGCCGGTTGGCGGCCTGCATAACGACAGGAGAGTTATTCATGATCGACATGGTAAAGATTCTTGAATCCATCAAGCGGCATCGCGACGCCTTGGCCGAGATCGGCAAGTTAAACAAGCAAACCATCTTCGATTCGCTGCGCGAATCGCACATCGAAAAGGTAATCGTCGTATTTGACGGCGAGGGAGATTCCGGCCAAATCGAAAGCATCATCGCGTACAAGTCAGACACCGAGACGCCCCTGCCGACACCCACTGTCACTCTTAAGGCCGTTGACTGGAACGGCGACAGCCAGCCGGATGCCGCATTTCCGCTTCCCGAAGCGGTCGAGCGTTTGTGTTACGACTTCCTAGAACAGGAGCACGGCGGCTGGGAAAACAACGACGGAGCATTCGGCGAATTCATCCTGAATGTCATCGAGCGCACGGTTAGCCTCGACTTCAACGGCCGCTATAGCGACGTTCACACCACCTCACACACATTTTAAGGGAGGCGATCATGGCACATCCTTATCATCATTCCCTTTCCAGCGTCAAAAAATGGGGCGGCACGGTAGACGACTATCTGCGCATTCATTCCTGGTTCGATGAATCCAAGAAAATCATCGCCGAATTCCGCCACCGGGCATTGCGCCACCATGCCGAGGGCATCTTCATGTCGGAGACGATTTTCGGGACGACTGTGTTGCTCTCGACCGGGCGCGTCATTCCCACCCGCTGGATCGGCGAGCAGCATGTCCGCGAGGACTTGGGCTTCATTCCGTCATTTGCGGATTGGGTAAAGGCAATACGCCCCGAACCGTGGATGGGCCGCGCACAACGGCTGGAGGATTTGAGCCCGCCACAGCTGGTCGCCGCGAATGGAGGCCTCCGTGTCTAAGGGATTACAAAACGCACTTGAATTCTCAACATCTATGGGTAAAGTACGCCGCGCAACCACTACGGGTAGTGTCATGTCCCCCGCCTACGGAGCAAGCGCCAGAAGAGCGCGCAACTCCAATCAGCTTGATCTTTTCGGCAGCCTCTCTATAGATTCCGCTGACGCCGATGCGCCGACTGGAAGCCACCCCGAGCAGGTCAAGGTAGACGATGGACGAGAAGAGCCGCTTGCGAGAAATGATTCTGAGCCACTGGTGCCTGCACCGACCGCAGATGGTCGAGGATCTGCGCAGCAGCAACCGACTGGAGGAAGCGATCTCGGAAGCGGAGGGCCGCACGGCGGACCTTCTTTACGAGCTGGTGTCGGTCAGGAAGATGCAGTACCAGGAAGCCTGGGAGCAGGCGACGCGCGAGTGGGCGTTCCTTCCGACCGAGATCCCCCGCTAGCCCCGCTCCTCTTGGACTGCGAGCCCGTCGCAGAAGAGAAACCCTCACGCGACTTTCGGATAACCCACACCCACGGCATCGGCCAGGGCAGCCTGCACCAGAAGGCCCGCGACAATCTCGCGGCCATCACAACACTTAAAACACTTGAAGCGGAAGACCGCGATGCGACCGACGCCGAAAAGGCAATCCTTGCCCGCTATGTCGGCTGGGGCGCGATGTCCGGCGCGTTTGATCGCTTGTCACCGGGCGATTGGAAGCGGACCGCGAAGGATGTCGAGGCGCTTCTGACGCCGGAGGAATACGAATCGGCGCGCGCCTCCACTCCCAACGCGCATTTCACGTCGCCGATGGTAATTGCTGCGATATGGGAAGGGCTTGCGCGAATGGGACTGCAGGAAGGCTCCCAGATTCTTGAGCCGTCGCTGGGCGTAGGCCATTTCCTGGGCATGCAGCCGGAAAAACTGCTGCGCGGCAGTCAGCGCACCGGCGTTGAAATCGATTCGATTACGGCGCGCATCGCGCAGAAGCTTTATCCCGATTCCACGATATTCGCGAAGGGCTTCGAGGAGACGGCGCTTCCCGATGACTATTTTGATGCAATTATCGGCAACGTCCCATTCGGCAACTACGCCGTCCACGACCCGTCTTACAAGCGCAACCTGACGCGCGCCATACACGACTATTTCTTCGCCAAGTCCCTCGACAAGCTCCGCCCCGGCGGCGTCATGGCGCTCGTCACCAGCCGCTACACCATGGACAAGCAGGATGACACCATACGCGCCTATCTCGCCGATGGCGCGGACCTCGCGGGCGCGATACGCCTTCCCAATACCGCATTCAAGGGCAACGCCGGGACCGAGGTGACAACCGACATTCTTTTCCTGCGCAAGCGCCGGCATGGAGAAATCGCTTCCGGGCAGGCATGGCGCAAACTCGGCGACATCGAAACGCAGGACGGCCCCATCGCCGTCAATGAATATTTTGCCCGTCATCCGCACATGATGCTGGGCAGGATGAAGTGTGAGGGCACGATGTACCGGGGCGCCGAGCCGACCCTGGAAGGCGAACTCACCCCTGAGCTATTAAGCCGTGCTGTCAGCGCGCTGCCTGAAGGCGTCTTCGTGCCGCGCGATAAAGGCCGCGCCCCGCCGCGCCCGGCAATCGAAGCCGAATCTTTCACCGGCGTCAAGGAAGGCGCGTTCGCCGAGCGCGACGGCCGGCTTTTCATCCGCAATGGCAATAGCTTCGATCCCGCCAACATCTCCGCGAATTCCGCCGCCCGCGTCCGCGGCATGATGGCCATACGCGACGCCGTCCGCTACGTGTTCAAGACCCAGCTCGACGATGCGCCCGAAGGCGACATTACCCAGGCCCGTGCACTCCTTAACCGGATGTACGACGTGTTCGTAAGCCGGCACGGCCCTATCTCATCGCGCGAGAACATACGGGCATTCACCGGAGATCCCGACCATCCGCTCCTGTTATCGCTCGAAGACTACGACGCCGAGACGAAACGCGCAAAAAAGACAGCGATATTCGAGCGGCGCACCCTGGAGAGATTCAAACCTGCCGAGCATGTGGAAACCGCAGCCGAAGCGCTGGCGATTTCGCTTAACGAGACCGCGGCCATCGACTGGCAGCGCATGACGCAACTCACAGGCAGAGAGGAGAAATACCTCCAGCGTGAGCTGGGCGGCCTCGCTTACAACAACCCCTCGGGAGAATGGGAAACCGCCGACCGCTATTTAAGCGGCAATGTGCGCGAGAAGCTCAGGGCGGCGGAAGCGGCCGCTGCGCTTAATCCTTCTTATGCCCGCAACGTCGAGGCGCTCAAATGCGTACAGCCGGCCGACCTGCAGCCCGGCGACATCAGCGCCAGGCTTGGCTCCTCGTGGATTCCAGCAAGCGATGTCCGCGACTTTGTCTGCGAGCTCTTGAGCGTTCCGCAGCGCTCCGTGACGGTAGCGCATTGCGGCGCGATCGCCACCTGGACCCTGGGCATCGAGCTTTACGCAAAGAACTCGGTGTCCAACACCACCACCCACGGCACGAACCGGATGACGGCGTCGGATCTCATCGAGGACGCGCTTAACGGGCGCACGCCCACCATCTACGACCAAATCGACAAGGACACCCGCGTCGTCAACCCGCAGGAGACACTTGCGGCGCGCGAGAAGCAGCAGCAGCTGAAGGAGAAATTCAGCGAGTGGATTTGGCAGGACGAAGAGCGCGCTCACCGGCTTGCGCGCTTCTACAACGATACGTTCAACAATATCCGCCTTCGCACCTTCGACGGCTCGCACCTGACTTTTCCCGGCATGAACCGCTCGATGCTGCGCGATGGCGACCTCGACAGGCACCAGAAAGATGCTGTGTGGCGGGTGCTGCAGAGCGACTCGACGCTGCTTGCGCATTGCGTTGGTGCCGGGAAAACCTGGGAAATCACCGCAGCCGCGATGGAGATGCGCCGCCTGGGACTTGCCACAAAGCCCATGATAGTCGTGCCCAATCATCTCGTGGAGCAATGGGGCGCGGCATTCCTCATGCTCTATCCCCAGGCCAATATCCTTGTCGCGGGCAAGGACTACTTCACCACCGGCAACCGCCAGAAGGCGATGGCGCGGATCGCCAGCGGCAACTACGACGCGGTGATCGTCTCGCACCGCTCCTTTGAATTCCTGCCGGTCTCGGACAAGCTTTTTGAACGCTTCGTAGATAAGCAGATGTCCCTACTTGAGGACGCCATGTATGAAGCGAAGGCCGAGAAGGGCGACAACCGCCGCATCGTGAAAGAACTGGAGAAAGCGAAGAAGCGCCTGGACGCCAAACTCAAGGACCGCGCGGGCCGCGAGAACAAGGACCGGACGCTCACCTTCGAGGAACTGGGCGTGGATCAGATTTTCGTGGACGAGTCGGACCTCTACAAGAATCTCGGATTCATAAGCAAGATGAGCCGCATCGCGGGACTGCCAAATGCGGAAAGCAACCGCGCCCTCGACATGTTCATCAAGACCGGCTACCTGCGCGAGCGCAACGCCGGACGCGGCGTGGTATTTGCGACCGGCACCTCCATATCGAACACGATGGCGGAGATGTACACACTCCAGCGCTATCTCGCGCCTGAGATGCTTGCGAGCGCCGGCGTCGAGCATTTTGATGCATGGGCCGCCAATTTCGGGGAAGCGGTAACGTCGCTTGAGCTGGCACCGGACGGCTCGGGCTACCGGATGCATACCCGCTTCGCCAAATTCGTGAACCTGCCCGAACTGCTTACAATGTTCCACTCCTTCGCGGACGTGCAGACCGCGGACATGCTTAAGCTGCCGCGCCCGGACATCGAGGGCGGGAAGCCCCATGTCGTTGCCGCGCCGGCGTCGCCCGAGCTGAAAGCCTTCGTGCAGACGCTCGTGGAGCGCGCGCAGAAACTGAAAAGCGGCGGCGTAGACCCGCGCACCGACAACATGCTTAAAATTACCGGCGACGGAAGAAAGGCCGCGCTCGACATGCGCCTGGTCGGAGGCAGCGTGGACGCGGATGCCGATACCAAGCTCTCCCGCGCCGTCAGCCGCATCTATCACACATGGGACAACACCAGGGACAAGCGCCTGACCCAGCTGGTCTTCTGCGACCTTTCCACCCCGCATCCCGACCGCTTCAACGTTTACGATGAAGTCCGGGGCAGGCTGCTTGAAAAAGGCATCCCCGAAAAGGAAATCGCCTTTATCCACGATGCCGAGACCGACGCGCAGAAGAAAACGCTGTTTGACGCCGTGAACTCCGGCAGGATACGCATCCTCATCGGCTCGACCGAAAAAATGGGCGCCGGGACCAATGTGCAGAAGCGTCTCAAAGCCGAGCATCATCTCGATGCGCCGTGGAGGCCGCGCGACATCGAGCAGCGCGAGGGCCGAATCCTGCGCCAGGGAAATGACAATGCCACCGTCGATATCTACCGCTACGTCACCGAAGGCTCGTTCGACGCCTATATGTGGCAGACGCTGGAAACCAAAGCCCGGTTCATCCAGCAGGTGATGAGCGGCAGCGTCACCGTGCGGCAGGCCCAGGACCTGGACAGCGGGGCGCTCACTTTTGCGGAGATCAAGGCCATCGCGTCGGGCAATCCGGCAGTGATGGAGAAGGTCAAAGTCGATACCGAAATCCGCAAGCTCGACCAGCTGCGCTCCTCCCACGTCAACCAGCAGCACAATATCCGCTGGCAGATCCGCAGCCTGCCGGAGCATATACGCCGCTCGCAGGATATCTCAAAGCATCTTGCCTCCGACATCGCCACCCGCGACGCGAATAGTTCCGACGATTTTTGCATGACGGTAGGCAGGCGTAGTTTCTCGGGCAAGGGGGCGCGTGAGGAAGCGGCTTCAGCCCTGAACGAGGTCGTACTCTCCTGGCGTAATGACGAGTCTGTCCAGGGGCGGGGAAAATTCAGGGGCTTCGAGATAGCAAGCCGTGGACATCCGCTGAAGTCGGAAGCCGACCCGGAAATCCTCATTCGCGGCGCACAGACCTACCGCGCGCAGTTCAATCCCGAAAACCCGCTGGGCACCATGCAGAGCATCGAACATGCGCTGAGGTCGCTCGACCGCCTGGCTGCCAAGGAACGCGAAGAAACCGAACGGCAGGAGAAGGCGCTGGCCGAGTACAAGAGCCAGCTAAACCGCCCCTTCGAGCATGAATCGCGCCTCAAGGAGCTTCTTGCCAAACAGGCCGGGCTTAACCGCGCCCTCGACCTCGACAAGCATGACAGCCAGGTCGCACCCGCAGAACCTGAGGCTGAGAAAGAACCCGCCGCAGCTACCTTCGTAGAACGCATCCGGCAAGACCGGAGTGCCGAGATGGCGCTATGACGACGGCACCGATTTAGGATTCCATTTCCGGTATTGCTCGATTGGCCCGGCAAACGGCGGAATAATCTCATGAAAAGCGCGATGCAGATTGCCAGCCATCTTCAGGACCAGTCCGGCGATGCGATGCGCGGACTCCTGTGATTCATGGAGGGCCTGCTTCGGACGGACGGAGATATCGCCGCTGTCGGCGATGTATTTTTCGTCGGCCTCCCCTCCTTTGTGCTCGTAGACATGGCGGCGGTGAAACATCAGTTTGGCGAATTCCACATCTTCCGGCTTCAGGCCGTCCAGGATATCGATATCGAAAATCTCCTTCAGCTCGCCCGCCACCACGGCCAGATTATGGAAGCGTCTGTTTTCCAGCCTGTTCCTGCGCCCTTGCGTCAAAGGGACCTGATGAACCAACTGCTCCACGTACCTGCCAACCGATGAATCAAACGCGGCGACGGCATCCCTGACACACGCCTCGTACGGTCCGCCTGCATTGATGCGCTCACGTATGGCCGGCACTATTTTCTGGGAAAGCTCCTGCAGGTCATTTCGCGTGCGGCACCTGGAGCAATATCCGTAAATGCCGAGTATGTCGTTGAAACCTCCGCAGGCGGTGCATTCAAACTTGTTCTGCTGGCTCTGCTCCGCGTAATAGAAAGGAGGCTTTTGCGCCGCGTTGCCCGCGGCATCGGCAACCGCATCCATGTCGATTACGTAGTCCCCGTCGGCATCCGCCGCGAGCGCGTCCCTCATCTTTTCGCAATACTGCGCGACATAGGAGCGCTGGGCGGCCGTCAGGAAGTCCTGCACCTCGCCCTGCATGCCGCAATTCGGGCAAAAGTTTGTGCCCGCCTGGTCGCGCCAGTACGACTTGCACGCCGGGCATTCGTGTCCGTATTTCCCTTCGCTGTCGGAGCCGATAAATACCATGTAACAGCCTGGAAACGGAGGCGGCGGCATCGGGCTGCCGATTCCACCCAGGGGCAGGCCGCACACCGGAACGCCCTGAGCAAGCGCATAGATTGCGAAAATACCCGACGCGACCGGGCGCTGATGCTGCCATGTCTGCTGGTATACCCTGCGCCCGTCCTTATCCCTGCCTACCCGCAGGACCACCTGTCCGCCGGAATGCGCGATCTCGTGAAATTCGTCTTTGCTCATTCCCCTATCATAGCGAGGAGCATCGCCCCCCACCGTGCTTCCCGCTGCAATTGAACGACGATCCAACCATCGCCCTTGACGCTGTCTCCTTTCGTGTTTCTGGCCGCAACTCCCATGCCCGCTTCTTTGTATGCCGGCGACTATGCGCGCGTCGCTCGCAAGATCAATAACGGATTTTCCTCTCTCCCTGCGGTCGATTCATCGCGAAGCAAAATCCTATGACTTGCTCCCTGTCCCGCGCGCCTGACGTGCGCCGTCAAGAAGCTGCATTGGGCGGCTTCAACAAACCAAAAGGAGACTAAACATGGGCTACAACATTGGATTTTTCAAAGCTACCGATACCGGCTACACGGGCAAAATCGAGACTCTCGCCCTCAAGCTGCAGGCTGAATTCACCCGCGTACTCAACAGAACCAACGAGAACGCTCCTGCCTTCGAAATCTACAGCGGTGACCTCAGGATCGGCGCGGCCTGGGAACGTACTGGCAAGAGTGGCAAATACCTCTCCGTGAACCTGGAAGACCCCAGCTTCTCACCCGGTTACTACAACCTTTACCGCAACCGTGGCGTGGAAGACGGCCATACGCTGGTATTCGACCGCCCGCGTTCCCGGAAGGACGACAAGTCCGAATTGACGCAGGCAGCGTAACGTTTCGGGGGCGGCAGCAATGCCGCCCCTTCATTTTTTTCACCCGCCTATCTGTAAAGGAAATTGGCAATGAGCATCAGCACCATCCTTCACGGCGACTGCGTGAATCTCCTTCCGCAAATGGAGACCGCCAGCGTCGATTTCGTCCTCACCGACCCACCTTACCTTGTGTCATACAAGTCTCGTGACGGGCGCACTATCAGCAACGACAGGAACGACGCGTGGCTGGTTCCCGCCTTCGCTGAGATGTACCGGGTTCTTGTTTCTGACGCTTTCTGTCTCACGTTTTATGGATGGCCGCATGCCGACCGCTTCATGAGCGCCTTCCGCAGCGCCGGGTTCCGCCCGGTCGGCCATTTCGCTTTCCCGAAGCCGTACGTCTCCTCGGTCGGCCATGTGCGCTGCCAGCATGAATCCGCGTATCTTCTCGCGAAGGGAAATCCTAAAACATCCGCTCCGCTTTCCGACGTTATCCCCTGGTCCGAAAATACCGGCAACAAGCTTCACCCCACGCAGAAGCCCACTTCGGTTCTGCGTCCGTTCATCGAGAGCTATTGCCCGCCTTCTGGAGCGGTGCTCGACCCGTTCGCGGGCTCAGGCTCGACGCTGGAAGCAGCCAGAAGCCTGGGAAGGCGCTATATCGGCATTGAGATAGACGCGAGATTCCACGCTGCCGCTACGCGGCGACTTACCTGTGATTCCGCGCCATCCACCGCAAAAGCCAACTGAGGAAGGAGAACCAACATGCCGATGACGATGGACGAACGCCTGGACCACGCACGCGCCGCGCTGACAGCCTACTTCGCAACGAAAGGCGAGCCGCTTCCCGAGGGGCCTTCGGACTTTCAGGATACGGATGTCAGCGACCTGATTGCGGACCTGCTGCACCTGCAGAAGTATCTGGGCTACAAGGACGCAGAAACCACGATTGCCACGGCGGTCATGCACTACGAGGCCGAGCAGGAAGAATATGCGGCGCATGGCTAGTGTCCACATCGCGCTTGAAAAATCTATATCTATGGATAGAGTGACGCCTGAACCACAGCCGGTAGAAATCGCAGTCATGCCACAGGCTTCATATTCCCGCGCGCCGCATGCAGACGCGCAGCCCTTCCGCCAGCCTTACTACAAGCCGCATACGTCACTCGGCGCAACCGGCCATTGGGTCAAGACAGCGGGACTCCTTGCCCCGCTGGTCATTGGCGAATTTGTCAAAGACCCAGACCAGAGATGGCGTTTTATTCGCATCGCCGCCGTCGCCACGGCGCTGGTGTCCGAAGCGATGTGGACGCACAGGATAACGAAAGAGCGGGAAGAGGCTCGCGAGCGCGAACGCGAATGCCGAGCTCAGTATTGAGTCTCTATTCAGCTACACCGATTTCCGGGTCGCCGCCGCGTTATCGTTCGCGGCTAAGCCCGCAATCTCGACGGCCTTGCCTCCTTGCGCTTCCAGTTCCCGCAGCCAGTTGGGCTTCTGGCCCTTCGCGTTCCATACAAGCGTTTTGTTTGTAGGATGCTGGTAGCTGTGCCCGCCGTGGTAGACAACGCCTCTGGACGCTCTCTTTTTGCCATTTCCGCCCAGGGATTTCAAGGTCAGTCCGGCAGCGGCCAGAACGACGCGCGCATCATCGAGCGCTTTTGCCTGCACGGCCCGCGCGTCCTCAATCGCCTTGGCCTTCCTTTGTTCATCCCTTCGCTTCAGCAGGCCCTCGCATTGCCCTATAACAGTCCTTATTTCATCGTCCTGAAGCACGTCTAGTGTGGCGATGCTTATCATCGTCTTCTTCTCCTTTGATTGCGTTCATAATCTCCTCAAAATCCGGGTACGACTTCACGCTCATAATGACGGGCTGATCCTCGGGGCTGTCATGATTCAGCAGGCTCGCCTGCCTGCTTACGAGCTCACGGATGCCGTTGAGCTGGCCTTCACGAATCTGGCCCACCAGAATGCCCAGATTGTGGCCCTCGATTTCCACGGCGCGGTTGCCGAATATGACCACCAGCTTTTCGCGGTCGCCTTCGTCGCTCCACCGGTAACCCAGGTAATGCGACCAGGCGAAGCCTTCCGCCATTCGCCCGTCGCGCCGCTCCACATGCAGATTGAACGCCTGAGCCGTATGCTGGCGCTCTTTCGTGTAAGGCTGCCCCTCCGCTGCCGGCTCGCCCTTCTCCAGGATTCGGTTTACGAAACGGTTCTTCGTGTCATGCATAGCCCAGCCCCTCCCGGCCGCCCCAGTAATCGGCGATGGCCGCAGCCCGCGTCTTGAGGAAACGCGCAATACGGTTGCGCTCGAACGACTTCGCAACCTTCTGACGCCACGAATCGCGCAGCTTCGTCTTCGTCAGCTCCACCGCCGAAAGGCGTTCCCCGCCTTTTGCGATGGCGTCCCGGACTTCCTGCTTGTCCTCGACATAGACCTTGGCCATTTCCTTGCCGCGCGAGACGCTCACATACCATTGCTGCAGGTTGGCGGCGCGCAGGGACAGATTCCCGAGCGAAACAAACACCCGGTCCACGGACTTACCCTGGCTCGCGTAACTCGTATCGACATAGCCCAGGCTCATATGACCCCAGTCTTTGGGCAGGAGCTTGCCCTTCTCAATGCGGATATCGCCTTCCTTGGTGAAACCCTCGACCGTGTAGATATCGCCGTTATTGATGCGAGTGCCTTTTTTCTGGCCTTCGACCTTGGCCTCGCCGTTCTTGGTGATGCGGATACGGTCGCCTTTACCCACGGAAATTGCGCGCGTGCGTGAGACCTCGAAACGCTCCGCCTGCTCCACTGGAAGCTGTGCTTTCGTGCCGTCCCGGCGCATGAGAATCACCGATTCGCCGTCCCGTCCAATGACGGCGGCAGCTTCGCCTTTCGCAAATCCTCCCGACGTTGTGCGCTTTCCCCCGCTGCGTTTGCGCTCACCGGCCACGGCCTCATGAAAATCGACCACCATCCCGGCTTCGTAATTGCGCGCGTCGGCTTTTTGCGCCTGTGTCCAGCCAGTGGAGCGGCGCACCGTGAACTCCCTTTCCTTGCCGATAGCGCCGCGCTCTTTAAGCGCTTGGCGCAGCTCGTCCGTGAGCCTCGCCCCTTCGGCATGAGTGGGAGCGATAATGAGTGCGCTTTTGCCGTCATCGGCTGCCTGAAGGTAATCGGAAACGAGTTGCCTGTGTCGTTCCTCGGAATTTGATTCGACGACCCAGCCCATCTTGTCGAGCGCATCGAATCCCTTGCGCGCCCCCCTGCCCGTTCCATCGCTGACTTGCTCGACTGCCTTGCGGTATCCCTTGTCGCTCTGCCTGCGAATCTCCGTAATCTGCGCGTATCTGATGCCCGCTTCCTGTTCCAGAAGCCGGAAAGAATCGCCAGCCTCGATACTCGAATGCTGACGATAGTCACCCACCAGGACTACCCGCGCCTCCTGCTTTTTCGCGATATCAAAAATGCCGCGCATATCCTTGGAGGAAATCAGCCCCGCTTCATCGACCAGCATCACTTGCTTGTGCAATTGCTTCTGGAGCTTTTCATTCTTGAAGAGCATCGCCAGCGTCTCGGCGTTCTTGAATCCGACCTTGCGCAGTTCACCGCGCGAGGCAGTCGTTGACTGGGCAAACGCGAAGACCTGGCTGTAATCGCCGGAACGGTTTTCAATCGAAGAGACAACGGCATTAACGGTCTGGAGCATATGCGTTTTTCCCGTGCCCGCCGCGCCGCGCACGCCGGTGACCTGGTCGCGGCTCTTAAGAACGTGCAATGCGGCTTTGCGCTGCTCCCCCGAAAGCCCTGCCAGCTCGTCTGATTTTGGGTCCACATCCACAAGCGGCCGGAATTTCCGCTGGCCGTCTTTCGCGAATTGCAGCATCGCTATTTCATCGCGAAGGACCGATTTCGTTGTGGCCATCACCTGCCCCCCGCGTGATTCAGTAATCACTTCCGGGTGCTGCGTTATGTCGGAAACGGATTCGGGCAACAGCGACCCGACGCCGTAACGCAACGCTTCGGCCTTGAGCTTCTTTTCCGAAACGGCGGAAGCATTCTGGAACGAATGGGCGAGAGCGTATTCTTTGGCTTCCTCAGCCGTGTAAGCTCGGTCTCCGATTGCTCGGCCATGCACCGCATCGGCAAGCGCCGAACGCTCTTCGTCGGACAGCCGCTCATCCCAAACGTTGCGTAATTCGGCTTTGCCGAGGTCATTGTTCTTGTGCTCGCGTCCGTAATAGCCGATGGTGTGTTTGCCCTGCGAATCGGTGATGCCTTTCTCGGCGGCCTCGCGCTCGATTTCATTCCGGCGTCGGGAGTTTTTATCAATGAGCGATTGCGGCGTTCCGGCGACCTCAAAGCTGTAGTCCCTCTTCTCCGTCGCTATACCAAGCTCATTGAGACGATGTGCCAGCCGGGCATCAAACGCTGCTTCCCAATAAGGCGCGTCTCTTTTCAAATCACCGAACTGGCCCGCTTTCCAGCGATTTTCAACATCGTCATAGGTCAGGTTCATGGCATAACAGTGCATATGCAGGTGCGGGTCCGGGACTCCGTCCACAGGCCGTGCCGTGAAATGCAGGAAATCCGCCCAAACCATATTCCCGGTTTCACGGTCATGGTCGGCACCCTTCGACCGGACGCGCGTTTTCATTTCCGTTTCGATTTCCCGCATGGTGTCGTACACGCTCGACCGGAATACATCAAGTATCCGGTCGTCCCCTGAAAGCTCGTACAAGACCGATACCGACTTTGGGGCCGAAAAAGTGAAATCGAAGCCTGGGCGCCTGTTGTCTTTATTGCGTGGACTCAGCTGCTCGCCGGTGAAGGGGTGCAAATTGTCGCAGAGGGCTGAATATTCTTCGTCCTGCACCTCGCCTGAAAGGCCTAAACGCTCAGCACCTTTTCCGTGCCATCGTCCGGCCACCTCCTGCCCGTCGATGTAGTAGTCGGAGCGCTTGAGGTTATCGCCAAAATATTTCTTGGCACCGGCGGCGCTTTCGCTTGGAGTGATTCTTAGCATCGTTCTTAGCTGTCCGGGTTTGGCACAACCGGTAGGGGGTGGGAACTAATCGAAACCGCAACCGGTTGTAGCAATTTCATTTGAAGTTGCAAGTGCAAATCTGAGCAGCATGCATCTCCCCTAACCGGAGGTTAGGCCGGGTGCGGCCGACAGCACGGCACCCACTTGCACTCGCTAAGCTCTTCGCGGGTTCTGTTCCAACGTCAAAATGCTTGGCATGAAGCACGGGGGCGGGTATTGTGTGATCGCCCGAATGGAGACTCTCAATGGCGCAATGCAATACCATTCCCCTCTTGCAGGAATTGCCAGCCAATGCCACGAACGCCGAAGCCCTCGACTGGGTTAGCCGGATGCGCCGCGTTGTCGATAGATGGGAATCCCTGCCCGGATACCAATCCTTCTCCATGACGCCCGAATTAAGGCGACAGGTCCACGAGGAGCTTGACGCCGTGGAGCTCAGCGTCCGGCGTAACATGTCCGCACTGGAAGGCGCGTAGTTTCCACCGAATACGATGAATGTCGAGATGCGCATAGTGTGCCCGCTCCGTTAGCGCTCCCAGGACGGCGGCCTGCGCGGCATCGTTTGCGGCGCTCGCTGCGGGGCTTTCTCCGGCGCTTTCTCTTTGTCCTGGAGCGCGGTTTTTCCCGAGGCACCGTCTGTCGGACTTAACGCTTCCTGCGTCTCATCCTGGCGACTCTGGTTCTGCAATTGGGCCTGAGGAGCGCTGCCGGTTTCCGGGGCCGTCCGCTTTGCCGGCGACTGCACATGCTCAGACGCCTTGTTCATTGTCGCCATTGCGCGGTCCGCCTGGGCTTTGATTTCAGGAGTGATGGGTTTTGAGGCTGCTGTCTTTTCCTGCGCATCCTGCCGCGTGTACATTTCCTTTGCGGTTTCGGGCTTTTGCTCTCGGCTCGTTTGCGCAACGGACTGTTGCTGAGATTCCTGTCGGTTCCTGACGAAATCGAGAAATGCCATTGAAGTATCTCCTCAATAGCATCATCAGTCCGCACTAAGCTAATGCCATGTCAAATGAAGTAAAATCTTGGTCCTGCGTTGACCGTTATGCACATCGGCGATATCCTTAGCCCGTATGCCAACGCGGGACTCATTAAAAGACACCCTGCCGGACAAGCCCGATCTCCTCACCAAGGCTGATTTAGAGGAATGGATTAAACGGGAGATGCCAGCTGTCGAAGATGAATGCCACCGCAGACTCCACGAAGCTGCAGCACTCGTTTCGGACTTTGTGGGCGGCCTAATAAGCCAGGAAGAGGCCAACGAAAGATACTGGCGCTACCAGCAGCGATGGGGCGAGCCACAATCCCCTCAGGATGATTTGTCGGACGAGCTATCGCGAGAGAAGGTCCACGAAATGTACGATCAAATCTTTAAGCCCGGACAGTAATTATTTCTTCGCTGCTTCAACCTCTTCCACGAGCTTCAAAAAATCCTGATTCTTTCTCAGCGGATCAAGCACGGGCCACAACCGCGCAAACCACATCCACGGGTCGCCTTCGGCATATGCCCTTCGCAATAATTTCACCGCCTCGCTCTCATCGCCGATGGCCATTTCAACAAGGCCTTTCTGAAAGTCAGATATGTTGCTGCGGTCTTTCACGCACTCTGCCATTTTGTGCGCTTCCGCTTTCTTTCCGCCGTCCACCAGCGCAACCGCCAGGAATCCCCGAATGTCCCATTTATCGAGACAGGAGCGAAACAGCTTTTCAGCCTCCCCAGCCTTCCCCGTTGCCAGACAAATACATCCACGCAGAAATCTCGCCATCACATTCTCTATATCCGCCCCTTTGCTGACCTGCTCTGCATGAAGCAGATCATCCCACGCCTCTTCAAACCGCCCACGCATGTAGCGCACAAAGCCAACCTGAGTCTCTTCAAGACCATCCTTACCAGCCATTCGCTGCGAACCCAAATCGGGGTCCACGTCACCCTCGATCATCGAAAGAATAAGCAATGTGGACCACACATCGTCCATGGCTTTCAAACTGATCTGCGCGTATGCCTCCGCCAGGCAGGCTTTTGCCTTGGTCCAATCTATTTCACATCCCGCTATGCAGCCCCGAACAACCTCACCTCGCCACGGTTTTACTTCAGTTCCGAGCCAACCAACCTCCTTCCCGGCTGCTTTCACCAGATGCCCGACTTCTCCACTGAACAGCGCCCTGGTCAATATCGCTTCTCCCTTTCCTGATGCGGCCATGGCATTATTAGGGTTCGCGCCCAGCACTTCATTAAAATAATCTTCAGGTCTCCGCGCTTTCTGCCCCCCGCAACCCAGGAATATCCTTCTCGTCGCCTTCAACCCTTCATTGCATCTTTTAGTCGCCATCGAAGCCGGATTATGACGAAACAACGCATGGTACAAATGCCCATTCGGCGTTTCGATAATCACCATATCGTCCCCGCCTTCGAGTACGTAATATTCCGCAAGATATGTCTGAAGGTTAAAACGCCCCTGGCGCACGATAGTGTCATCCGCTATCTCCCAGTTTTCATCCCTGCCATAAACCTTCACTCCGACTTCACGTTCAGTGCTGGTCTCATTCGACAGGCTTACATCAACGAGGAATTTCAGAAGCTTTAACGAGCTACTCGCCCGCCGGAATCTCCTGCTGAATTTGATCCGCTCAAACTGTTCTTCTACCTCCGCTACTGTCGGAAAACTCCTAGCTTGAAAACCCACGGCAGACTCCTTCCCGAGATTTGACGTGTATTGACATTGGAATTCACGCTCGCGCACGTAAAACATCCCTATGAAAACCACAGCAACCAAAATCGCACTCGGCGCCGCTCTGGGACTCTCCATGATCTCCCATGCCCAGCAAACCCTTCAACCCCCGCCGCAGACGCCTCAGAAAATCGGAGCGCCCTGCGACCCCAAACAGCTTGCTGAAATCCAGAAACGCGAACAGGCCCGCACTCGCCGCCTGTTAACCGGCTTGCTTAACAGAGTAAACAAAGAAGCGCAGAAGAAGACGCAAGGAACCGCACCGGCCGTCACTCCCGACGATCTTGCAAAGCAGGCGCAGAGACCATGTCCTGCTCCCGCTGTAGTAACTCCCCCGCCAAATCCAAAGCAGTAGTTTGAGCCGGGCGTGCGCGCTTTTGATGGGCCGCACGCCCTCTTCGACGAACAGACCGATCAACGAGAACGCGAAAAGGAAAGGAGCATTGATGCCAAAGGAAGATCCCATACTCGACCGAATCGTACTTTCCCTCACGGATAAAGGTGACCACGCGACCGTGCGGACCCTCAACCAGGGGACACTTGTTACTGCAAGCGCAGGGGGTGGAAAGACCAGCACGGTCGGAAAACAGCTGGCCTGTGGAATGTTGCGCGTGCCTGACTCCGGGGGCCTCGTGCTTACGGCCAAGGCTGAGGAAACCGAGAACTGGCTTAGGTACGCCGAGCTGTGTGGGCGAAGCAGAGACGTCACTCTATTTAACGCGAAATCTGGCCTTCGCTTCGACCCCTTGCACCATGAGTGGACTCGCCCCGGACGAGGCGCCGGCGACATTGAAAGCATCATCGATTTCTTCTCAACGCTCGTCTCCATTGGCAAAAAGGAAGGCGGCCACGGCCATGATCCGTTCTGGGAACGGGGCAACGAGCAGATCATGCGCAATGTCATCAAGCTGCTCGATCTTGCCGGCGAGCGGATCTCCATTGCGAGCATCGATCGCGTCATCAAGTCGCTTCCGACACGGCCTCTGGAATACGAGGAAGAGGGCTGGCAAAAGTCTTCCTTTTGCGCGCAGCTTATCGACTCAATCCGTGTGCGAAAGGACACTTTGACACCCGACCAGTGGAGTGACCTCGATTTCGCTACGCAATATATCTTCAACAAATGGCCGAGCTTTGACGAAAGACCCCGATCATCGCTGGAAATGACTTGGTCCGGCATGGCCGACAAGTTTCTTTTTAGTCCGTTCAACCGGCTGTTCTGCAGTGGCCATTGTGACTTCACTCCAGAAGACACGACCCATCGTAATCGCATCGTGATATGTGATTTTCCGCTGCTGGAATACGGCCATGAAACGGGCCGCACCATCAACGTCATACTCAAGCTGATTTTCCAGCGTGCATGGCTCAGGCGGAAACTTTCTGAGTCTCCGAATCCAGTCTTCCTCTGGCAAGACGAATTTCAGTACTTCGTTACGCGCCGGGACAACTTCTTCCAGCAGACCTGCCGTGGCAGCCGTGTCGCGGTGTTCTGCATTACCCAGAACATACTCAATCTCTCCGAAGAGCTGGGTGAAGACCAGCCCGGCAGCAAGACCAAGAGTTTCCTCGGCAATCTGGGACTCAAGATCTTCATGCAGCAGAACGAAATGGAGTCGTGCAAGTACGCCGCGGACCAGATCGGCAAGGAGTGGAGGCCCATAGGGAGTTTTCACAGCAGCCAGGGCGGCGGCATGAGTCAGCTGCAGACCAGCGTGGGCGGATCGCTTCAGCTCGTCCACATCGTGGACCCCATCGAGTTCACTCGATTGGTGACTCCGGATGCGGTCAATCCCTACGCCCAGGCGATTGTCTACATGTCAGGCAAAACCTTCAACGCCACAAAGACCGAGCAGAACCCGAAGGGGCGCAACTTCCTTTCGGTACTTTTCTCACGCGAATAAGGAGAGCCAATGCAACCACAGCAGCAGCAATACAACCAGCCTATGGGTATCGAGCAGCTTCACGAGTTCGCCATCAATGTCGTGCATATGGCCTGCAGCATTGTGACCATGCCGGTTGAAATCATTCTGCGGCCGCAATACGGCACGCGGTATTTTCCGATTCCGGTAACGTTCTTCTCGGCAATCCTGATGATCCTGCTGCCGTTTCTCTCAGGAATGGCAACGGGCATCACGCACATGATTCCGTTTTCAGGCCCAGCCATGCCCCCGCCTGGACTCTTCGGACTCGCGTCACTCTCCTCGCTTTATTTCTTTCTCGTCCTGCTGCATGGCATTCGCCTCTACCGGAGGATGATTTACATGGACCTTGAGCAGCACAGCCAGTACGAGGGCCCTGCCCTTCCGTTCTTTCGCATGATTCCCGGCGGACGTTCCTTCTGGCTGACGCGCATCGTGCTGGAGCCGGTCTTTGTGTTTGTCCTGGCCTCGGTGCTTGAGAGCATCTCCGTCATCCAGTCGGGCCTTTCCTTTTACCTGCATATCGCGGCCCTCATGCTCGCGATGCGCAACTTTATCTACTGGTATCGCGTGTGGGAGCTCATCCGCAGCTGGATGGATATGGCGGCCGCGGGCCCCATCATCAGCAAATTTGCCAACAACAAGGCGACCGAGGATGACTTGGCACCTATTCATCTTGCGAGCCTGCCCAAGGACCTTTCCCCCGATATGCGCCAGGCGGCTGTGTCGTATATAGCCCGCGTGCTCGGCGCATTCACAACAACTAAAACCGAAATCAAGGAGGAAAAACAATGATTAGCAAAATCATCAAGAGTCCAAAATTCATGTGGGTCGTAGGCGGCGTGCTGGTTTGGTGGTTCTTCGGGCCGTCCATACCGGGCCTCATCCGCCATGCGTTCATCTCGCGACCCTCGCCTTCCGCGCAGGCCTCGTCCTCAAAGGATAAGAATGCACGGGGGGGGAGTTCCCCAGGAGGGCCAGTGCCCCTGCCCGCCCCCGTCGTGCCGAATCCATCAGCTGAGGACCAGGCGCTTAACAACCTCATGGGTACATGGGAAGGAACCCTGCCGATGAATCAGGAGCCTTGCAAGGTAAGCCTGGAGCTGCGCCAGGACCATGACAAGCCCGGACAGTTCCTTGGCTACTCGAAACTCTCCTGCCAGCCGACGATGCTCGAAATCATGCAGCGTCAGGAGTCAGGCCACAAGATGACGCCGGCCGAGGCGCTTAAACGAATGGCCGACGCGATGAAGCCCAGCGCCACCAACTTCACGGGCGTTGCGGAAAAGGGCGCAATAAAGCTTACCGCCCAGAACACCTTCGGCCTTACCGGTTCGGGGTGCTCCATCGCGACCTTCACTGTCATGCCGGCAGGCGCGCATGAGCTCGGCACCGACTTTACCGAGAGCGGAGCCGGATGCGAAGGCGGCGAGCTCGTCATGAATAAAGCGAGGTGAACTCAATGACACCGGAGCCTTTTGTTTCGGCGGAAAAGGCGGCTGATTTTCTCGATATCAGCCGCCGCTATTTACTTTCGCTTGCGCGTAAAGGAATCGCGGGCGCCTACCCTCTCGACGGCCAGGCAAAGCGCAAGGTCTGGGTTTTCAGGCTGTCGGATCTTGCGGCTGCGATTGCAAAAAACGCTGATCCGGAAACGGGCAACATGCGCTATGATCCGGCTCAGCCGTCCGTGCTCGCTCACGAAAGGAGATGAAATGAAACGGGCACGGCTACAAAGAGGAAGCGTTGTCTTTGATAAACGAAGAAAAATCTGGAATTACCTGTGGTGCGAGAACGGCCACCGGCGAACAAAGCTCATCGGCCCGGCAAGCGAGTTTCCCACGAAGACATCGGCGTGGCGGGCAGCGGAGCCTTTTCGGCGCTCGGTGGAAAACGAAATCAGCAGCAACCCGGTCATTACCGTGAACAGCATCGTTGCCCAATACCGCAGCGAAAAGATGCCCCAGCGCCTGAGCACTCGCAGGGGCTATGAGGCATGGCTGAATAATCACATACTCCCGCGCTGGCGGAACTGCCCTCTTACGGAGTTGCAGGCCCGCCCCGTGGAATTGTGGTTACACTCCCTGGCTCTATCGCCCAAGAGCAGGGTTCACGTGCGTGGCCTTATCCATGCGATTTGGGATTACGCCATGTGGCGCGGCGACGCTCCCACGCAACGCAACCCGATGGAACTGGTGACAATCAAGGGTGCGACGAGGCGAATGCGCAAGCCTCGCAGTCTGACGGTGGAGGAGTTTCAGCTTCTGCTTGAAAACTTCGAGGAGCCATACCGCACGATTGCACTGGTCTGCGTTTGCTTTGGCCTGCGCATCAGCGAATGTCTGGCCCTGAAATGGTCGGACGTAGACTGGCTGGGCAGTAAACTCCGCGTTGAACGGGCGATTGTCCGCCAGCAGGTGGATGACGTTAAGACCATCTACTCGGGCAAGCTGATGTCGGTTGATGCGGAGATGCTGGAAGTGCTGAGGAGCTGGAGACAGAACACCCCCTTCTCCTCAAGCGGAGACTGGATGTTCGCGAGCCGGGTGCAGCTAGGCCAGTTGCCGGTATCGTATCCGTGGGTCTGGCAGATGTTCCAGAAGGCAGCAACCAAAGCCGGGATTGGGAACCTGGGCACGCATTCATTGCGGCACAGCTACCGGTCATGGCTCGATGCGGCGGGAACAGCCATAGCGGTCCAGCAGAAACTGATGCGTCACTCCGACATTCGTACAACTCTGAATATTTACGGAGATGTCGTTACGGATGAAATGGCGGTGGCGCATTCCAAAGTGGTAGGCATGGCTCTTCGCCGTAAAGTGATTGCAAACTGATTGCAAGCGCTTCTAAGTTGTTGAAAATATGGCGGAGAGAGTGGGATTCGAACCCACGTTAGAGTTTCCCCTAAACACGCTTTCCAAGCGTGCGCCTTCAGCCACTCGGCCATCTCTCCGGCGCGCCCACGCGAAGCGGCCCTTTTGATTTTAGCAGGAGCTGGTTTTTTAGTTGCGGATCTGCGCACGGGCGGGTTCGCCCTCGCAACCCTCAGCACGCCGCCAACTCCATATTCGAAGCCTACTACTTAGACCGCAAGATTATTACCACATGCGCCTGGAGTGTAGCGCCGGCACCTTGCGGCGGTTCCGAGGGCGCCTCGCCCTCGGAGCGGCCATCTGGCATGGAAAGAATCATGCCCCCACAGCGCTAGTCTTCGCCTTCCCCTAACTGCTGCGCCAGATAGTTCTCGTAGGTCATCTCTTTGATCGCGTGCAACTGCGCTTCCAGGTAGTCGATGTGGTGCTCTTCGTCGACCAGAATCTTCTCCAGCAGCTCGCGCGAGCCGTTGTCTCCGGCGGCCACGGAGGCCTTGATGCCTTCGTTCAGGCGCTTCACCGCTCCGTATTCGAGTTCGAGATCGTTCTGCAGTTGCTGCTTCACCGTCTGCCCGATATTGATCTTGAAATAGTCGGTCATGTTGGGCGCGCCATCGAGCAGCAGAATCCGCTCCATCAGCTTTTCCGCGTGCTGCATCTCCTCGATCGACTCCTTGCGCGTGTGCTTGGCCATCCTCTCGTAGCCCCAGTTTTCGCACATTTCGGCATGCAGAAAATACTGATTGATGGCCGTCAGTTCGGCCTTCAGCACTTCGTTCAAAATTGCGATAATCTTTGCGTCACCCTTCATGGTTTTGCCTTTCGAAGTCTTCGTTTCAAAACTCGTCTCTCAAAATTGGCGAGCCTCTCGCCGCTCAGCGTTCAGCGCACAAACGCAACCATGCGGACGCTGTTGACGAATAGAGAATTGTACTAGAAGAGACGAATCAGGAGCGGGAGCCGGCAGTTGCAGCCGCAGCGTTCGGCGATTCGGCTACCTGCGCAGCCTGCCCGTTGGCGGGCACAACGGCCTTGTCGGCGCTGCCGTTGCTCTTGTCTTTCTCAGCCACGCGGTGATTCAGGCAATACAGGGCCAGTTCCAGACGATCGGCGACGCCCAGTTTGTCATAAACCTTGCGCAGATAATTCTTAACCACCTGTTCGGTCGTGCCGACCCGCAGGGCGATCTCTTTGTTCTTCATGCCCTGCGTTACGCAGGAAACGATCAGAGACTCCTTGGGAGTCAACTGCACCTTGGGACGCGACCCCGCCGGCCGCACGCCTTGTGCGCGATAGGCATCCAGCACCCATGCCACCGCCCGCGGCTCAAGCCACGGCTCGCCTTGCGCAACCTTGCGCAGGCACTCGACCAGCATTTCCGGCTCGACTTCCTTCGAAACCACCGCATGCGCGCCCCGCCGGAACAGTTCCAGCGTCATCTCCTGGTCCGGTTCCTGTAACACCACCACCAGCCGGCAGTTCGCATTCTGCCGCAGCAGATCGGAAACCGTGTCGGGCGGATCGGCAGTCAGCGCCGCTTCAAACACCACAACATCCGCGGAAAATTTCTGCAGCGCCGCGACCGTCTGCGACAAATTCTCCGCTTGGCCAACAACTCGGATGTCATCTTCAAGCGCAAAAACCTTGCGCAGCCCGGCCCGGAAAATGGCCTGCGTATCCGCTACGATCACGCGAATTGTGCCTTTGCCGTCGGCGCCCTGAAGGCTCTCACCGGACTCAACGCTCACCGAAGTGCTCGACATCCGTCCTCTTTTGCGCCCTACCTGCGCTCAAATCTGTACTCGTCAATCACCACGCCCACGCCGCGCCGGCCGCCATCTTCTTCGAAGCTGCGCACCACGCGCCCACGGCAATCCACCTGCACGTCGGCTTCTGCGCCCACCACATCGGCGGGAAGAGAAATCGTGAAATCCACCGCCGACCCCACTGGTACATCGGCATCCATGCGGAAAAGCACACCGTTCGCAGAAATATTTTCCGTCTCGATCGCGTTCGCCGCCGTGCCCGACTTCATCGCCACCGGCAATTTGATGGGAAAGCGCGGCGCGCCCTGCACGTCGGCATAACACTTATGGCCCTTGCCGACTTCAACTGCGGATTCTTTGCTAGCGTCCGACACAGACGGCCTTTCGTGTTCTGCCGTGCACGCAAATGCGTGAGTGCACCACTAAGGCCGAGATTACGCTCCGATATCTAGCATGCAAAGGTTACGTAGGTCATGGAACGAGAGCGGAGAAGTGCCCGTGGTACAGGGACTTAGGGACGTGCAGAAGGGTTTCTGTCAGTGGATCGCACGGCAGGAAGGCAGCCTGCGCGAAGCATTTCAGTAATTGGGCTTTGATGGAGTAATGACAGTGGTTATTGATTCATCCCTGGTGCCGCCACGGCCCACGGCGCACGCTTTCGGGTAACATCCACGAAAAAGCGGCCGGCCTGCAGATGGTCGCTCCCACCTTGCTCTGAGGCAGGCTCGCTCCACACCGCACCCACGTCGACTTTCCCATCTTTCGACCCCGCAACCTTCGTGGGCAGCCGCCGCTGTTTCTCCACGTACGCCTTGATCACCTGTGCCGCCGTGCGCGCTGCCAGATATCCATGCTCGCCCTCTTCGAGCAATGTGCAGACGACAATCTCCGGATTGCGCCGCGGGGTGACGCCGACGAACCATCCGTTGTCTTTCATGGCCTTGCCGGCCGCGCCCATTCTGGCTTTGAGCGCATTGCTGATGGTTTGCGCGCTGCCCGTTTTCCCCGCGAAATCGATTCCCTGCAAGTGCGCACTCGGCGCCGTCCCTCCAGGGTTCACCACCGCTGCCATCGCGTCGGTAATGATCTCCCAATTCTGCGGATCAATCGGCAAGTGGCTTTCGGCCGGCACATTCGACGCCGGAATCACCTTCGCCGGCAGATCGGTCGGATTAATTACATGCGGGCGCACCAGCAGTCCCCCACTCGCAATCGCTCCGATGGCGCGCGCCATCTGAATCGGCGTGGCCGCGACCGCGCCCTGGCCAATGCCCACAGAAATCGTTTCGCCGGCGTACCACTTCTGCTTGAAGTTCTTGATCTTCCATTCCTCCGACGGCATCACGCCAGTGACTTCCTGCGGCAAGTCGATCCCCGTCTTTTGTCCCAGGCCCAAAGCCGTCGCCCACTTCGCGATGCGATCGATGCCCAGCCTCTCGGCCAGCGTATAGAAGAAGACATCGCACGATTGGTAGATCGCCTTGCTGATTTCCACCACTCCATGAGTGCGGTGTTCGGCCACGACCCAGCATTTGAAGTAACGCCCATAGAACGAAGCGCCGCCATTGCAGGTAACGTGCATATCCTGCGCAATGCCTTCCTGCAAGCCGGCCGTCGCCATAATGATTTTAAACGTCGAACCCGGCGCCAGTTGTGCCTGAATCGCCTTGTTCAGCAGCGGATGGTTTTCATCCGTTACCAGCTTGTTCCATTCGCCCTTCGAAATCTTCACGGCAAAGTCGTTGGGGTCGAACGTCGGCCTGCTCACCATCGCGAGAATTTCGCCGGTGCGCGGGTCCATCGCGACGATCGCGCCATTTCTTCCTTCCAGCGCCTGCTCGGCCGCAATCTGCAGATCAAGATCGACCGTCAGCTTGAGTTGCTTGCCGGGTTCCGCCGGCGTCTCGTCCAACCGTCCCATTTCGCGCCCGTGGCTGTTGACGATGGCCCGCCGAAATCCGTTCTTGCCCATCAGCACGCTGTTGTACTCTTTTTCCACCCCGCTCACGCCCACCACGTCGCCCGGGTTATAAAGCTCAAATTGCGGCTGGTTGAGCATGTCCTCGGTCACTTCACCGACGTAGCCGACCAGGTGCGCCATAAACCCGCTGCGCGGATAAAGACGCCGGTGCGCCATGATCGTATCCAGTTCCGGCAGTTCATTCTTATGCGCTTCGATGAAGGCGAGCTCGTCGGGCGTGATGTCTTCTTTCAGGTAAATCGGCTGGTATTGCGGCATCCAGGCGGCGCGATGAATGCGCTGGCGTATCTCGTCAGCGTTCAGGTGCAACCCCTTGGCAATCGCATCCGCGTCCGCATTCAGGTCGCGCGCGGAATCACGCAACAGCAGCGCCGAAAACGAAGGATAGTTGTCGACAATAATTCGGCCTTCGCGGTCCAGGATTTTCCCCCGCGGCGCCAGAATCGGCACATTGCGCACGCGATTCTGCTCTGCCAGCAGCGAGTATTTGCCGCTCTGCATCACCTGCAGCCGCCACAAGCCGTATGCGAGAAGCAGGAATATGAACAGAACGACATACTGCACGGCGGTGAGCCGATAGGCGGAGACTTTTTCTTCGCGGCCGAACATCAATCCTCAGTTTCAGCGAGACTCATTTCGACAGAAACACGCCCAACTGGCAAACAATCGCCTCGGCCCACTTGGATTGTGCCGATTCGCGACGCGTCCCGGGAAAAGCTGCTGAAAGGTTAATTTCATTGTAACCCGTGGTTCGCCGTGCCTGAAATATTGAACCGTAAACGAAAGTTTGCCAGTCAAATCTCCTAGCCTTCTTTTGATCGTGTGTGATTGTGTGGCGCGGACACCGGGGTCCCCAGCAGGCCGGTTTTGGGGTTGGGGTGGCGCACTCTTGTCCGCGTAAGACTCGCTACCAAAATCGCGGTCATAGAGCGGTACCCGTTTGGAGTTCGCTTTTTTTCTAATTTCATCAATCGCCGGGCCATGTCCGACCGAGGATTGAACTTGTAGTGCCAAGAGGCAACAATACGAGTAGGGGTAACGTCTTACAAAACAACCCTGGGCTCCAACAATCGCATCAGCGTTCCCAAGAGCCAAGAGCCAAGAGCCAAGAGCCAAGAGCCAAGAGCCAAGAGCCAAGAGCCAAGAGCCAAGAGCCAAGAGCCAAGAGCCAAGAGCCAAGAGCCAAGAGCCAAGAGCCAAGACCTGAGACCTAAGACCTGACACCTGAGACCTGATTAATGCGAATCCGCAGCTTCATCATCGCCTACGCGCTCGTGCTCGCCATCGTCCTGTTTGCGGACCGGCGGCCCAATCCTGCCCAGCAGGACCGCTATTCGCATATTGTCGATCTCACGGACGGACAGAGTGACGGAAAGAGCGCGCACGGTCAAAATCCAGCGGCTGATTCTCGAACCCGCATCATCGCCCCCAATTCGCTCATCCCCGGAACTTGGACCGCAGACCAGATCCCGCCCGAGCGCCTGATCGCGCCGCTGGTGGTCATGGATCTGAACGTCGCCCCGCCCGCGCAAATTTCGCTTGACGACATCGCCGCCTGGGAAACCAAGCACGGTGCCGTACCCCAGGGCGCAGTCGTAGCCATCCGCCACCGTGCTGGCCAGCAACAATCACCTGGCGAGATGCCCATTACCGACGGCGCCGCTCAATTCTTGATGGACGCGCGCTACACCACCGGCTTCGCCATTGACGACTCCGCCAACCTGCAATCCGACCGCGCCCTCGCCCGCCAGATCGCGCTGCACGGAAACTACGTAGTAGAAACCGCATCGCATCTAGCCGCGATCCCAGCCACCGGTTCGCTCATCATCGTCGCCCCAGAGAAAGCGCCTCCCGCCAAAGCCAAGCTCCGCGCCGCCCCCGTCCGTGTACTCGCCATGGTGCGCTAGCAGCACTCGAACCCGGGCATTTCGTCAATGAGCGTTATAGAGCTTTTTGACCAATTGACCCAACATCACCGACGCTGGTGTCTATTACAGCGTAGGCTAAATCTGCTGCGAGTTTTCATTGTGCCGGTCATTCTTCTCGCAACCACTCTCTCCCTCGGTATGCCGCAGTCCACCTTCGTTGGCAGATGGCAGACTCGCACTAGTCGAGTCACCAATAAACCGGCCATTACAGTGATCATCGTTGAGCTGAACCAGAGACTGGGCGGTGCGGTTGTGCTGGTCAATCCAGACGCGAGTGAAATTAAGCTACCGATACTCAACCTTAAGATCAGCGAAAACGTGATGGAGTTCGAGACACGCGACAAGAACGACATTTTCAACTGGAGTCTCACGCTTCGGAGAGACCCCGAGCGAGGGCTGCTACACGGCAGTTCGGGAGAAATGCTGGTGGACGAACCGGTACGAAAGCAGTCTCTAACAGTTCATTGAGTGTAATCGAGTTGGCACCCCGACCCCCCGTCGTGACCAGCGGCGTTTGTTGCATCTTCCCCCGTCCTCCGGAAATCTATTCCTCGGAGGCTATTCCATGACCGACCCCCGTTATCCCATCGGCAAGTTTTCTTATTCCGGCCCACTCACCGCCGATCAGAAAAAACAGTGCCTCGACAACATCGAGCAAACTCCCGCCCGCTTGCGCGAGGCCGTCCGCGGCCTCTCCGGCTCTCAGCTCGACACTCCCTACCGCGACGGAGGCTGGACCGTCCGCCAGGTTGTCCACCACGTTCCCGACAGCCACATGAACGCCTACATCCGCTTCAAGCTCGCCCTAACCGAAGACGATCCGACCATCAAGCCCTACATGGAAGACCGCTGGGCCGAACTCCCCGACTCGCGCCAGCCCATCGAAAACTCGTTAGCCATGCTCGATTCCCTCCACCGCCGCTGGACCATCGTCTTGCATAACATCACCGACCCCGACTGGCAGCGCACCTTCCGCCACCCGGAGCTCGGTCCCATGACGCTGGAGAAAACTCTAGCCCTCTACTCATGGCACGGCCAGCACCACGTAGCCCACATCACAAGTCTGCGAAAACGCATGGGCTGGTGAACTCTCCGCTAAATGGGAAATATGGTTAAGTTGTTGATTTAAAAATATTTTACTATAAGTCTTTATTTCTCAAAGACCTGGCGAAAATTGCACACTAAGTCCTTGATTCCAAAAGACCACGCCAGGGGGGTCAAGACAATCGACGTCACCGACCAGAGCAAGATTCACCCTCACCGAAACCACCCAATAAACGGCAAAGATGAACTATGTCTTAAGTGAGTCCTAACTTCCAGAAGAGGTAACTCGTCGCCTCCCGCATCACCGCCCAAAAGCGTTCCCAGAGCGAATGCGGCCGCGATTCCGGTCGAGGCGCGACCTCGACCTCAACCCCCTCGCGCTCCAGCAAGGCCCGGATGCGAAACACGTGATAAGCGTCGCTCACCGCAATGCAGCGGTGCATCCCATTGACGCGCATAATGTTGCCGACCCGTTCTGCCGACTGCGCCGTATCCGATCCCTGCGTCTCGGCAATCAGCGACTTCTCAGGCACGCCGCGCCGCAAAAGATAATCCCGCCCAACTCCGCCCTCGCTGAACTCCGGATCCAGTCCCGCTCCTCCGGTCGTGATCACCATCGAAGCCATCCCATCCTCGAACAGTTCGTAGCCATGATCGAGACGCGCTTTATACACCGGCGAAGGATGCCCCGCATACTGCGCGGCTCCGAAGATCACAATCACGTCTGCTTTGGCCGTCGGCGACTCGCCCGCAGCGCCAACGACGCGCGTCCCGGTCACGCCCAAAAACAACACCAGCGCTCCCGCCAGCGCCAGCAGAACGAGCAAGACAGGCCGAAGCCGATTGGATTTTTCTTGATTGGATGGATGGGACTCAGCCATCTCAGGTCCCTCTCAGGAGAGGGCTTCCACGATATCCGATGCGGCGATTGCGCCTTCGCGCAGAATCTGCCAGCTTCCGTCTTCTTTGAAGTACACGATTGTCGACGCAGCATTGCGCGGCGACGGCCCTCCATCCACGATCAGAGAGATGCGATCCTGCAATTGTTCCCGCACCTGTTCGGCGGTAGTGCATTCGACCGCCCCACTCAGGTTTGCCGAGGTCGCGGTGATCGGAATTTTCAGCGCCCGCACCACGGCCAGCGCAATTTCCGCCGCCGGCACGCGCAGCGCAACGTTCCCAGTGTTCGCAGTAACCTTCAGCGGCAAATGCGACGCCGCCGGCACGATCATGGTCAGCGGTCCCGGCCAGAAGCGCCGTGCCAACAGCTTAAAATCATCGGGTAGCGGGCGGGCAAACTCCTCCGCCTGGTCCACATGTTCAATCAACAATGAGAGCGGTTTATGCCGCAGCCGCGACTTGATTTCATACACCCGCTCCACCGCCCGCAAGTTAAACGGATCGGCCGCCAAACCATAAAACGTGTCCGTTGGCATGCCCAGGACCTGGCCCGCCTGTATCTGTTCGGCTGCATACTTCACCAGCTTCGCTTCCGGTGTTTCGGCATGAATCTTTAGGATTTCCGCGCGCACTCGATCCCTCTCTGCTTGTCGGCGTAAACATTGAAATGTACCATACATCGGGCTTCCGCCGAAGCCCGTACTCGGTACTCGTATTATCCTGATCTTGACCCGGCAGCCGCCCATGAAGCAAGACACGAAGCCCGCGCGCATTCCCGCCCAGACCGCCCGTCTGCGTGCGGTCGGCGCCCACAACGCGCGTCTCAAGGAACTGCGCCTCGCCTTTCGCCGGGCGGAACTCACGCCGCGAGGCGAATGCGCCCTCGAGGGCGTCAAGTTGCTCGAAGAAGCCTTGCGTCATGGCCAGCATATCGAGACTGTGTTCTTCAGCGAGTCCGCGCGCCCGCTCGCCGAAAAACTCCTCGACCAGATCGGCGCGCGCACCGAGACGCTGGTCCTGCCCACCGCGCTCTTCAACTCGATTGTGCCCAGCGAGACGCCCCAGGGCGTCGCTGCCCTGCTTAAGCTGCAATCATGCACCTCTGCCCAACTGCTAGCGCGGGCGAAAGACGGCCCATTTATCGTCGCCTCCGGATTACAGGACCCCGGTAATCTGGGCACAATCCTGCGTTCCGCCGAAGCCTTTGGCGCTGCCGGAATCTTTCTTACTGAAGGCACCGTCAGCCCCTACAACTCCAAAGTCCTGCGCGGATCGGCGGGATCGATTTTTCGCATGCCGTTTCTCCAGATTTCGTCCGCCGAGCTGATTCCCCTTCTCCGCGAGCACCACGTCCGCCTGTTGGCAACGAGTTCGCACCAGGGAACGCCGCTGCCAGAAGCCAACTGGTCTTTGCCGCTCGCCGTCTTCATCGGCAACGAAGGCGCCGGCCTGCCGCGCGAAATCCTGCATCAGATGGATGAAACACTCGTGATCCCGCAAGCCGCCCCTGTCGAGTCGCTGAACGCCGGAGTCGCGGCGAGCATTGTGTTGTACGAAGCGGCAAGGGCAGGTCAGAGGTGAGAGGTCAGATTGCAGAGGTCAACACTTGATGTTGGAATCGTTTGCATGCGCCTGGAGCTTTCACCTCTGCAATCTGACCTCTGACCTCTAAACCTTTTATGAGCCTCTTCGCTCCCATCCCGAACGACGATCTCTCCGCCGCCGGCGCTCGCCCCTTGGCCGACCGCATGCGTCCCCGAACGCTTGAGGAATTTGTCGGGCAGGAGCACCTCGTCGGCCCCGGCAAGCCTCTGCGCGTGCAGATTGAGCGCGACGATCCCGGCTCCATGATCTTCTGGGGACCTCCCGGCACCGGCAAAACCACGCTTGCCAAAATCATCACCGGCCTCACCAAAGCCGAGTTCATCGAGTTTTCCGCCGTGCTCGCCGGCATCAAAGAAATCAAGCAGGTAATGGCCGATGCCGAGCGCGCCCGCCAGTACGGCACCCGCACCATCGTATTCGTCGACGAAATTCACCGCTTCAACAAAGCCCAGCAGGATGCTTTCCTCCCGCATGTAGAAAAGGGCAGCATCCGCCTGATCGGCGCCACCACCGAAAATCCCTCCTTCGAAATCAATTCCGCGCTGCTCTCGCGCTGCCGCGTCTACGTGCTCCACCAGCTCACCGGGGACCAGATCGTGCAACTGCTCCGCCGTGCGCTTGCCGACAATGAACGCGGTCTCGGCCAGCTTCACCTCCAGGCGCCCGATGATGCCCTCCGCAAAATCGCTTCGTATTCCAGTGGCGATGCCCGCAGCGCCTATAACGCGCTCGAAGTCGCAGCCTCGCTCGTCCTCGGAGCGCAACATGCCGAGCCATCCACACCGTCCGTAGAGACGCGCCTGGCCGCGCCTCCCGCCGGCGCCATCACGCTCACCGATGAAATCGTCCACGAGGCCCTGCAGAAGCGCGTCCTGCTCTACGACAAAACCGGCGAAGAGCACTACAATCTCATTTCCGCCTTGCACAAATCCGTGCGCAACAGCGACCCCGACGCCGCCCTCTACTGGCTCGCCCGCATGCTCGAAGCCGGTGAGGATCCGCTCTACATCGCCCGCCGGGTCGTGCGCATGTCGGTCGAAGACGTCGGCCTTGCCGAACCGAACGCGCTCGCGCTCTGCATGGCTGCCCGCGATGCCGTCGACTTTATCGGCATGCCCGAAGGAAACCTCGCTCTGGCGCAGGCCGTCGTTTATCTCTGCGCCGCGCCGAAATCAAACGCGCTCTACACGGCCTATGGAGCCGTGCAACACGATGTCGAACAAACCGCCGCCGATCCCGTTCCGCTCCACCTGCGCAACGCCCCCACCAGCCTGATGAAAGGCCTCGGTTATGGCAGGGGCTACCAGTACGCGCACGATGTGGAAGAAAAAGTCGTCGACATGCAGTGCCTGCCCGACAGCCTGCGCAATCGCGTCTACTATCATCCGACAAACGAAGGCGTGGAAAAGCGCATTCGCGAGCGGCTGGAAGAAATCAAACGCCTCAAACACCCACCTTCCAATCGAACAAGAAGAGAATCTTCCACTTGATTCTGGCAATCTACTCAAGGGAGTTTACCCGTCAGTTCCCCCAGTTCAGGAGGCTTCTGTCATGGCTACGGCTCCCCGCGCGGAATTCGGTCTTTCCACCCAGTTTTCCGCCGAAACCCCGGTCACGTTAAGAATCTCCGAACTGGTCCGCCTGCAGAAGTCCGCACAACGCATTACCTCCACCCTTAACCTCGACGAAATCGTCGAGCGCGTCGTGCATGAAGTTTCCAACTCTCTCGACGCCGTCGAAATCAATCTTTATCTCCATGAACCTGAACAAAACGAGTTTGTGCTGGCGGGCGTTTGTGGCTGCACGATGTACTGCCGTGGTCATCGCCTGAAGGACAGCGCTGGAATGGTAGGACACGTCGCGAGGACCCGCAAGCTGCACTATGCCCCCGACGTCCGGCTCGACCCTTACTACGTTGCCTGCGAGCCCGCGACCCGCTCCGAGGTCGCCATCCCTCTCGAGGTTGATAACGAACTGGTCGGCGTTTTCAGCGCCTCGCATCGCGAGGTCAACGCCTTTTGCCCCGCGCAACTCCGCCTTCTCCAGGGATTGTGCTCGCACGTGGCCGTCGCCGTGCAGAACGCGCGCCGCTTTCACGACGAACACAAACGGCGTGAGCAGATGACCCGCGAAGCCGAAGAGGCGCGCGTCATTCAGCAGGCGCTTCTTCCCCGCAACTCGCCGCTCATTCCCGGTTTCTGCGTCTCCGGCCTTTCCGTTCCCGTCGGCGCGGTCGGCGGTGACTGGTACGACTTCATTCCACTTCCCGGAGGGCGCTGGGGTTTGGTGCTGGCTGATGTCTCCGGCAAAGGAATGGCCGCTGCCCTCCTGATGTCCGCCACGCGCGGCATGTTGCGCTCGCTCGCCTCCACCGCATCCGGCCCTGGCGAAGTGCTCACGCGTTTGAATAAGTTGTTGCTTGAAGACTTTCCCGACGGCCGCTTCGTCACCATGGTCTATGCCGAACTCGACCCGCAAAAGCGCACACTACGGCTGGCCAACGCCGGCCATTTGCCACCGCTGTTCGTTGATTCCGCTGAGCCCGCCGGCCACCGCTGGATTCAAACCGAGCACGGCCTCCCCCTGGGTGTTTCCGCGTCGAAGTTTTCTGAAACCGTAGTTGAACTGAGCCCAAACTCACGGGTCGCGTTCTACTCCGATGGCATCACCGAGGCCGAGCTTGAGTCAGGAGAAGAATACGGGGCGGAGAGACTCCTCGCCCAACTGCAAGCCTCCGACGTTACGCCCGAAGATCTGATCTCCGACGTGAGGAAATTTGCGAATGGAGCGGGACTGCGCGATGACGCGACGGTGATATTGTTGGGCGCGCGGCCGGAACGGAATTCAAATCGGACCTCCGTAGCAACCGCAATCTGAAACTACCCTATCCGAACCGCGCCCTGTGCTCCTTCAGAATGCACAGGTCCATCACCACAAAAATGCCCGCCTCGCGCGCTCTTGCCGCGGCGCGCTCATTGACCACATCTTCCTGTAGCCATATCGCCGGAATCTTCAGCTGAATCGCCTGTTCCACGATTTCGCCCATAAACTCCGGCCGCCGGAAGACATCGGCGAGGTCGATCTTCTCCGGCACATCCAGCAGCGACGCATATGCCTTCTCTCCCAACGCTTCCGTGATGTGCGGATTCACCGGAATAATCTTGTACCCCTGCGCCTGCATGTACGCCGACACTCCGTGGCTGGGCCGCATGGGATTATCCGACAGGCCGACAACCGCAATCCTCTGCACGCGCGCTAACAGTTCGTGGATCGGATCGGCATTCTTCATTGACTCGTCCGTCATATTTACGACAAGCCTTCAGGGCAGTTTGCGCTAGTTCAACGGATCAAATACGTGCTTGCGAACTCAGTACTAATCACCAGCCCCTGACCACTGACCACTGACCACTGGCCACCAGCCACTGGCCACTGATCACTGCCTAATGCCCCTTCTTCTCCACCTTCTGCTTGAACATGCGCAGCGCCAGCTTGCGAATCGTTTCCGGGACCTCTTTATTCCCCGACAGGTTCTTCAGATCGTGCACCAGCAAATTCTTCATCAATCCGAGCGAGAGATCGAGCGGCGTTCGCGGATTGTAGACCAGATTGCGCATGATGTTGTAATTTTTGGCGAACCGCCTTTTCAGCGGAATCTGCCGCAACACCGCTTCGAGAACGTTCTTCTGCAGCGCAAACCCTTCCACCTCGCCATCGCTGACCTTCGGAGACTCGAGCACCGCCAGCGCCACCAGTTTGGTGCCGTCGCGGATCAGAATCGAACGTTCTTCCTTGCTGCCACGAACCGCAAGCGTAATCCGGCCCCTGACGTCGAGCTTGGCAATCTTCTGCAACGTGCTGTCGCGCTTTTCCACGTGGCCGGGCGCAGCATGCTGCTTGGCATGCCCCGCCGAAATTGCTGCGGCCGTCCCCGGAGTAGCTCTCGCCTCCGCGGCGGTGCCCGCGGCTGGTACCGCAGTCATGACCGCCGCCGGCACCGGTGGCAAAGCTGCCGTTGGCTCCATACCCGATTCGTCATGAATCGCCCCGATGGGATGAAATGGTTTGTCTTTTTCCAATTCCAGTTCTGCTGCATTCTCGTTCAAGAAGCTGACCAGTGTTTCGTCCGCCGCAGCGTCCGGCGTTCCTGTTTCTGCGCTCGTCACGGCCGCTGCACTAGCCCTGAGCGCAGCCAGTTTGCTTTCAACTTCGGCAAGTTCATCTGGATGCAGGCCGGCATTCGATTGCAGGGCCATCAACAGAACCTGCGAATTCAACACCCGTGGGCTCTTCAGCAGTTCCTCGACCATTGGACGCGTTCCCCGGCTTGCCACTTCGCTCAGAGCCTTTTCATTTACCGACGGATTTTCCGCCAGCGCCGCCAACAGTTCCGTTCTCAGGTTTTCAAGCGCAGCGAAATAGCCAAGAACCTCGGCACTGGTCGCCCCATCCGAAGCCGCAGCCAGGCTGGCCTTTTCGTCCCATCCCGCCAGCGTAAGCCGCGCTTGTTGTCCAAGCCCTTTGTGATGAAGCGCAAGGTAGACCAGAATTTCGATCGTCTCCCCGGGCGGAACGGAAAGCGATCCGCGCGCCGCCGCCTGCATCAGGTTTGCCGGCACCTTGGACTCGCGGATCAAATCAAGCATTCGGGGCATGATTCATCTCCCAGCGTGTGGAGACGGGGTTTTGCCCCGTCCGTGGCGGGCCAAAGCCTCTCCACTGCATAAGCGCTCCAGTTCCCGCACCGCGAGTTCAAGCTCGCGCGTGATGCGGTTTGGCTTTCGTGCATACTCATTGCTCAGCGCGCGATAGTACCAGAGCGTTCCTTCCTTCTTGCCGTTGAACCGGACCCAGATCCCCTCGCCATCCTTGCGGTAGTCCGCCACAATCGTGCGGACGTTGTGCAGTTTATCCGACGCCGAAACCAGCCGTGTCTCGTCGTCGGCATGCTTCACTTCCTCGAGATAGCCTTTCTTTCGCTCCACCCAGTCCGGCTTCGGCTCGACGAATGTATCCGTGCAGCCTTCGACAATCCGCGCCACGCGGGGGCCGAATTGCCGGCGAATCTCGCGCAGCCGCGGCATTCCACCACAATCCTCCACCACATCGTGCAGCAACGCCGCAATCGCCATATCCTCGTCGCCGCCCGCCTCCAGCACCAGCGACGCCACCGCCATCAAGTGCGAAAGATAAGGCACCGCTGTCGCTTTGCGCGTCTGCCCCTCGTGTTTTGTCGCAGCATAGCGAAACGCGCGCTGAAGCCGCGGCCCGAGTGGCGGAGGCCGGACGCCGCCTCGCTTGTCGTTGCCTGTTTTCGCTGCCTTGCCCGCCCCGCGCCTCATGCTTTCTTCTCGTCCCGCCGCATGCGCAAATAGGCCCGCATGAACGGCGTCAAATCCCCGTCAATCACCCGATCCACATCGCCCACTTCAAACTTGGTGCGATGATCCTTGATCAACCGGTAAGGCTGCAGCACATACGAGCGAATCTGCGATCCGAAGTCGATATCCAGCTTCGAATCCTCGATCTTCTTCGTGACTTCCCGCTTCTTCTCCATCTCGAACTCGTAAATCTTCGAGCGCAGCATGCTCATCGCCTTGTCTTTGTTCTTGTGCTGCGAGCGCTCATTCTGGCAACTGGCGACCAGGCCGGTGGGAATGTGTGTAATGCGCACGGCCGAATCGGTCGTGTTGACGTGCTGCCCGCCTTTGCCGCTCGAGCGATACGTATCGATGCGAATGTCGTCTGGCTTGATGTTGACTTCAATGCTGTCGTCAATCTCCGGCGAAACAAACACGCTGGCAAAGGAAGTATGCCGCCGCTTGGCCTGATCGAAAGGCGAAATGCGCACCAGGCGGTGCACGCCAATTTCGCTGGTCAGCAGTCCAAAGGCGTAGTCGCCATTCACCGCAAACGTAGCCGACTTCACTCCGGCTTCTTCACCGGGCTGGTAGTCGTACATTTCCGTCTTGAATCCCTGGCGTTCGGCCCAGCGCAGATACATGCGCAGCAGCATGTCGGCCCAGTCCTGCGACTCGGTGCCGCCCGCGCCGGGATGGATGGTCACGATGGCATTGCGCGCATCGTTTTCGCCCGAAAGCAGCGTTTCTGTTTCGACGCGATCGACGAGTTCACGCAGCGAATCGAGTTCGCGTTGCAGGTCGGCGGCAACGTCCTCGCCTTCTTTGCCCAGGTCAAAATAGGCGCTAATGTCCGCGGTGCGGCGCGCCAGATCGCCTTCCAGCGACAAGACGACTTCGAGCCGTTTCCGCTCGCGCATCACCTGCTGAGATTTTGCTTGGTTCGACCACAGGCCGGGATCCGCCGCCTGCTTTTCGATTTCGGCTAGTTGCTGGCGCAGCTTACCCGCGTCAAAGATACTCCCGCAGGTCGTGCACCTTGGTCTTCAAAGAGGAATATTGCTGTTCGAGTTCATCTAACATTCTTGTCGCTCACTCCGGGAAACACAAAGCGCGCCACCAGCACGCCCACGGAAATTATCGCACAGAGCAATGCAAACCAATCCCCGTGCCGCGTGTAGAACGTGGTACCCGATACCAGCGCATACGGAGCGTCCAGCGTGGTTCGCTCCTTGCGCGGAACTTCCGCTGCCACTCTTCCCCACGGATCAATCGACGCCGTCAGGCCCGTATTCGTCGCGCTCAGTATCCAGCGATCGTTCTCGATGGCGCGCATTCTCGTCTGCTGCAAATGTTGCTTCCATGCGCCGCTATCGCCGTACCAGCCGTCATTCGAGATATTCACCAGGACTTGTGCGCCGTCTCGCGCAAATCGCCGCACTTCGTCCGGAAAAATCGACTCGTAGCAAATGAAAGTTCCCAGCCGTGCTCCACCCGCGTCGAGTGGCGCGCGCGATTTCCCGTGCTGAAATTCGCCCACTTCCTTCGTCAACCCTCCGGCAAAGCCGAACACCTGTGGAAACGGCAGGTATTCGCCGAAGGGCACCAGATGAACTTTGTCGTAACGAGCGGTCCAGTCCCCTTGCGGATTCACCAATTCCGCCGAATTGAATATCTGCGAACGTCCACTTCCGCTGGCCGGCGGCGCGATGCCGATGGCGCCCGCAATCACCCAACTTCCCGATTGCCGGGCCACCGCGCTAACCGGATCGCGAAACCTGGAATCATTTGTAAAAAATGGCGACGGCGACTCCGGCCAAACAATGGGTTCGTAGTGCCCCGACTTTTCCGGGTCCCCACTCAGCCTCGCCAAATCCCGCAGCGTGCTCTGAAAGTAGTCCGACGTCCACTCCGCCACGATCGGAATATTGGGCTGCACAAGAAGCGCTTCCCGGTCTGCCGCCGACGGCGGTGGATGCATCGTCCATTGGCCCGCCTGCAACGCCACTGCCGCCCCGAGCGCGGCCACCAGCAGCCGCTTGCGACGTTGCTTCTCCACCAGAAATGCCGCGGCAAAGGCGCTGTTCACCAGCACAATTTCAAATGACAGCCCGTATACGCCCGTGAACGTGGCAATCCGCGTCAGCGCGATATTCGAGGTTTGCGCGTAGCCCAGCAGCTCCCACGGAAACGCCGTAATGCGCGTACGCGCCAACTCAACGGCAACCCACAAAAACGGAGCTGCGACCAAAGGCCGCCGTAACGACGACCCGCGAGGCGCAGCCACCACCGCCACCAGCAGTCCGAACAGCCCGTGATACAACCCGATGTAAAGGCAAAACAGCAGAAGCACGAACGCCGCAGCCGGAACCGGCAAACCGCCATAACGGTGCATCGTGTCGAACACCCAATAACAGGTCCCCCCCGACCACAGCACCCCGCACAGATACGCCAGCAGGAACCCTTGCCACGGCGACGCCGGCGCCAGTTTCGCCGGTGCATCCAGTGGCAACGCACCCGCCGGGCGCGCCCGCAGCAGTGCGATCACCAGCGGCGTCGCCGCAATCCATGACAGCCAATACAAATCGGCCAGCGGGAAAATAACCACTTGCAGCACCGCCGACAGCACAATCAGAAACCAGGCGCTCGAATGGATGCGTCGCACGTCGCAAGCATAGCAAAGTCAGCCGGCCATCTGGTCACTACCCGATTTTCGGCCTGTTCTACTTTCCCCGTATCGAATACTATGTCTTGTTTATGGATTTCATTATTACGGTTGCAGCGCGCCTTCTGGAGACGATGTTTGTCGTCGGCCTCCTCGGCTCGCTCGGCGTTCTTCTCATCAGCTTCGTCGAAGACGCTGAGACCCTGTTCCACATGGAGGACAAGGGCCACTCCTGAGCGGCTCCATTTCGTGCATGTCCTCGTTTTCCCCACCAACAGCGCCGGGTAACCGAGTTCGCATCGTCGTCGCCACGTCGGTGATGCTCACGTTCATCTCTTACTGGCGCGCCGCGGCCATCGTGCTCAACGATTTGGCCTCCTCGGCCTACTATGCCGGTGGCATCGCCGAGCAGGCCGTCGGCAAATCGGCTCCCTGGTTCATTCTCGGCGTCATGCTGTTTTCCTTCACGGTCCGCGCCGTGTACGTCGAAAGCTGCTCCATGTTCGTGCGCGGCGGCGTCTACAGGGTCGTCAAGGAGGCCCTCGGCGGCACTCTGGCCAAGCTCAGCGTCTCGGCGCTCATGTTCGACTACGTCCTCACCGGCCCCATCTCAGGCGTATCCGCCGGTCAATACATCGTCGGACTGCTCAACGAAATCCTCGTCACCGCCGACACCCACGGCTGGATCCCCCGCGCCGCCCACAATATTTTCCACGGCACCCCGCAGTTCGACGTCAATTGGACCTCGGTCGTCTTCGCCCTGATTGTCACCGTTTACTACTGGTGGGAAAACATCAAGGGCATCCACGAGTCCAGCGAAAAAGCGCTCTGGGTCATGCAGATCACCACCGTCATGGTCGTGATGCTGCTCGGCTGGTCCGCCATCACCCTTCTTAAGCACGGATATCAGAGCGTCCCCCTGCCCACGCCCGCCAATCTCCACTTTTCGAAAGAATCGCTTGGCTTCCTGCATTACCGCTTCCCGGAACAGAGTCTGGCCCAGAGGTTCGGCATCCTCGGCATCCTGATCGCCTTCGGCCATTCGGTTCTGGCCATGAGCGGCGAGGAATCTTTGGCGCAGGTCAATCGCGAACTGGCGCATCCCAAGCTGAAGAACCTCAAGCGTGCGGCCATCGTCATTGCCCTCTACAGCTTCATCTTCACCGGACTCACGGCGTTGCTGTTCGTCATGATCATTCCGGACTCCGTCCGCATCCCCATCTACAAAGACAACCTCATCGCCGGTCTCGCCATGTATTTGTGGGGCCCGGAACTGTTGCGCCTGCTGTTCCGCGGCTTCGTCGTGGTGGTCGGCTTCCTGATCTTGTCCGGCGCCGTCAACACCGCCATCATCGGCTCCAATGGCGTGCTCAACCGCGTTTCTGAAGACGGCGTGCTCGCCGACTGGTTTCGCCGTCCTCAGAAAAAATACGGCACCAGCTATCGCATCATCAACCTCATCGTCGGACTTCAAATCTTCACCATCATCGCCAGCCGCGGCGATGTCTATGCCCTCGGCGAAGCCTACGCGTTCGGCGTGATTTGGAGCTTCGCCTTCAAAGGTCTGGCCATGCTCGTGTTGCGCTTCAAGTACAAGGGCGAGCGTGGCTGGAAAGTGCCCATCAACTTCCACATCGGCCGTTACGAAATCCCCTTCGGCATGGCTTCGGTTACCATGGTCCTGCTGGCGGTGGCTCTGGTAAATTTGTTTACCAAGTCCGTCGCCACCGTGTCCGGCATCGCATTCTCCGCCGTTTTCTTCGTCATCTTTACTCTTTCCGAATACGCCAACCGCAAGAAACACGCCCACGGCCAGCAGCAGAACGATCAGTTCCAGTTGCTGCAGCGCGACACCGTGGAGCGCGAAAGCCTCAACATCCGCCCCGGCAATGTCCTCGTCCCGGTCCGCGACTACAACACTTTGACCCACCTCCATTGGGCGCTCGAAAAGATCGACACGCTCGAACAGGATGTCGTCGTCATGTCCGCCCGCATCAGCCGTTTTGGCGCCGCCGCTTATGACCTCACTCCCGAACAAATCTTCAGCGACTACGAACAAACCCTGTTCACGCGCGCCGTAGCGGTAGCGGAAAGTTTCGGCAAGAAGGTTTCCCTGCTGGTCGTTCCCGCCGGCGATGTTTGGGCCGCCATCGTGCAGACCGCCAACAATCTCGAATCGTCCGCGGTGGTCGCCGGCGTCTCCAGCAAAATGGCTCCCCCGGAGCAGGCGTTCAACTTGGGTCGCGCCTGGGAAGCCCTGCCCGAGCCCAAACGTCAATTCGTCTTTCAGGTCGTCTTTCCGGACGACCACGTCGAATCCTTCCGCATCGGGCCTCATTCTCCGAGCATGAAAGATGAAGACGTCTTGCTGCTGCACCGCTTGTGGCTGAACATTACCCGCGAACCGGGGCTCGATAAACTGCATCACCACGAAATTCTGCGCGAAGCCCTCACCCGCTTCGCCCATGATTACGGCGCCCGCGACCGCGACGATATTTTGAAGGAGCTTCGCCGCTTGAACGCAGCGGACGCGGCCGAGGCCGGACGCGGCAGTCCCAATCCGCCGCCTCCACAAGTCGTGCAAAGAGAGAGCGACGACGGCCCCCCCGCGAACCGCAGTTCCTGAGCTTATTTGACTTTCGGCGAATCCAGGTCCGCTGCCTTCTGATCGTCCCCGTGAATTACGCCGTCTTCCTCGGCGTAGAAAGATCTGTGCTCGCCGTCGAGTTGCTTCGGCGTCATCGTCAGCACAAACCCATCCTTGTCCTTTTCTTTGTGCCCCCGGAACGACGCCGTGTAATCGCCGCGATCCGTCGTACTCGCCATGCGCTTCGTAAACGTGCCGGTTCCAGCGAGCGCGGCTAGTGATTCGGCGTACTTGTCGTGCCGTTTTTTATATTCCCGTTGTGCCCGCAGCATCGTTCGCATGTAGGCGAGCGCCAGAGCTTCCGATTCCGAGCGCGCCGGATCGCCGGCAAACTTCGGCTGATATGTCCCTCCGGGCGCGCCCGCCGGAGCCTGACCCACAACCGGCGACGAAACCGCAGTTACTAACATCCCCACCGCAAGAAACCACTTGTAAAACCGCTGTTGTCGTCTTCCGCTCACGCCACATCCCTCCACCGCTCCCCCTTTCCGGGGTTACCGCCGTAATTGGACACGGTTTGCAATCGTTTCAATTCCCACCCAATTCAGGCAAGCTTGAACAGGATGCAATCCTAACAGGGAAACCTTAATGAAAGCTGCTGTCGCTAGAAAACCTACTATCCGTGTAGCCGTAGTGGAAAGCGATCCGCTCCGGTTTGTCGGCTTTCGCGCCCTTTTCGATTCTGAACCGGATCTGGAACTGGTCTCCGCCTCGCTGGCCGATCTTGGGCAGCTTAATGCCATCGATCTGGTCCTGCTCGGCAACCGCAACGGCCAGAACCTCTACGACATCATGGCCAGTATGAAAGCCGTTCGTCCCGACCTGCGCATTCTCGTGACCGGCTCCGGCATGGATGACGAAAGCGTTCTCAAAGCCATCGCCGCCGGCGCCAAAGGGTATGTCGATGAAGCCGCCTCGCCGGCCGAGTTCATCCAGGCTTTGCGCATCGTTCATCAGGGTTCCGTGTGGGCGCCGCGCCGCGTGCTCTCAACTTTTATCGAGCGCGTCAGCGCTTCGCCTGGAAGGATATTCCCGGCCGGGCGCGTTACCTTCACCGACCGCGAAAAGGAAGTTCTTGAGATGCTCGTTGCCGGCCGCTCCAACAAGGAGATCGGCTCCGCTCTCGGCATCGAAGAACGCACCGTCAAGGCCCATGTGGCGAAACTGATGCGCAAGGTCGGTGTCCAAAACCGCATTGCGCTGTCGGTGCATGCCATCACGCATTCACTGGTAACTGCGAAATAGCTGGGAGCGTCCTGTAGCCTTCGCACGACTGCGATTCGACCGCAGTCTTGCATTTTCCCGCCTGCCCGCCATCCCTCTCGTGCTCCTGATTCCGAACTCCGCGAAGCCGATCATTTCAACGTCGACGCGGTTGACCCTGGCTTCCCTGCATCCCTGTAGGTCCATCCCCGCAGGGCCGGAGGATTCCGATTCCCGGCCCTTGTTCTGAGTGAGTTCTTCGGCGCCTCCGTGACCTCTGTGTACTCTGTGGTTTGCGCTTCTTGCTGGCCATCACCGAAGGGCCACAGCGCGCCCACGCGCGCGTAGTCGGGGTCCCCAGCACGCCCTCTTTTGGCGTGATCGGGTGATTGAGCGTGCTGGGGTGACGGGGCGCGCTAACCTGGATTCGGATCCACCCTCCGACCGTACCAACCACACGCCCGTTACCCCCGGACAGTGACCTCGGTAATCTTGTCTGCCTTCCCCACCTGATCCATACTCACTTCACCTACCACAGAACCTGGGAGACGGGGTTGGAAACGGAGATTAGGGTCGCCGATTCCAACCCCGATTTTTTTGTCTTTTCCCTCCAGCCTCACACCCTTCTCGCTAGTCCCCCGTGCCGCCGGGCATGCTGGCCCCTTTCGTCCCCGCCTCGCTGCTAGCCGGCAACACATCGTCCCAGAACGAGGAATTCGGATCGAGAGCCGTCACCGCGATCCGCGCTCCGGCCGCCGACTTGTCCTCGGCTACCCAGGCAACAAGAAATTCTTCCTTCTTGCGCCCGCGCGTCAGGGATATCTTGTCTCCCTCCCTCAGCATGCCGTGGATTCCCTCCAGCAGCGCCCCCCGCCGGCTGATGTTCACCGTCATCACGCGCTGATCCAGCGGCCGGCCCTTCACGTCCATTCCGGCCAGCAGCACCGGAACTGCGATCTCGATCCGCGCATCCAGACGGTTGCCCAACCGCTGCGCTCGCAGATCCCGCAGAAACTGCTCCGCCTCGAGCGCTGGCCCCTGCCGCACCAGATCAAGCAGCGGGTCATCGGATTCGAAATCTCTCGGCTCGGAACTTCTCGGTCCAGAATCTGTCACGCGGGAATCTGCGAGATCGTTATCCAACTCATTCGTCCCCTTCCCTTCCTTCCGCCCGACAAAAATCCTGGGCACCTCGCGGCAGCTCGTCAGTTCCCCAATCAGTTCCTGCGCTCGCTGCCGCTGGCCCGTCGCCCTTGTGAATTCCACCCCCATCCCGGTCTGCGGATGCGCAGCGCGCACAACTCCCTCCAGCACATACTCCTTCTCCACAGCGCGCACGCTGATGAGTACCGGGGTCCCCAGAGAAAACGGCGCTGCAGATTCCAGATAGCACGCCCCCGCGCTGATATCCGTCAATCGCCAGCGCCGTCCAGCAGGGATCTGCTTCTCGGGCTCTGAAGGGGCTGCCCGCATCGCTTCCTGCCCTTCTTCTACCCTCCAATCCGCAGGCGCATATTCGATTCCCCAAAAATTGCCGGGAATCTCGAGTTCCAGACCAACCAGCCATGTCTCGGGCTCCCCGCCCAGTGGCACCACTTCAGCAACGCGCGCCGTTGTGTGCCGCCCGGCAGAAACAATCTCAATGCGAACTTGAATCCCGCCGGCAATCGCCGTTGGCGAAATCAAGCCGCAGCCGTGCGCATTGACTAAGGTCGTATGGCACGGCTCGGAGAAAGGAAAGTCGGCCCTCAGGCTGGTCACGCGCACCGGCACTTCCAGCGGCAACCTCGTGCTGCGGCGAATTGCGTGCTGTGATTTTTCCGAACCAGCCATAGGTCAGCGGGCCATGAGCTTTACGGCGCGAAGATTACGAAAAAAGCCGGCACTCTCGCTCCAGCAGAACAAATCCATACCCTGATCACCAACCATGCTAGTTCACAAGAAACCGCCCGCACAGAATTTTCGCCCGCCCCGTTTCCAAGTTCGACACCTAGGGGAGACTCTGATTCAGTGTGCCGCGGACCTGCCCTGAGCATAGTCGAAGGGGCCCTCGCCCGCGAAAAGCCCGCGACCGGGCCGCAACCCTCGCCCTTTGAAGATACTTAATCGGAGTTTCCCTAAGGCGGGTTCCCGAAGGCTTCGTCGGGTAGCGCGAGTGCAAACGTGAGTTACCCGTCACCCCTGAGGCTTCACCGCCGTGTCCGGCGCCTGGAACGAGGCTTTATGGCTGCCATCGCAAAACGGCCGGTTCGCTGACGCGCCGCACCGGCAAAGCGAAAACGCCGGCTTCCCCGTCGTATCGTACTTGTTGCCCTCGGCATCGACCACATCGACCATCCCGTTAGGATCGTCCACCCGCAAAGGCCCGTTCGGCCGTACCGTAATCGTGACTTGTCCCATGACCCCTCCAATATGACGAGCCTTCAAACTATCGCAAGAAGAAAAAAGTTGCCAGTACCCAGTACCTGGTATCCAGTATCGGTTCAACCCAACTCCGGGTTACTGGCAACTGGTTACTGGCTACTGGCAACTGTTTTCCACCGATCCACCGCTTCCCACCAGATCACCTTCGTCCACTCGTCAAACGTCGTCTTCGCCCATTCCCGGTGTGTCCACCACGCATCCCCAAACGCTGCCGGATTATGCGCCGCCGCCATGCTCCACTGGTATTGTGGCAGCCGGTGCCTGAAGATCGTCAGCGCGCGCCGCGAGTGATAGTCCGAAGTCACGATCAACACACGATGCGCCCCCAGCGGTTGCAGACAGCGCGCCACGTCCGCCGTTTCGGCGCCCGTCGACCGCCCCTCAATCGCGCACACCGAGATAACACTCGCTTCCGGCAAACTGTTGATGTATCTCTGCGCAATCTCGGTCAGCGTTTCGTCGAAGACCTGTTCCCCGGCCTCCGCATCCAGAAAAATCCGCGGCGCCAGGCCCTGGCGCAGCAGTTCCAGCGCTCGCGCCGGCCGCCTGCCCGTTTCCCCGGCCAGCACCACGATGGCATCGGATTCTTCGGGGTGATCGACCACCAGATACCGCGCCGCCTGCGTCGCCAGCAGCACCCCCACCACGACCACCACAATCAGCAACCGGAAGAATCTCATCTCACGCGCATGTTACTAAGGAAGCCCACTCCCCGTCGAATGCCGTTACTCCAGTAATCGCTCCATTCTCCTGTCCGACCGATACCCGCTGGAACCATAGGACAATTGAATGTTGCGCAAGAACTCCCAACCTCAGGGTGCTAAAATTCAAACAAGCTTATGACTACTAATTTGACCGCTTCTTCCCTGTTTTCTGACCTCAAAGCCCGCATCGCAGCTCGCCAGGCACGCGTAGGCATCATCGGCCTCGGCTACGTAGGCCTGCCGCTCGCCCTTCTCTACAGCGAGCAGAAATTCCCCGTCACCGGCTTCGACATCGATCAGCGCAAGGTCGATACCCTCGCCCAGGGCGGCACCTATATTTTTCGCATCACACCCGAAGAGATCGCAGCCGCCAAAGCCAACGGCTTCAATGCGACGTCCAATTATTCTCAGATCAGCCAAATGGACGCCATCATCATCTGCGTCCCCACCCCGCTCAACGAATACCACGAGCCCGACCTCAGCTACATCACCGACACCGCCAAATCCGTAGCGCCGCATCTGCGCGCCGGCCAGATCGTCATTCTCGAAAGCACTACCTACCCCGGCACCACCGAGGAAGTCCTGATCCCGATTCTCGAGAAGGGCAACAAGGCTGACCTCAAGGTTTCGCGCACCGGCAATGCCGCCGAAAACGAATTCTGGGTTGCCTTCTCACCCGAGCGCGAAGATCCCGGCAACACCCAGGTCGCCCGCCCCGATATTCCGAAGGTCATCGGCGGCGTCGATCCGCAGGCCAGTGAAATCGCCGCCGGCTTCTATGGCTCGATTTTCCACCGCACCGTTCCCGTCTCTTCGCCCGCCGCCGCCGAGATGACCAAGCTGCTCGAAAACATCTACCGCTGCGTCAACATCGCGCTCGTCAACGAGCTCAAAATGCTCTGCCTGCGCATGAATCTCGATATCTGGGAGATCATCGACGCCGCCGCCACCAAGCCTTTTGGCTTCCATCCGTTCTATCCCGGCCCCGGTCTCGGCGGCCACTGCATTCCCGTCGATCCCTTCTATCTCTCCTGGAAAGCCAAGGAGTTCGATTTCCGCACCAAGTTCATCGAACTGGCTGGCGAAGTCAACGTAGCCATGCCCTATCACGTGATCGCCGCCACCATCAGCGCGCTCAACAAGCACCAGAAAGCCATCAACGGATCGAAGGTCCTGGTCCTCGGCGTCGCATATAAGAAGGACATCGACGATCTCCGCGAATCGCCCGCTCTCACCATCATCGAACTGCTGCAAAAAGAAGGCGCGACCGTCAGCTACAACGATCCCTACTTCCCCTTCGTAGGCCGCGGCCGTAAATACGATCTGCAGATGAAGTGCGCCCCGCTCGACAATCTCGGCAAATACGATTGCGTGCTCATCGTCACCGACCATACCGATTACGACTACAAGAAGATCGTGAACGACTCCAAGCTGGTCGTCGATTCCCGCAACGCAACCAGAGGCATCAAGAGCGACAAGATCGTCCGCTGCTAAGAACCACCAAAAGAACCCGAGGGTGCCCCTCGATAAGAACGAAGGTTCTGTCAAGGCATAGTTATCCTGGGCGGTGCGAAAGCACCGCCTGTTTCGTCGTACCAGAGAGAGGTTGAGGACCAAGGCTCTGGAAATCTCACGCTGAATCACTTTCGGTGGAGATCGTTCCACCAACCATCGATACGGCCTAAACCTCGACCATGATTCTTTTATGCGAACATCCCACCTCGCGCGGGATGCGAGAGCGCCCAATCAGTCCTGCGGTCTAGCTTGCGCCGACCAGGGGCACCCGCGGGCTGCTCTCGATGCGAACGATCTCTGGATATCCCACTTGCGTGCGCAGCATCCAGTAGAGTCGTACGGCTAACTTGCGCGCCGCTGCCACTTTCGCCACTCCCTTCGGCTTCTGATGACAGCGATGCAGATACTGCTTGCGATATCCGGGATCGAAGCGCACCGCAATCTGTGCCGCTTCCACCAGCAACGAACGCAGCATGCAGTTGCCTTGCTTGCTGATTGCGCCCAGCTTCTGCCGTCCGCCCGAACTTTCCTCGCGCGGAATCAATCCCAGATAACTCGCCACCTGCTTGCCTCGGGGAAAGCGGCTTACGTCGCCGATGGTCAACACAAACGCCAGAGCCGTGTTCGGACCGACTCCCGGTTGCGTCATCAGCAGCTTGGCCTGCGGGTTCTCCTCGGCGGTTTTCTGCACCGCCGCGTCCAGTGTGCCGACCTGCTGGTTCAACATCCCGAGCAGCCCCAGCAAATCTTCCCGCCGGCACGACGCCCACGGTTTCAACGGCAGTTCCCGAAGCATCTTCTGTCCCGCCTGGCTCCACAGCGTGCGCTTCTTCTGCATCCCCTTATTCATGGAAAGGTGTTGCAGTTCGTTTTTGACTCGGCTTCGGATCTCCACCAGTTTGTGCCGATGCAGCACCAACTGCCGCAGATCGCGCTGCTCTCGATCTGGGTTCCACAACTTCGGAAACCGGCCTTCCACCACCAGTTTCAGAATGTGGGCCGCATCCCGCTTGTCCGTCTTCTGCTTGCGCACATAACTGGCCCGGATCTGCGCCGCATCTCCGATCCAGATCTCGTGTCCCAAGTCCTCGACCAGTTCGATGAACCATTGACTGTTGCCCGTCGCTTCCATGCCGATCAGTACCGGCGCCACCAGTTGCTGATAAAACACTTTGGCGTCACCACTGGCATGCACCAGTTTCTGCTCGCCGGTTTCCCCCGTCTCGCTGTCCAGCCAACTCACTTGTTGCCAGCTGGGATGGAAATCACATCCTATAATCATCATGCGAAGGCTCCTTCCTCCCCAGAAGCCTTAGTCCTCAAACCAAGACTACCGGGTTGATCGAGCCTTCGTTCTTATCCAATCAATCCT
>Ga0224557_1000176_pt1 | contig 74775 bp, 77 predicted proteins | sample 714S31014metaG_FD_180677 | JGI IMG/M metagenome (GOLD analysis project Ga0224557, IMG submission 180677) | Peat soil microbial communities from Stordalen Mire, Sweden - 717 S3 10-14 | ecosystem: Environmental > Terrestrial > Soil > Wetlands > Peat | place: Sweden: Norrbotten County, Stordalen...
TGGCCTACGCGCCGGTGGCCGCGGTCTGCACGAAGCGGCTCACCCTCGGGTCCTGCCAGCGGCGCCGAGTTCGTGCGCGAGATCGACGGCGGCAGCAATCTCATGCACGTTGAACCGCGTCGGGGAATAATTGATTTCGACCGGCACGCCGGCCTCACGGAGCCGGCGGATACCCGCCACCGCGCACATGGCGGTCGAGCGTCACCTTCCGCGGCCATCGATTCAGATTCGTGGCGAGCGCCATCGATGAGCACGCAGAGGGTACCGGACCTCTCGCCCTCGGCGAGAAGGACGGCACCCGGCTCCAATTCGCGCACGGGAAACGCATGACACAGCTCAAGGATCGAAGGCACGCTCATGCTCTTACGGATGTGTGACGAACAAGAGTACGAGATCGTCGCGCCCGTTCCGATTCAATGAGCGCCAACGCACTGACTGCGGCTCTCCACCGGCGCAACATCCCGTCGCAGGTTAACTCAAAGGACGCCCCTCATGTCACATCGGAATGGCTTTACCGCAAATCCGGCTTACCGCCCCGGAAAGCTATCCGCCGCGAGCCCCACGGATCCGAAGACTCATCGCGACCTCCGCGGTGATCAAGCCGAGGGACGTGCCCTGTGCCGCATACCCTGTAATCCATCCTCGGCCGACACTATTGACGAGCAGATCCGAAGCTTCTTCGAACGCGGTTTGGTGTAGCACGCCCGCCTGCCCAGCCGTGCTGCGCAGGCGGCGAGCCCTGCGGATCTCAAGCAATGCCGCGGCACTACAAACTCAACACCGGAATTTGCGCGTCGCGAATAATCGCATAGCCACTCCCATTATCCCCCAGATGGCCGCCCGGCGGCTTGCGTCCTAGCACCAATAGATCGCTGTTGCTTTGCTCGGCCGCATGATTCAACCGCTCACGCACGTTCCCACTGTCAATGATCACATCCGCGGTCATGTGCAGATCCTGCTGTAGCTTGGTCATCTCATGGGTTGCATAGTCGATGAGTGTTTTCTTCCACTCGGGAACCACGTGATTACCACCAGGACCAAATGATTCCGCCCCGGATGTCACATGTACGAGCGTCAGCCGCGCGCCGAAATTCATGGCCAGCTGCGCAGCACTCAACACGGTATTGCGGCTATGCGGGCTCAATTCAACAGCGCAAAGCACGCCACGGATCGTGAATTCTCTCGCCTTCGCTTCCCCATGAGTGTCCGTCAAAACGGGGCAGTCGGCATGGTGAAGCACTTTCGCTGCCGTTGACCCCAGCAGTAAGGAATACAGCGCCCCCTGGCTATGGGTAGACATGGCGATCAAATCCACCTTTTCTTCGCGCGCTATGCGCACAATTTCCCTCGCTGCATCGCCTTTGTGCAACAGCCGCCGGACGCTCATTCCGTCGAACTCCCGCAGCAGTGCCTGGTCCAGGTTCTCCTGGGCCTGTCTGATGGCCTCCACATGCCGATCGCGCTCGGTGAGCTCATGTTCATGCATAGGCATACCGGGCAGGTGCCCCGGCGGCGTAACCACGTGCAGCAGAACAATTTCCGACTTGAAACGCCGCGCGAGAGTCGCGACTTCGCAGGCGACTGCGCGCGAGGTCATCGGAAAGACGACTGGCAGTAAGATTCTTTGCATGGGAGTGTAATTATGTCACCAATTATACCTCTATTTTCGACATCGCACAGTACGCCACCGCACCAGTCGCCCCGAAGGAACCGCCGCTGGTCATGGAAGGAACTCACACAGCTATGGCTCGCGGTCGCCCTAGATTAGGGATGGGCTACTACATCGGAAAGTCTGCCGTCATAGCGTTGGGAAGAGGATGATATACTCCTCAACCGCTTCCGCAGCATCCTTGTTTGCGCGGTTCTGGTGGCCGCGCGCTAGCTGCGCATGATGTGCCGCCGTCTCATGTTTTCCTGCATCGTGGTGCTTTGCCGCTTCCTTGTGGTGCCGCGCTGCGTGCTCGTGATGTTCCGCCGCTTTGCGATGATGCTCTGCTGCTTTCTTCGCCATGATTTTCTCTCCTCTTGGGATCATATAAGTATTTTCACTCAAATCTGCGTACTCTCAGACGGAGCCGGATTGCAGCGACAGGGTCTACCGCTTTCGGCCTTCGCTCATAAGCCGCTCCTTGATTTCTGTCTCCGCAGCTAGCCAATCGTCAAGCTCATGATCAGGTACAAAGCCACGGCGCTCGGCGCGGAAATAAGCAGCTTCCGCAATTGCACTATGATGAGGGTCGCCGAATTGTGGAGCCGGTAACTGTATTGCATAATACGGTGACAGCGTTATATCTGCGCTCATGTTGATTAATTTCCTCTCTTGGTCCATCGCTGCTATTGGGAAAGATCTTCATGTCCTAGGTGCCAGCTAGTACTAATTACAGTGTCGGCGACTGTTGAAAAGGCCGCCGGGGCGATTGCCAGCGTTCCAGGTAACGAACCGGAGATTGGAATGCCGAACGTCATTGTTTTCGGAGTTCATGACTTTCCATGGGAGTCAGGATACGGTTGAGCGCAGCCGTATAGCGGGTCGCTAGGGCCACAGGGTCAGCTCCAAATTATCATCTTCCGCTAGGGCGCACGAGAGTACGTACACAGCCACACCTACGCTTCTCGCCTCAGTCTCGGTCAGCTCTATTCCATTAATCGATATTTTGGCTTCGATTCGCATGTGCTGCTCCACATCCTTCAAGATATTGAAACGCAATCTAGCCTCGAGTAAGGGGCCGTGCGCGAAAGAGTCTTGAGCATCAGTTGCGGTTGCCCTTGTGCAAGCTGTGCCTGTCAGTCAATTCGCCGACATGGCCTCCGGCTTGATGATCGCCATTGGCTTATCCGTCAAGGTCGGCGAAATTCCGAATTGGGCTTCGCGGACCCAAAAAGTCAATTGATCTCCGACCTTGAGATCCTTAACCGTAACCACTTTATCCGCCATGGTGATATGGCCGCCCGTACCGATCTGAAACGCGATGGTGCTGACGGGGATATCGGCGACGTCCGATATTTCAACCTGAACGAAATGGCGACCCACCTTCGATACCTTGCCCTTGAATTTAGCAAATTTGACGCCGTCCTTCACGGTCACCTCCCGGCACGCAACCGGAGCCTTGGGATAGTCCTTCAAGAAGGCCGGACTCCATTCAATGTTCGAGCAGGATTCTTTCGTCGCTTCAACGGTCGGCGACGCGCTTGCGGCGAACGCGATTACGGAACCGACAGTTGCGGCTGATACGAGTATCTTGAATTGCTTCATGTTCGTTGTCTCCAATAATGGTGAGAGTGCCTACTTGCGCGACTTGGCTTCAGCTCCTTTACGCGAGTGACAATGTTAAGCTCGCCGGCGAGTCATCCTCTGTACGGTCCCGCACAGAGGAATCTTGCTCCCGATTCCCGCTGGAGATACTTCAATGTCCACGCGGACCTTCGGCAATAGAAGGGGTCGATCTGGCTCGTGTCCGATACACGGGATTCTCTCGGAGAATCCGCGGCGATTCCGCACGCAGCGCAGCCATCCGTCCGCTGTAACGGCGCCTCGTGGGTTGCCGCGCAAATCTTTCCAGTAATCCAATAAGTGCTGGTATTCCGCGCTCACGCCCAAGGTCGCACAATTGAGGCGGTCCGGGTGGCGACACCTCGACCTCAAGCTCCCTTTCACTAGTATGAGGTGATGGAGACCCAGAAGCCAGAGAAATGGCCGTGCGCGTGATTTACGAGTGCCGCACCGAGATAGATCAGGAGACGGAGAACGACGCCGTGTTCGGGCATTTGAAGACGGCGGCCGTTGCGCTGGATGCCTTCGTGTTATCTGCCTACATCGGCTTTGGTGGGGTTTGGCCTTGAATGGACTTAAGGTATTCGACCAATCGATCGATCAATTCCGCAACTCGCTGACGACGAGCGGCGTCCTCACCTTCGTATCCATAGAAATCCCACCCCCAAACGGGCATGTCGGAAGTACCGTGTGACCGTGGCATCGATCGCCCATCGATCATTCTATGCACGGCCTCTGCAGGAAATTCACCGCCGTTGCGTTTAGCAATTAAGGTGAGGTCCGGTACTCGCCGTTTCAGGCTGAGTGCCACCGGTCCGTCGCCGTGACCGCTAACGCCGTGACAAGTCGCGCAAAACTCCTGGTAGAGCGCTGCACCCGTCATATCCGGGCCTTCACCTGCCTCGCAACTCGTTGCCCACATCAGAGCCACCAGCGCGACGCAGATTACGCTCGCACAGGTTCGCATTAAAATGCACATGTGTCGTCCTTGATTGTCACAGTAAACGACTCTTGCCTGGATCCGGCCCCAAACCCTCAGTGGACCGCGGCGTCCATACTTCCACTCTATGCCAATGCCACCTGCGGAACCAATATACCTATCCGTCAACGACCGTGCTGCGTTCCGCCGCGCCTAGCCGACCGCGCCGTCGGGCTTGCTACCACTTCCTGTGCAATCTGATCTCGATGTCTCGGGGCCTGCGGTTGATCCTCGGCCACGACGCTATCTCTAGCTTCTAGCCAGGCAGCGCTTCTGAAGCGGGCGCCGGGAGACTTTGCGCGGGTGTCGGCGTTTCGCTGGGCGGAGCTTGACCGCTCCGAGCCGCGTCACCTCGGTACCATGCTGCGCGCGCGCCCAAGCGCGCCTCTGATCGGTTCACGGATGGGAGGTCTCATGCTTTGATTCCTCCTCCGCTTGCTCCAATTCCTGCACCGCAATAACGTCCTGGCGCCCGAGTTCCTCGTTCAGTGCGTGGACTCGCTCGACCAGCTTCGGCGTCAAATCGGATCGTGTTTTGGATTTGACGTCGGGCGCTGGTGCAGCCTTGACGTCCGGCTTTGCCTCCGCCTTGGCCTCGACGACTGCTGCCCCGGCCGCTGTCCCCTGGTGCTTGGCGGAGATCCCGAGGTGACTTTGATAGACGCATCACGATTTGACAGGTCGTTCCATATCAGAAGATGGGAGTGGAACGTAAGTGGGACCGGAAGGCCGCAGAATCAACAAAAGGGCACCCTGGGTGCATCAGAACCGCATTCTGCCGGATCCGACGCAACCTCAGGAATTAGAACTTCCACGGATTGACCTAGCTGGCTGAGTCGGCGAGGATATTTTGGTGAGTGGGTCGTCCGCTTGCCGGCATGTTGGCAGGAATTTGGAGGCATAGAGCAATGGTTACCGATGACTTTGCTTCCCAAGTCAAATTGGCAAGCGGTGTAAATGCGCTGCTGGGACTCATACTGATTGCTTCACCATGGCTGTGCGGAGATGCCTGGCGGTATCATGGCATTACATTCAATAACATCGTGACCGGAGCAGTCGTTGCGATATGCGGTGCGGTGCGTATGTACTGGCCGCATAGGGCTGTTGGGTTGAGCGTCGCCAATATCGCCTGCGGACTCTGGACCTTGGTTGCACTTGCGGCTTTCGGCTATGACGTCAACAAATGGCACCTCTGGTTGGACATCATCGTGAGCGTGGCGCTCATGGTGTTTGGAATGTGGAGCGTCAGTGCGAAGCTCAATGAGCAGCGTAATCCATGAATCACCGCGGTGTCGCGGGCCATCCCCGCAGCGGATGCTCACACACCCAGCTTCGCGGTTACATTTGGACTTCGCACCTCGCTCAATGAGCATGGCAGCCCTCGCGTCGCGCACTGAGGGGACTTCATCCGTTTCTTGATCCTTCCCTGGGTGCGCTCGAAGGGATTGGCGTCGACAATATTGGGACGCATTGCCCGCCAATTACCGGATGATTGGCAGCAGCGCTACGGCTACCGCCCCGCGCTCTTGGGAATCTTTGTGCAATCGGATCGCTTCCGCGGCACCTGCCACAAGGCCGCCAACTGGATCCACGTCGGCCGCATAACAACCGCCGCCCCTATCGCAAAAGGCCATCGGGCTCGAGACGGGTTGGCCGATTGTTTACGAGTGCATCATGAAGGCCGGTCGAAGAAAAGCTCCACCTGCCAGTGGCAGGGATACAGATCGGCGATGCTCAATGCGGGCAAGCCAAACTGATTGGTCAAGAGTACGAGGTGCTTGTGGGTCTTCGGATCGATGTACTTGATGCGACGGAGCGGAACGGGAAACCCTTTGTGCGGATAGAAGCCACTCAAGATCACGGTTTGATCGCAAATCAAACCCGTAACGCGATCCACCGGATGGAAATAGCGGCGCTCTCCCTTGAGGTTCGACTTGGCGCGCGTGACGAAGAAGCTTCCTGCTTCGTGCAGGTGGACAGCCGCTCGAAGTCGAGGTAGCCGCGATCCATCACGTAGTAGGCTCCCGGCTCGGGCAAGAGCAAGTCGAGCACGTTGACATCGTGCATCTTGCCGTCGGAGATATGAATAAAGCTCGGGATATTGCGGCGCAGATCGAGCAACCTGCGCAGCTTGACGGCGGCCTTTGTCGAACGAAATGGCGCCCAGGGAAAGACCGACAAGCACAGATCGATCGTCGTCGCATCGAGCGCGTAAACTGTCTGGGCCAAATCCACGCCGAAGGGTTCCTCGGCATACAAGCCGTGCGCGATGCCGATCAACCGCTCGGCGAAGCTCGCGTAGATACGCCAGTCGCGGGTCGCGTTGGCGTTGGCCAACGTGTTGCGCGAAACGTTGCCGCGAATCCCCAGATAATAGAGCTTCGCTGCTTGGGCTCGAAGGCTCGCCTCGATGTCCCGCAGACTTTCTCGGTACGTCAGCTGGGCGAAGGCCATGCAAAAGATATTGGTCGAGGTACGAGAAGCTCTTGACCTTGTGCTCCCTGGCATAACGCGCCACGCAGCGGCGGAACGTCGTCAGCGGCAGATGGCGCATCAACTGCGAGAAAACGAGCTGGCCTTGATGCATCGATCGACTCCGCGACGGGGACTGCGGTCACGGTGCGCGAGGGCGCACCGATGTTCAAATCGAGACCAAGAAAATATGACAATTTCTCTATCATGCCCAGCAACTTACTCAGAAATCGGTAATTTTCGCGACGAATAGCCCAGCGTTCAAGCGGGTTTTAGGCATGTTTTGTCACTTTAATTTGTGGCTGCTGAGTAAACGCGTCGTCCCCTTCAACGTTGGGCTACTACTGAAAGAGGGAGGATAATCAGTGCGGACAAGCGCGACGGTCTGGCAACGCACATGCAGCAAATAATTGTGTCTTCACGCCTGGTAAAGCGGGCCATCGCACAGACCAGACGCCATCGCGAGAGCAACCTGCCGCGATACGTTCAAATAGAGGAAATAAACCATGTCTAATGGTAACGACACTGCTTCTTACCAGGACTGCGACCGCGACACCCAGTGGGTCGCTCGCGCCCGGGCAATACCGGATCCGCTCGGATCGCGGAGTGATCCGCTCTCTAGCGAGGACATCGACGCCCAGATCCGCTGGTTCTTCGAAAATGCTCTTGAGCGCAAGCCGCCGCGTCCGTGACGCAGACTGCGCCCAAATCAGGTGTTCAATAGACTTTGTGGCGTAGGATCATGGAGCAGCGCGGAAAACCGCCCGCGCAACGGCCATTCCCTCGACTGGATCTAAGAACTCCATATCGGCATTTGAGTCCCGCATCGGCCTCCGTACGCCGCATGCGTTCGCCAGCTCCGGAAATGCAATACATCGCGTATTGCATAGGAACCTGACCTGTCAGGTTGCCGGCCGGTCGGGAAGCAAGCGGGCATATTCTTTCCGAACCACCTGGTAGCATTCGCAGACGCGTTTTCGAGCCCGTCGCGATTTAGAACGGTGATATGTCCACGCCGATAATCGATGAGTCCGGCACGATGCAATTGGCCGGCAGTTTCCGTGACGCTCTCCCGTCGGACGCCAACGTGCCGCAGCACGCCGGGTGCATGGCAGACGGCCGCGACCGGCTTGCCGGCAGCGAGCATCGCCTCGATCAGTGCAATCGACCCTGGGTCCTCGGCCAGATCCCATAGCGGGCCATGTCCGCCGGGATAAAACACCGCATCGAAGTCCCGTACGGCAATACCCATGAGTGGCAGTGTGCGTGCCAACTGTGCGTTGGCCGGGGCATCCGTCTTGAAGCGCAAGGTCGCAGCACTTGCCGCCGCCGTCCCGTCACTCACCGGATCGAGCGGTGGCTGTCCGCCTTTCGGCGAGGCGAGGGTGACGCTCGCACCGGCGTCCTTGAAGACGTAGTAGGGCGCCGCGAGTTCCTCGAGCCAAAACCCCGTCTTGCGGCCGGTCGTGCCAAGCTGGTCGTGCGAAGTCAGCACAACCAATATCCGGACAGCCGTCCGCCCGTCAGTCCGCAGCCAGCGCAATGGCGCGTCGCGTTGGCCAAAGGGAAACAGGCGGATATCCGCGGCCAAGAACGGTTCGGCAAACAATTCCACGACATGGGCGATCGAGCTGTCGGTCACGAGTGCAATACGCTCGATACGCCGCTGGTGATCGCGGACGAATCGCAGGTGAGCGGACAAGGCGGCGAAGCTGTCCCATTCGATGACGAGGCGTGGGTCATTCGCTACCTGGTGGCTGACACGAGCAAGTGGCTCGGCGGCCGCGATGTCCTGATCTCGCTGTATTCGCTCGGTCAGGCCGACTGGGACGGCAAGACCCTGCCGGTGACTGTCACCAAGGAACAGGTCAGGAACAGTCCTGTCATCGACAGCGACCTGCAGGTCTCACGTCAGTATGAAAGAAGCTACCTGGGTATTATGGCTATCCCTACTACTGGGGCGGCGGCGGACTGTGGGGCCAGGGCTTCTATCCGGGCTCCATGCCGATCGGCATGGGATTGGACCTCTATGACCGCTACCAGGGCTACCTGCGCGCGCCGACGAGCCGCGATGGCGATAATGACCCGCATCTGCGCAGCTGCGATTCGGTGCGCGGGCATCACCTGGTTGCCACCGACGGCGAGATCGGCCACGTCCAAGGTTTCCTGCTGGATGATGCCACATGGTCGATTCGCTACCTGATCGTGGATACGAGCAACTGGTGGATGGGGCACCAAGTGCTGGCCAGACTCCACCGTGACCGTCGACCTCAGGCGCGAGCAGGTGCAGGACGCCCCTCCGTACGATGCGAGCCAGCCCTTTGGCCGCGATTCGGAAGGGGCGCTCTATGGTCACTACAGCCGCAACGGCGAGGTCTGGCCGCGACTGACCGAGATAGCGGCCCAGTTCAAAGCGCGCCTCGCCGGGGCCGGCCAGCAGCGTCCCGCCCACATGGTTCAGCGCGGAGGCTATGCGCGCAAAGTATTCCATGTCGACCGGGTGGTGTTCGCTGCCCTCGACATGCCCGCGATGATGCAGGCTCTGCAGGGACGTGAGCGAATTGACCACCCGCTTCGATTCCTCGATTGCGTTGATGCGGAAGACTTCCGCCGCGTTGTGGTTGATCCAGACGATCGCGTAGTAGCGGGGGCTCATGCTGTGCCCATGCGCACGACGAGCTTGCCGAAATTTCCGCAGGTGAGCATGCCGATGAACGCCTCTGGCGCGTTCGTGAGGCCATCGATGACATCCTCCCGGTACTTAATCTTCCCCGCCGCGAGCCATGGGCTCATTGCCGCAACGAACTCCGACTGACGGCCAGCGTAGTCCTCGGAGACGATGAACCCCTGCATACGCAGCCGGCGCCGGAGTATTGTCGCGAGCAGCAGTCCTGTCCGGGCGGTGGCGCGGTGCCGTTGTAAAGCGCAATCAGCCCACAGACGGAATCCGCGCGCGGACATTCAACAGCGGCAGGACCGCATCGAACACCGCGCCCCCGACGTTTTCAAAATAGACGTCGATTCCCTGCGGACAGGCGGTTGCGAGGCGCGCCGGCAGGCCCGCACCGTGATGATCAATGCAGGCATCGAAGCCCAGTTCTGCGGTGACGAAACGGCATTTTTCTGCGCCGCCAGCGATGCCGATGACCTTGCAACCGAGGATCCTGGCGACCTGACCGACGACCGAGCCCAGCCTGCGTGTCGCGACGCCTCGACACCCGACACCGTGCCACCCACCATGACATCCCCGATGCGCTCGGCGGATGCAGACGAGGGGGCATCCGGCAGCCGGCCGCGCATGTAAGGGTCGAGAGACAGGTACAGCGTGCGGGTCAGCAGCTGGCCGTCCCCGGGAACGGGGATCGGCAGTGCCTCGGTGCGAAAATCCGTGGGGACTGGCGCCCCGCGAGGACGTGCGGCAAGAACAATCCGGTGATTCAGGGCCGCGGGATCTGGCATGGCGTATCGCCACTATGGTCGAGAGGTTGATTGGCTTTTGTGACACTTATCCGCGCTGGTCGGGCCTGGGATCATGGCCATTGGTCGCATTCACGCCGGCGGTCCCGAAGCCGGTCCTGATCACGGTTTCCTGGATCTGCGGAGGTGATACCAGGGCTGGCTCATAGACGACGGTCACCTCGCCGGAAGCGAGCGAAATCTGCACATCGTCGACACCGATTAAGCTGCGCAGCGCAAGTGATAGCTTGTTCGTGCAGCCGCCACACTGCATGCCGGTGACGAAGAAGCTATCGGTTTGCAAGTTGCCACTGGCCGCCGTCGCCGTCATTTCAGGACAACCGGGGGGTGGGCGCTCCAATAGGAGTCAACGGCCTGGCTCTGGGTCGCAAACTCACCCGGTCGGCCGATCTTGTCCTTGCCGAACTGCGGAGCGGCATCGAGCGTGCTCTTCTGCACCGGCAATATCAGCAGGTTGGTCGTCACCGCGGACTTGAAATCCGACCACGGTACGGGAGTGTAGGTCTCATCCATGCCCCACAGGCCACCGTGGCTGACCACGAGGTAGGCAATCTTCCCGGTCTGCGGGCTCATGATGATGTCCTCGACGCTGCCGAGGCTGTCATCCCTGCCATTGACGATGCTTGCGCCGATCAACTCATCGGACCGATAGACAAGATTCGCACCGGTGACGGGGACAGCGGTCTCGATCTGTTCGCGGCGCCAGGTCGATGCGCTAGCCGGGGGAACCTGTCCGTTACGCAGTTCGGCGACATACGCCGTATAGGCGTCGCGCGCGGCGCTGAGCACGTTCTCACAGGCAACCTGCTGGCCATTTTGACCGAGGATCCGTGCCGCGGCGATCATCGTTCGCACTTCGTAGCCGGGCCTCGCGCGCTGGTAGCGGTTCGATTCGGCATAGCGGGTACCGTAGCTGTAGCCATACCCATAGACGGGGTAGCCATAGCCGTAGCCACCCCCGTCCAGCCAATAGCCATCCTTCTGCTGGACGCTGTCGAGGGCGCGCAGGTCCGTGAGACACTGCTCTGCCGGCCGGGCGGCGGTCGTCGCTGCGATTCCAATCGCCGGCGCGGTCGCGGCGAGGCAGGCAATACTCGTGTACCAGGCGCGATGTGGACCGCGGGCCTTGACGGTTCTTGGCGATGTCGTTTTCATGTCCTGGTTCTCCTGAACTGTTTGGGCGGCCATGGTGCTGCGCCAGGGCAGGGCCGTCTGTTCGCTGTCCAACATAGCTGCGCCCGCGAAGGAGCGGATCTCAAGGAGCTTCGAGCTGGACGATATCCGGCGGCAGATCTATGACGCCGAACAGCCTGTGGATCGGCATCGCGATCGGCGTCAAGGCGCTGAACGACGCCGACCGGCCTTTGCCGGACGGTGTGGAGCACAGGAAGTTGGCCTCGGGACCAGCCAATTCGTCTGAAGAGAAGGAACGCCGATGAAAGTTGGTATTTCGAGATTGTTGGGAATGGTGCTCGCGGCGGCAAGCATGGCCGGGATCGCGCAAACTTGCGTGACGTACGCTCCTGCGAAATGCGGGTCGTCAAACAAGATCTCACAATCCTGATGGCGACTGTCTACGTACTATCGGCAACTGATATTTGCCGGAATGTCTTTGGCCTAAAGCTGGCTCTAAAATGAGCGGCGACAAGAATCGCTTTTCGCATCTCCGGGCTCCGGCGACGCGCCTGGCAATGCAGCGCTAACACATTGAAGTCTGCTGCGCTGCCGCCGCCCGATCCGGCGCTCGGCGGTTGGTTCTAAAAGCTATGCACGTATCATGCTGCGAACTCTTAGTGTGTGATAGCGAACAGACGCCGGCGGCTGTCGGAGCGCAGGCTCTATCCGGGTTGCGCCGATCTGCGGAGCCTGTTGGGGATCTAGTGCCTCGACATCCTTCCCACAACGAGGAAGCTATGTTACGCAGCATGAAGGATATGGAACATTACACGATTGGTGCGACGGACGGCATCATCGGCCGGGTAAAGGATTTTTATTTTGATGATGAGGCATGGGTCATTCGCTATTTGGTCGTAGATGCAAGTGAGGGGCAGCCGCAGCGCAAGGTCCTCATCTCGCCTATTTCGATCGGACAGCCGAATTGGTCCGAAAAGATCCTTCCCATCGCACTCACGCGAACGCAGGTCGCACAGAGCCCCGACATCGACACCGACAAACCGGTTTCGCGTCAGCAGGAGATGGGATATCTCGGGTATTTCGGTTACGGTGCCTACTGGGGCGGGGGCGGGCTCTGGGGCGCTGGGCTTTATCCTGACGTGCTTCAGGCGGGATTACAGAACAGAGGCACACGCACGGACAAGTCGGCGGGTTACGCGGGGGCAGTTGTCGGGCAGCATCAACACGACGATCCGCATCTGCGCAGCGGCAATGCAGTCATGCGCTATTACGTGCATGCGAGCGACGGGGATATTGGTCATGTAGAAGGCTTCCTCGTCGATGAGAAATCCTGGGCGATCCGCTACCTCATCGTGAATACCAGCAATTGGTGGCTCGGCCACGAAGTGCTCATTGCTCCGCAGTGGATTGATGATGTCGATTGGATGAGCTCTACCGTGTCGGTCGGATTGACACAGGAGGCCATCAAACACTCGCCGCCGTACGACTCCGCGGCACCGCTCGATCGCGAACAAGAAGCGGGCATCCACGCGCATTATGGACGTACCGGCTATTGGCTTCGGGAGGCGAGACAGGCGCAAGCCGAAGCTCGGTTGTAGGGATCATGCTGAGTTACAAGGTTGAACCTTGCGACCCCCCTGCGCGAAGATAAGCAAAGCATGCGTCCCTTGATCGCCGGTAACTGGAAGATGCACGGAACGGGGCTGCAACTCGGTGAAATTGCTGCCATTGCCGCCGGGGTCCGGGCAACGGCCCCAACCGCCGATATTCTAATCTGCCCCCCCTCGACGCTGATCACGCGCGCGGTACAGGCGGCGGCCGGCCGAATCGCAATCGGTGGGCAGAACTGCGCCAGCGAAATCTCGGGGGCATTCACCGGGGATGTGAGCGCCGAGATGCTGAAAGACGCAGGAGCCGCCTGGGTCATCGTCGGACATTCAGAACGGCGCCAGCATCACGGCGAGACGGATGCGATGGTGGCTGCGAAAGCGAAGGCAGCGTGGCGCGCTGGACTTCTCGCGATCATCTGCATCGGTGAGACTGAGGCGCAACGGCGAGCCGGCAATGCACTCACCGTGTGCGCCGATCAGATCGCGGGCAGCGTGCCCGAGGGCATTAGCGCGACCGGCAATGCCATCGGTTATGAGCCCTTATGGGCGATTGGAACGGGCCACACGCCGAGTCTCGAGGAGATCGGGCAGGTTCACTCGCATATCCGTCAGTGTCTCGTCGCGCGCTGGGGAGCCCAAGGCAGGGAGGTTCGGATTCTCTACGGCGGCTCCGTGAACCCAGCAAACGCGCACTCGGTCCTTGCAGTGCCGGAGGTCGGCGGCGCGCTGGTCGGTGGCGCGAGCCTGAAGGCCACGGATTTCGAAGCGATTGTCAGCGAGATACCAGCGCATGTTTAAGGGCGTTCAATCGACTTCGGCGCCACCAGTGAAGCGGGTGGGAATCGCGGCCGATCATGGAGGGTTTGTGCTGAAGGCGGAATTGTCTGACTCGCTGCGCGCCGCAGGGTATGAGATCGAGGACTACGGCGCGTACGAATTGGACTCTGCTGACGATTATCCCGACTTCATCATTCCGTTGGCGCGCGCGGTGGCCGGGGCGCGTGTGGAGCGCGGCGTGGCCCTCTGCGGCAGCGGAGTTGGCGCATCCGTCGCCGCGAACAAAATCCCTGGTGTGCGCGCCGGGCTGATACACGATGTGTTCTCCGCCCACCAGGGTGTCGAAGACGATGACATGAATGTTCTTTGTTTAGGCGGGAAGGTGATCGGGTCCGGGCTTGCCCTGGAACTGGTTGAAACCTTTCTACACGCTCACTTCAGCGAAGCCCCTCGCCACCGACGTCGTTTGGCGAAGGTACAAGCACTTGAAAACAGGAATCCCGAACCATGACGACCAGCACTCTCACCCCTGAGCTGCTCCACAAGATGAATGCTTATTGGCGCGCCGCGAATTATGTATCGGTCGGACAGATCTACCTCTATGACAATCCTCTGTTGAAACGACCCTTGCAACTGTCTGACGTCAAGCCGCTGGTCGTCAGCCATTGGGGCACGACACCCGGCCAGAATTTCATCTACGTGCATTTGAACCGGGTCATCAACAAATATGACTTGGATATGTTCTACGTCGCGGGACCCGGTCACGGCGGCCCGGCGATCGTGGGTAACGTGTACCTGGAAGGCACCTGGAGTGAGGTGTACCCCAACGTGACCCAAGACGAAGCCGGACTCAAGGAGCTGTTCAAGCAATTTTCTTTTCCCGGCGGCATCTCAAGCCACGTGGCCCCGACGACTCCCGGATCGATTCACGAGGGGGGCGAGCTGGGTTACTCATTGAGTCATGCCTTTGGCGCCGCTTTTGACAATCCGGGGCTGATCGTCGCCTGCGTGATCGGAGACGGTGAAGCCGAAACCGGCCCCTTGGCAACCTCCTGGCAATCCAACAAGTTCCTAGACCCCGTGACGGACGGGGCGGTGTTGCCGATCTTGCATTTGAATGGCTACAAGATCAGCAATCCCACGGTGCTCGCGCGCATTGAGGGCGAGGAATTGGAACAGTTCTTGCGCGGTTGTGGCTGGGCACCGCTTTTCGTCGAAGGCGACGACCCGGAGCTGATGCACGAACGCATGGCGACCGTGATGGAATCCGCGATCGAAGATATCCAGCGGATCCAAGCGAATGCACGCAATAAGCAAGATCCCTCTCGACCCCGATGGCCGATGATCGTGTTGAAGTCGCCCAAAGGTTGGACGGGACCAAAAGTCGTCGATGGGCTGCAGATCGAGGGCACGTTCCGAGCGCACCAGGTACCGATGCTGGTGGATCCGGAACATCCTGACCACGTCCCGCTGCTCGAGAGCTGGATGAGGAGCTACAAGCCGGAGGAATTGTTCGATCAGAATGGTCGCTTGATCCCGGAGTTGGCAGACCTTGCCCCGAAGGGGGATCGGCGAATGGGTGCCAATCCGCACGCGAACGGCGGTCTGTTGCTGCATGATCTCAAAATGCCCGACTTTCATGACCACGCGGTGCATGTGGCCTCTCCCGGCGCCGTCGAAGGCCACGATACCCAGGTGTTGGGGACCTTCCTGCGCGATGTGTCCAAACTGAACCAAGGGCAACGTAACTTCCGCATCTTTGGTCCCGACGAGACGCTCTCAAACCTCTTGGGCGCCGTCTTTGAAGTCACCAACCGCCAGTGGGACGCGCGGGAAGTAAAGAATGACGAATTCCTAGCGCCCCGGGGGCAAGTGCTCGATTCGATGCTGAGCGAGCACCAGTGCGAGGGTTGGCTCGAGGGGTATTTGTTGACCGGGCGCCATGGGCTATTCAACAGCTACGAGGCCTTCATTCGCATCATCGATTCAATGTTCAGCCAGCACGCCAAATGGCTCAAAGTTTGTTTAGAACTTCCCTGGCGCCGGAAAATTTCGTCCTTGAACTATCTGCTGGCCTCGCACGTGTGGCAGCAGGATCACAACGGCTTCACGCACCAGGACCCTGGATTTCTCGACCACGTCATCAACAAGAAAGCGGATATCGTCAGGGTCTACTTACCGCCTGATGCGAACTGTCTCTTGTCAGTCTTCGATCATTGCCTGCGAAGCCGCAATTACGTCAATGTGGTGGTCGCCGGCAAACATGCGCTTCCGCAGTGGCTCACCATGGACGCGGCCGTCATCCATTGCACCGAAGGCATCGGCATTTGGCAGTGGGCGAGCAATGACCAAGGCGGTGAGCCCGACGTGGTCATGGCCTGTTGCGGCGATACGCCGACGCTGGAGATCTTGGCTGCGGTGTCGATCTTGCGCGAGCACCTGCCTGAACTCAAGATTCGGGTGGTCAACGTCGTCGATCTGATGAAACTGCAGTCCTCCAGTGAGCATCCGCATGGATTGAGTGAAAGCGACTACGATTCCCTGTTCACCCAGGATAAACACATCATTTTCGGCTTTCACGGATACCCGTGGCTCGTGCATCGGTTGACCTACCGGCGAACGAATCGTAACTTGCACGTCCGCGGCTACAAGGAGGAAGGCACGATCACCACGCCTTTCGATATGCGGGTGCAGAATGACCTCGACCGATATCATTTGGTGATCGACGTCATCGATCGGCTGCCGGGGTTGAGCACGGCGGGGGCGTATCTGAAGCAGAAGCTTCAAGACAAGCTCATCGAGCACAAGCATTACATCGATAAGCACGGCCAGGACATGCCGGAGATTCGCAATTGGAAATGGGATCCGCACGAGAAGAATGCGGGAAAAGCCGATGGTAACGCCCAGGGCGATCCCGGATCCAACAGCAAGGCGGCCGAGTCGCAGATCAAGCGGAAAGCGAGTTAGTCTCAAATGGAGGCGCAATGCGGCGCCGGTGCACATGAATAGCCAACAGCTGATCGACATCGCGAGATCCCTGGTCGGAACCGGCAAGGGCCTGTTGGCGATTGATGAAAGCAACGCGACATGCGACAAGCGGTTTGCAAAGCTGGGAATTCCTCAAACGATAGATGCTCGGCGCCGTTATCGTGAATTAATCATCACAACGGCCGGCCTCGGCCAAGATATCAGCGGCATCATCCTCTATGATGAGACGATCCGCCAGCAGAAGGACGATGGCGCTTCGTTTCTCGACGTGTTGAGCGATGCGGGGATCATTCCCGGCATCAAAGTGGATACCGGCGCGAAGGAATTGGCGGGTTTCCTGGGAGAAAAAATCACCGAAGGCCTGGATGGGCTGCGAGATCGCCTGCGCGAGTATCTTAAAATGGGGGCGCGCTTTGCCAAGTGGCGCGCCGTCATTGCCATCGACGATCACCGACCGAGCCGGGGTTGTATCGAGGCGAATGCGCATGCGCTCGCGCGTTATGCCGCGCTATGTCAGGAAGCGGGGCTCGTTCCCGTAGTCGAACCCGAAGTATTGATGGATGGCGATCATACCCTGGAGCGATGCCGCGAGGTGACCGCGGAGTGTCTACGGACCGTTTTCGATCAACTGCATGTGCAGCGGGTGCTATTGCAAGGCATGATTCTAAAGCCCAACATGGTGCTTCCGGGGTTGACCTGTCCCCACCAGGAGTCAGCGAACGAGGTGGCGCTCGCCACGGTGAAGTGCCTCCTCGAAGTCGTGCCAGCAGCCGTTCCGGGGATAGCGTTTTTATCGGGAGGTCAGTCAGGAAAACTTGCCTCCGCTCGTCTGAACGCCATGCACGCGAAATCCGAGTCGATGCCATCGCCAATTCCTTGGGCGCTGACATTTTCCTTCGGCCGCGCCATTCAGCAGCCTGCGCTTCGGATTTGGAGCGGCGAGGAGACGCACCGCGGGGCGGCACAGGAAGCGCTGCTGCATCGCGCGCAATGCAATCGCGCCGCCCTTCAAGGCGAATATGGGGTTGCGATGGAACTGGCTTGAGCGCCGCGCTGCAACTTTATCTGATTCGACATGGGGAGACCGCTTGGTCGATCACGGGCCAACATACCGGTTTCACGGACATTGTACTGACGCCACACGGGGAGGACGAGGCGCGCGTATTGGGGTCCCGCTTGCGGACGGTGCAGTTCACGCGAATCCTGACGAGCCCATTGCTGCGGGCGCGACAAACGTGTGAGTTGGCGGGGTTTGGGGCCGCAGGGGAGATCGACCCGGATCTGGTGGAATGGAACTACGGCGATTACGAAGGCAAGCGCACCGTGGATATTCACGAGGAACGACCCGGTTGGAATGTGTGGCGCGATGGTTGTCCTCACGGTGAAACACCTGTCAACGTATCCGATCGCGCTGACAGGCTTCTAGCCCGTCTGCGCGAGTTAGCCGGCAATGTTGCGCTTTTTACGCACGGCCAATTTGGCTCAGCTGTTGCAGCGCGATGGATCGGATTGGCAGTCATCGAAGCTCAACACTTGGCCCTCGGTCCGGCATCGATCAGCATGTTGGCACATGAAGCCGGTCACCCGAAGGTCCCGGTCATTGCGCTATGGAATGCCCGTGCAGATCGATCGCTGGGCCGCTAGTCGCAAGCGTTGCCGGCTGTGGGTTTGCGGTCTGGCCGCGCGCTGCGGCAGGCGCTGTCCCAGATGCCGCTCGTGACGCCATAGCAGCACGGCGGTGGAACATGCCGAGTACCGAGGCCGTGACGATCGTGGGTGCGCAGATGAAGGCCGTGGGACGCGCGTGATGTTCGGCATGCCAACGCCGAAAGGGCTGCACGCCATGAAAGAGGAACCGATGCACCAAGTACTCGAGGACGCTCCAGCCACCCACTCCCGTGATTGCCAAGAACGCGACCCTTGGCCATTGAGTGTGCGGTGTACCGACCACGAGGGCAACCGCCAACACCACGATCGTGGCGCCGTAAAACGCGAAATCCGCCCAGTAGGCGGCTTTACTTTGCTCGATCGTCAAAACATTCATGCAGAGCTTTTGGCGGACATCGACGATGGGGTGGTATGACGCAGCGTCCGGTACCGACGTATCAGTGCATTGGTCGAGCTATCGTGGGCGAGCGTCGGCTCGCGGACGCTCGCAAGCTCCGCCGCGGTACGCTGGGCGAGGACTTTGCCAAGCTCGACGCCCCATTGGTCGAATGAATCGATATTCCAGATGACGCCCTGGGTGAACACGCTGTGTTCATACAGCGCCACCAGTGCGCCCAGCGTGAACGGCGTGAGACGCTCCCCGAGCACGGTATTGGTTGGGCGGTTGCCCTCGAAGACTCGGTGCGGGACCAAGGCCTCTGCTGTCCCTTCGGCTCGAACCTCGTCGGCCGTCTTGCCAAAGGCCAGCGCCTCAGTTTGGGCGAACAGATTCGCCATCAGTAGATCATGCTGGATTCCCAAGGGGTTCAGCGTTTGGCAAAAGCCGATGAAGTCGCAGGCGACCAGGCGTGTACCCTGGTGCAGCAATTGGTAGAAGGAATGCTGACCGTTGGTCCCTTGCTCACCCCATACGATGGGCGAGGTAGATTCTGTCACGGGAAGACCCTGGAGAGTCACATGCTTGCCGTTGCTTTCCATGGTGAGTTGCTGCAGGTAGGCGGGAAAGCGCTTCATGTATTGATCGTAGGGCAGCACCGCGAGGGTCGTCGCCCCGAGAAAGTTATTGTTCCAGATCGACAGGAGGCCCAACAGCGCCGGCATGTTGCTTGCGAGCGGAGCTGAGCGAAAATGCTCGTCCATGGCCCGCATGCCAAGTAGTAATTCACGAAATTGCGCATCCCCAATCGCGATCATGGTCGATAGCCCAATCGCCGAATCCATCGAGTAGCGACCGCCAACCCAGTCCCACATCGGAAACAGGTTAGCCGGTGCGATGCCGAATTTCGCGACCGCCTCGGCGTTCGTCGAGACGGCAACAAAGTGCCGGGCAACGGAGCGCTCATCGCCCAAGGTTCGCAGGCTCCAGGCGCGCGCCGCCTGTGCGTTGGTGAGTGTTTCGAGCGTCGCGAAGCTCTTCGAGCACACGATGAAAAGGGTTTCCTCTGGCTCGAGGTCGCGGGTTGCTTCAATGAGATCGGTCCCATCGACATTGGATACGAAGCGCAGCTTAAGGCTCGGTTCGCTGTAGTAGCGCAGCGCCTCATAGGCCATCACCGGACCCAAGTCAGATCCCCCGATGCCGATGTTGACCACGTTGCGGATACGTTTGCCCGTGTGGCCGAGCCATCGGCCGCTTCGAACCTTTCCGGCGAGCGCCGCCATGCGATCGAGCGTTGCATGCACGTCCTCGACGACGTTGACGCCGTCAAGGACGATCCGCTCGCCCGCCGGAGCCCGCAGCGCCGTGTGCAGCGCGGCACGTTTCTCGCTGCCGTTGATCAATTCGCCGCGAAACATCGCGGCGGTGCGCCCAGGTAGATCGCAGGCAAGGGCCAGTGCTATCAGTAGTCGAATCGTTTCGGCGTCGATCCGGTTCTTCGAGTAGTCAAGGTATAGGCCGGCCGCCTCGAGCGTGAAGCGGGCGCCACGGTGCGGATCGGCGACGAAGAGCTCGCGCAAATGTTGGCCGCCCACATGTGAATGATGACTTATAAGCGCCTTCCATGTGTCCCGGGAGACCAGGTCGGCCGCCGGGCGGCCCGCCGCAATCGCCGCGGCCGCGCTCATGCGGACGCCCGGCGCTCGAGACCACGCATGTAAGCGTGCGCCGCGGCGAGATAGTGATCACACGAGAAGAGTAATGTGACGTTGACGGGAATGCCCGCGAAGATGGACTGCTCGATTGCGACAATTCCCTCGGGAGTGCCCGGGATCTTGATCAGCAGATTTGCACAAGCGGCTTGCGCGTGCAGGCGCGCCGCTGCGCCGATGGTGCCGTTGGCGTCGTGCGCGAGCAATGGCGACACTTCCAGGGACACCCAGCCGTCGGTTCCCTGGCTGTCGTTGAAAATAGGCCGGAACAAACCCGCGGCCTGTGTCAGGTCTTCGAGCGCAAGCTCGAAGAATAGTGGTTCACCGGACAGACCGGCGGCGGTCAAGACACAGATGCCTTCATCGTAAAGGGTGCCTGTCGCGATGGCATGCTCAAAAATCGTCGGATTGGAGGTAAGACCGGTCACCGACAGTTCGCGGATGTAGCGAGCTAGCGTGCCGCTTTGCAGCAGTTGCCGTGTGATGTTGTCGAGCCAAAGACGCTGGCCAACATCGTGTAACGCGAGAGTACGGAGGTTCTTCATCAAGCTTCCAAGGAGTCGGGGATGATCCATTTGAATTTGTGCGAATCGAGCAGATCAGCGATGGGATTTTACTAAGTGTATCAATCCCGATGCGCCGTCATCTGTTCGGTGGCCCACGGACGGCGCTTCGATTCTCATCGGTGCGCGACTCCGATGCTGCGTGACTTCTCGGCAAGGCCAAGAGGCAACTGGATTGGGGGGTACACCTCTGTGCGATAACGCACCGACGATGCGCGCTTACTAAGTTATCGTCTATCGTAAAGCGCGCTAGATCGGAGGCTCGTATGATGAGTGCAGTTACAACACCCCGTCTCGGCTGCGAGTTCGATAGGTTTCTCTACGCTTCAGTGGGCGACGACAACAATGGCATGCCGCTGACGGTTCTTTCGGCACTCGCACGAATGGACGTGGATCCCTGGGAGGAGGCCTCAAAGCTCACGGAATTGCCGCAAGAGAGCGCTGCGATGCAACTCGCGTCGCTCCTCGGCGCGCTTCGAAATGCGCCCGTGGCAGGCCTGGATCCCGCACGCATCGCTGCCCCATTAATTGCGCTCTTGCCGTGCCCCCGCGATCGTGCGCCTCCCATGCTCAAAGCCTTCGCGCAGGCGGCGCCGACAAAACATCCCGCGGCCGTCTCAACCCTGTTGACAGTCTTGACTTATGTGATCTTTATGCTGTTGAGCCAGTGGTTGATGGGGAGCCTTCAGGCGCCCAGACAGATACAACCGCCCCCGACGTCGGCTCCTACGATCGATTCGTCGAGCGCGCCGACAGCGAGTGAAGGGCCGCAAACCGCCGTCAAGTGAATGCCGAACGAGAACTGCTTGTGCTCGCGCTGAACAGCGGCTCCTCATCCCTCAAGTTCGGCCTCTATCGCGTACGCTCTTTGCACACCCAACGGCTGGTCACCGGCGAGGCGGAGTCGTTCGGCGAGGAAACGGCCGTCTTCCACGCGGAAGACCCGACAGGGGCCTCATTGCTCCGCGAGAGCGCTGCGCTACCCAGCCAAAAAGACGCGGTTATCCGCATCGCACGGCTGCTTACCGACCTGAAAATGCCCGCCCCGCAGAGCGTCGGGCATCGCATCGTGCACGGGGGACCGAAGCTCAGGCACCACTGCGTCATCAATGATTCGGTCCTCGATAAGCTCAACGCGGCCGTGGCTTTTGCCCCACTGCACATGCCACGGGCTTTGTCGGTCATCCGATTTGCCGAGGCACATTTCCCCGCGTTGCCGCAGGTCGCGTGCTTCGACACGAGCTTTCATGCACACATGCCGGACCTCGCCCGCGTGTTGCCGATTCCCCACGAGCTGCGAGCGGATGGGGTCGAGCGCTACGGGTTTCACGGCCTTTCCTGCGAGTCGATTGTGCGTCAACTGGGGGGCGCGTTGCCGAGCAAGCTGCTCATTGCCCATCTCGGCAATGGCGCGAGCATCACGGCCGTGAAGGACGGTCAGTCGATTGACACGAGCATGGGATTGACGCCGACCGGCGGAATCATCATGGGGACGAGGAGCGGCGACCTTGACCCCGGTGTGTTGGTTTACCTTGCCAGACAGAAGAAGCTCGATGCGACCCAGCTTGAAGAGTTGGTCGACCGGCGTAGCGGCCTGTTAGGTGTTTCCGGCATCTCCGCAGACCTGCGGGACTTGCATAAAGTGGCCCACTCAAACACTGATGCGCGCCTTGCCATCGATATGTTTTGCTATTCCGCAGCGAAACAACTCGCCGCCATGAGCGCGGCGCTGGGCGGTGTCGATACGATCGTATTCACGGGCGGCGTCGGAGAGAACGACGCCCAAGTCCGCACTCTCATATGCGGCCATCTGGGTGTGATCGGTGTCCGCGTGGACGCCGCCCGCAATCGTGATGCAGGTGATCCGATCAGCGACGGCGCGTCGCGGTGCCCGGTGCGTGTCTTGCCTTCACAGGAAGACGAGCAGATTGCCCGCCAGGCGTGGAACTTGTGCTGACCTGTCCGCGGCTTCTCACAATCCGTGCCATGAACGGGCCGAACGTTGTTTCGTGATCGACCGTTCTCGCTAGGTACGCTGGCGCACAGACGTACGACCCACGTGCTGTAGGCTCGTTGTGGCGATTCTGCGGCGCCCCATGTGGGTTTTCATCCGGCTCATGGAGACAAGACACGCACATGAGTTCATCTCGGCCAGTGTCGACGGTAAGGGCGTCGAGTGCTGCGACGCGGCCGGGGTCTTTCGCGACCGCCTCCTTATCGGAGCTGCAGTTGTCGTCGAATGGCCACTATCACGTGATGGTGACCAACACCGGGGGTGGCTACAGCCGGTGGAAGACGCTTGCCCTCACCCGATGGCGGGAAGATGCGACCTGCGATAATTGGGGCTTTTTCTGCTACATCCGCGACCTGTCAAGCGGGCATTACTGGTCCACCACCTATCAGCCGACGCTTCGGACGCCGGATGGTTACAAGGTGATCGTCGAGGCAGGCCGAGTATCCTTTCAACGGCGCGATCACGATATCCAAGTGGATACCGACCTTGCGGTGTCGCCCGACGACGATGTCGAATTGCGCCGGGTGAGCATCACGAGTCTCTCGGCCGTTCCTAGGTCACTGGACATCACCAGCTATATGGAGATTGTCCTGGGAGATCCTGCCGCGGACAACGCTCATCCCTCCTTCGAGAAACTCTTCGTGGAGACCGAGGTTCTGCGTGATGATCAGGCGATTCTCTGCAGGCGCCGTGCCCGCACCCCAGAGGAGCTGACTCCGTGGATGTTTCATCGGCTCATTTATCACGGAACCTCTCATGGGCACATCTCCTATGAGACCGATCGAATGCGGTTCATTGGTCGCGGTCGCAGCGTCGCAGATCCGCAAGCTCTCGACGAGCACGGCCCCTTGTCGGATAGCGAGGGCGCCGTGCTCGACCCGGTGGCGGCGATACGCTGCGACGTCGCGCTGGCGCCGGCCCAGACTTGCATCGTCGATCTGGTGACCGGCGTCGGCGATTCGCGCGAGGCGTGTATCGCGCTGCTGCGCCAATATCGGGATCAGCAGGCCATCGATCGCATACTGCCGGCGGCATCCGCCCGTGCCCGAGTCATTTTAACCACGCTTCATGCCACTGAAGCGGAGGCGCGGCTCTATGCACAGCTGGCTCGTTCCGTTCTCTACGCCAGTCCGTCGCTGCGCGCCGCCAAAAGCACTCTCGCGCAAAATGCGCAGGGTCAGTCGGAGCTTTGGGGCTACGGGATATCGGGTGATTTACCGATCGTCCTGCTGCAGACCGCGGACGCCGCAAACACTGCGCTGGCACGCCAACTGCTCAATGCCCACGCCTACTGGCGCCTGCAGGGAGTCGCAGCCGACCTGGTCATCCTCTGTGACGACGACAATGGGCGACGGCCGTCGCTCGTCAATGACATCACCGCACTCGTAAAGTCCTCGTCCGCCGCTGGAGCGCACCTTGACAAGTCCGGTGGGATCTTCATCACCGCCCTCGCTCAGGTGCCCGACGCAGATCGCGTTCTTTTGCAGGCAGTCGCGCGCGTCGTTCTCGACGATGGATCGCTCGCGGAGCACCTTGACCGAGCGTGCGGTCAATCGACCTCAATGCCATTGTTACATACTACTTATCAATCGAGCGGGGCCTTTGGCTTCCGCGATCAGCTGCAGGATGTGATGGCGTTGGTTCATGCGGCGCCGGGAGGGGTTCGCGAGCATCTCTTGCGAAGCGCATCGCGCCAGTTTCCTGAAGGGGACGTGCAGCATTGGTGGCACCCGCCCTCGGGACGGGGTGTTCGCACGCGGTGTTCCGACGATTTCCTGTGGCTCCCGCTCGCCACGTGTCGCTATGTCTCAGTCACCGGCGACACAGGTGTGCTCGACGAGCCGGTACGTTTTTTGGAGGGACCGCTGCTAAAAGAAGGTGAAGCCACTTACTACGCACTGCCCAAACAAGGTCAGCAGGGAACGAGTCTGTACGAGCATTGCCGGCGTGCCGTGGATCACGGCCTGCGCTTTGGCACGCATGGCATGCCGCTCATGGGCGCGGGGGATTGGGACGATGGCATGAACTTGGTCGGCGCCGGCGGCAAAGGCGAAAGCGTCTGGCTTGGCTTTTTCCTCTATTCGGTTTTGAGGCAATTCGGCGACTTGGCGAAGCGACGCGGCGATGCGTTGTTTGCGTCGCGATGCACCACCGAGGCCGCCCGGCTACAGAGCGCGATTGAGGGAAGCAGTTGGGACGGCGATTGGTACCGTCGTGCTTGGTTCGACGACGGCTCGCCCTTGGGCACCGCGGGGAACGTCGAATGCCGGATTACCTCGATCCCGCAGAGTTGGTCCGTTTTGTCCGGTGCAGGCGATGCCGATCGCTCGCGTCGCGCCATGCACGCGGTCGATGCACACCTCGCCGACCGCGATGCGGCGCTCACTCAATTGCTGGATCCACCGTTCGATCACTCGAACCCCAGTCCCGGATACATCCAGGGATACGTGCAAGGGGTGCGGGAAAACGGCGGCCAGTATACGCATGCGGCGGTATGGGCCACGATGGCTTTCGCGGCGCTCGGCGACTCGGAGCGCGCATGGGAGCCTGCCGGGATGATCAATCCCATCAAGCACGGCGAATCAGCGGATGGCATTGCCGTTTACAAGTCAGAACCGTATGTCATCGCCTCGGACGTGTACTCGCGCCCGCCGCACGCCGGACGGGGCGGATGGACTTGGTATACGGGTTCCGCCGGCTGGATGTATCGCCTGATCCTGGAGTCGCTGTTGGGGTTGACCGTGGATTCGAACCAGCTGCGCATCGTCCCGTGCATCCCGAGCGACTGGAAGTCATTCAAGATCCATTACCGATATCACGACACGGCTTACGAAATCACGGTATTGCAAACACATTCGGGCGAGGGGAGCGGACTAACCATTGATGGCGTCGCGGCATCAGGCTCCGCGATCACCATGGTCAACGACACCCTCGTGCACTCGATCGAAGTGCGCATTCCACCGGGCGCGTCCGCTTCGCCGGCGGCTGAGCGAGCCGCATGACGACCCAGATCAGCCCGCTCGCCGGCAAACCGGCTCCAATATCTTCGCTCATCGACGTAGCGAAACTGGTCACCGCGTATTATGAGATCAAGCCCGACCCGACGGTCGCGGCGCAGCGCGTCGTGTTCGGCACTTCAGGCCACCGCGGCTCCGCCTTCGACGGCTCGTTCAATGAATGTCACGTGCTCGCAATCACCCAGGCGATATGCGACTACCGTCGGGCTCACGATATCAGCGGGCCTCTCTTTCTCGGCATCGACACCCATGCCTTGTCGGAATCCGCATGCGCCAGTGGCCTCGAAGTGCTTGCCGCCAACGGTGTGAATGTCATGCTGGCGACGCACGACGAATACACGCCGACTCCGGCAATCTCGCACGCGATCTTGACCTACAACCGCGGGCGCAGCGCCGGCTTGGCCGACGGCATCGTGATCACGCCGTCCCATAATCCACCGCGCGATGGCGGTTACAAGTACAACCCGCCCAACGGCGGCCCGGCCGACCAGAAGATCACGGACGGGATCGAAGCGGCGGCCAACCGGTATCTCGAGGCGCAGTTACGGGGGATCCGGCGGAATTCGTACACCAAGGCGCTCCATGCCGACACGACTCACCGACACGACTATCTAGCGGCCTACGTGGCTGATCTTGGGTCCGTGATCGATATGGACGCGATTCGCGATGCAAAAATCCGTATGGGCGTCGATCCCTTGGGAGGTGCCGGCGTTCATTATTGGGCGGCGATCGCCGAACACTACAAATTGGATCTTAAGGTGGTGAGCGAGATGGTGGACTCCCGGTTCGCCTTCATGACGCTCGACTGGGACGGACAGATTCGCATGGACCCGTCCTCGCCGTACGCGATGCAGCGCCTGATAAACATTAAGGATCGCTTTCAGATCGCTTTCGCCTGCGACACCGACCACGATCGGCACGGCATCGTCACTCCGGGGGCCGGCTTGCTGCCCCCCAACCACTACCTATCTGTCGCGATCGACTACCTCTTCCGGCACCGGCCGCAGTGGGGCGCACAGGCCGCGGTGGGCAAGACGGTAGTCAGCACAGGGCTGATCGATCGAGTCACGGCGAAGCTTAAGCGTCGACTCTACGAAGTACCCGTTGGATTTAAATGGTTTTCTGCTGGCCTCCTCGACGGCAGCTTGGGCTTTGGCGGCGAGGAAAGCGCGGGTGCGACCTTTCTGCGTCGCGACGGGTCGGTCTGGACCACCGACAAGGACGGCATCATCGCGGCACTCCTCTCGGCGGAGATCACTGCGCGCATGGGCCGCGATCCCGGTGCACTGTACGTTGATTTGGCAAACGAATTCGGCAACCCAGTGGCCGATCGAGTGCAGGTCACGGCGACCGCAATGCAGAAACAGCAACTGGCTGCGCTGTCCGCGCATGACGTCGCAGCCACGGAACTCGCCGGAGAGAAGATCGACAGCATCATCGACCACGCACCCGGGGACAATGCGCCGATCGGCGGTATTAAAGTCAGTGCCGCAAGCGGCTGGTTTGCCGCCAGACCCTCGGGAACCGAAGACATTTACAAGATCTACGCCGAAAGCTTTCGCGGTCAGGAGCAGCTGCGGCAGATCCTCAAAGAGGCGCAAGCCACGGTCGACGCCGTCCTCCGGCAGCCTTGAGCATGCTGTCTATGACTCGACAATCCCCCATTTCTTCATCGGACCCATAGAGATCTTCATGAAAGCCGTATCCCCATTGCCTCCTCCGAAGACCCCCGACGCCAAACGGCAGTCCACGCCTGACGCAAAGGGCAAACCGGATGCCGCGGACGACTTGAAAACGCTCCCGATTGCTGAGGTTGAGAAGCGGCTCGAATCCTCGCCGGACGGCCTCACCGGAGCCGAAGCGTCAAAACGGCTCACGAAGGATGGGCCGAATGAGCTGCCGGTGAAGAAGACGAATGCGCTGCTGAAGTTCCTCTCTTATTTTTGGGGTCCGATCCCCTGGATGATTGAAATCGCGGTGATTCTGTCGGGCGTCGTGAAACATTGGCCTGATTTCTTCATTATTCTGGTTCTCTTGTGCAGCAACGCCGTCGTGGGGTTCTGGGAAGAACGCTCCGCGGGCAATGCCATTGCCACCCTGAAGGCGAAGCTCGCCACCAAGACCCGGGTGAAACGCGACGGAAAGTGGGTCACCCCGCCCGCGCGAGAACTGGTGCCGGGCGATGTCATCCAACTGAAGCAGGGCGACATCGTGCCGGCGGATGCCCGCCTGCTGGACGGGGATCCGATGTCGGTCGATCAGTCCGCGCTGACGGGCGAAAGCCTCCCCGCCACGCGCAAGCCCGGCGAGGCAGTGTTTTCCGGCTCGATTGTGCGCCGCGGTCAGAGTAACGCGCTGGTCTATGCCACCGGCGCCAACACCTATTTCGGCAAGACGGCAAAACTGGTCGAGCAGGCGCAGACCGTCAGTCATTTCCAGAAAGCGGTCCTGAGGATCGGCAATTACCTGATCGTCCTTGCGTTGAGCCTGGTGGCGCTGATCATCGGGTTCGCGCTCTACCGGGGGGACCCGATCCTCACTACCTTGGAATTCGCCCTGGTGCTAACCGTGGCTGCGATTCCAGTCGCGATGCCGACGGTGTTGTCGGTGACGATGGCCGTCGGGGCTCGCCTGCTCGCGAAGAGACAAGCGGTCGTCAGCCGATTGGTCGCGATCGAGGAATTGGCCGGGGTTGACGTGCTGTGCGCGGACAAGACCGGCACACTGACCCAGGATAAGCTGACGCTGGGTGATCCGTTCTGCGTGGAAGGCGTGACCGCGGCTCAAGTCATTCTTGACGCCGCGCTGGCATCGCGGGCCGACAATGACGACACGATCGATCTGGCGGTGTTGAAAGGCGTGAAGGATCAAGAGACCTTGAAGACCTATCACATCGGTCACTTTACGCCGTTCGATCCGGTGCACAAGCGCACCGAGGCGGACGTCAAGGACAAGGATGGCAAGTCGTTCAAGGTGACCAAAGGGGCGCCGCAGGTGATCCTGGCGCTCTCGGCCAACGCAGGACAGGTGAAGGCGGCCGTGCAGAAGGCGGTCGATGAGTTCGCGGCGCGCGGCTTTCGCTCCCTGGGGGTGGCGCGAGCCGAGGGAGACGGTCAATGGCAGCTGGTCGGTGTGTTGCCCTTATTCGATCCGCCGCGCGATGACGCAAAGGCGACCATCGCGACCGCGATAGCGATGGGTGTGAAGGTCAAGATGGTGACCGGCGATGCGATCGCCATCGCCAAGGAGACCTGCAAGCAGCTCGGCATGGGCGCCGATATCCTCGACGCCGGCAGACTGGGCGACGCCAAACAGATGGAATTACCGGCAACGGCTGCGCTCATCGAGAACGCCGACGGTTTCGCTGAAGTGTTCCCCGAAAATAAGTACGACATCATTGATGTCCTTCAAAAACACGGTCACATCGTCGGGATGACCGGCGACGGAGTGAACGATGCGCCGGCGTTGAAGAAAGCCGACTGCGGCATCGCCGTGTCGACGGCGACGGATGCGGCGCGTGCGGCCGCGGCCATCGTCCTGATGACCCCCGGTCTCTCGGTAATCATCGATGCGGTCAAGGAAAGCAGGAAAATTTTCCAGCGCATGAACAGCTATTCGATGTACCGCATCGCAGAGACGTTGCGGGTACTGTTGTTCATGACACTGGCGATTCTGATCTTTAATTTTTACCCGGTGACGGCCGTCATGATCGTGATTATCGCCCTGCTCAACGACGGCGCCATACTATCGATCGCCTACGACAACGTTAACTACAGTAATAAGCCCGAAGCCTGGAACATGCATCTGGTGCTCGGCATCTCCACGGTTCTGGGCGTCATAGGGACGGTCGCCATTTTTGGCCTGTTCTATCTTTCGTTGAAAGTTTTTCATCTCGACCATGCGCACACCCAGACCATGATGTATCTGAAGATGTCTGTGGCAGGACACCTGACGATATTTCTGACCCGCACGCGTGGGCCTTTCTGGTCCATACGCCCGGCGAGAATTTTATTGATCGCGGTATTCGGCACGCAGGCCGTTGCGACGTTGATCGCGGTTTACGGCCTGTTCATGACGCCCCTTGGCTGGGGATACGCCGGGATCGTATGGGGTTACGCGCTGGCGTGGTTCTTCGTGAACGACCGCGTCAAGCTGCTCGCGTATCGCATATTCGATTCGCCCAAGGCGGCAGCGGCGGCGAAGGCTAAAGGCATCGCTGCTAGAGCCAAAGCGGAGGCGAAACCGGACGCGCATGCGACCGCAAAGCCGGATGCCAAGGCTGCCCCAGCACCTGAGGCCAAGGCGGAGGCAACGCCGAATACCAAGGCCGCGCCGGCGCCTGAAGCCAAGGCGGAGGTAAAGCCGGATGCCAAGGCTGCACTGACGCCTGAAGCCAAGGCGGAGGCAAAGCCGGACGCCAAGGCCGCGCCGGCGCCTGAAGCCAAAGGGGAGACGAAACCGGATGCGAAGCCAGCGGCGGCGCCTGAAGCCAAATCCAAAACGCCGTCCGATTTGACGCCAAAGCTGGTCGAGCGAGTCCATGCATTGTACGAGGAACTCGGGCGCCAGGACGTGCTGGCGGTACAGGAATTGGAGCGGGCACAAAAGACTTCAAAGGAGAAGACCGTTCCTTAGGGAGCGGTTACAAGCACGTGGTGTCCGCAAACACCAGCGGTTTCAAGCGGAGGCAGCTCATCCATCGAATGCACGAACAACTCGCGAGGGCGTTAGAATGAAAATAAATTCGAAGGATTTCCGCGTTCCCCCCAACAAAAAAGTGAAACTCGATGAGTGGCCAACCACGGTGGAGCATTTTTTCAAATCAACGGAGCAGTATCAGGAACTGCTGGCAGCGCACATTGAGGGCCTAAGTTCGCGTCAACAACTTCACTATGCGTCCGGCCGCTACGCATTGCTACTGATTTTTCAGGGTATGGACTCAGCGGGAAAAGACGGCGCCATTCGGCACGTCATGTCCGGAGTGAACCCGGAGGGTTGCGAAGTCTACAGCTTCAAGCAACCGAGCGCCGAGGAGCTCAAGCACGACTTTCTCTGGCGCACCACGTGCCGGCTGCCGGAACGCGGACGAATCGGCATCTTCAATCGTTCGTATTATGAAGAAGTCCTCATTACGCGGGTTCATCCCGAGATCCTGGATACTGAAAATCTTCCAAAACCCGCGCGCGATGACAAGAATTTTTGGAGTGATCGGTATCGTTCCATCGTCGAGTTAGAGGCCCATCTGCATCGCAACGGCACTCAGATCATCAAATTCTTCCTTCACTTATCGAAGAAGGAGCAGGCAACGCGCTTCCTGGAGCGGATCGATGAGCCCGACAAGAATTGGAAATTCAGCTCCTCGGACATTCACGAGAGAAAATATTGGAAAGATTACATGCAGGCGTATGGACATTGCCTGGCGGCAACCAGCACGCATCATGCGCCCTGGTACGCCGTTCCCGCCGATGACAAGGAGAACGCACGGCTGATCGTCTCTCAAATTCTCATGGATGCCTTCGATGACCTCAAGATGGCTTTTCCCAAGAGCACTCCGAAGCGGCTGCGGGAGCTGCGGGCTATCGGCAAGTTACTCACAAAGTCGGACTAGACAGTTGAACAACGTTAACCGTGACATCGGGGCAGAGATCGAAAGCCTGCAGCGCGAAACCTTCGGTTACTTCGAGCACGAAGTCAATTCTGCCAACGGGTTGGTGATCGACAAGACGGCGCAAAATTCCGCTGCCAGCATCGCTGCCACCGGCTTCGCGCTCGCGGCCTACCCGGTGGGCGTCGAACGCGGATTCATCTCACGGGCCGCGGCCGTCGAGCGTACGTTGACAACGCTGCGCTTTTTCTCGAATAGCCCACAAGGCCCGGAAAGCGACGCCACAGGCTATCAGGGACTCTATTATCATTTTCTCGACATGCAAACCGGGCGACGCGCCGGGCAGTGCGAGCTTTCGACGGTTGATAGCGCCTTCTTGCTCGCGGGCATGTTGACAGCGGCGGCGTATTTTGATGCGGGCATCGACGACGAGCAGGAAATTCGCACTCTTGCGGACGCGCTCTATCGACGCGTCAACTGGCATTGGGCGCAAAACGAGGGGGCGACGTTGACGCACGGCTGGAATCCCGAGGGCGGTTTCCTTCAGTATCGGTGGGAAGGGTATGATGAGGGGCTTCTCCTTTACATGCTTGCCCTCGGCTCTCCGACGTATCCGCTGGCAGGCGACGGCTACGCCGCGTGGTGCTCGACTTATCAGTGGAAGAATCAATACGGCTACGACTATCTTTATGCGGGATCTTTCTTCACGCATCAGCTCTCGCACATATGGATTGACTTTCGCGGAATCCAGGATCGCTTCATGCGCGACAAGGGGATCGATTATTTCGAGAACACCCGCCGCGCTACCCATGTACAACAACAATATGCGATCAACAATCCTCTCAAGTTCAAGGGCTACGGCCCCAGTTGCTGGGGGATCACTGCGAGTGATGGCCCCGGGCCCAACACCATCAAGATAGACGGTGTCGAGCGGCAGTTCTTTAATTACATCGCTCGGGGAGTACCGTTTGGGCCCGATGATGGAACCATAGCGCCTTGGGCAGTCGTGGCCTCGCTACCGTTTGCTCCCGACATCGTGCTGCCGTCGATCGAGTATTTTGTTCGTGAGCTCAAACTGAAAGCCAGCAATCCCTACGGATTCAAGGCGACATTCAACGCCACATATCCAGCAAGGTCCGGCGGCCCGTGCGGGTGGGTGTCGCCGTGGCATTACGGACTCAATCAGGGACCGATCGTGCTGATGATCGAGAATTATCGGAGCGAGCTGCTATGGCAACTGACGCGGCAGTCCCCCTACATCGTCAGCGGCCTGCGGCGAGCGGGGTTTGGCGGAGGTTGGCTTCAAGAGCCCTCACATGCGCCCCGTTCATAGGGGGCTACCGCACCGACCGGCTACTTTAATTGGCATACGCTTTAAAGCCATGAGTGTGGCCATGAGGGGCGAGCACGGTATGCGTGGCGATGTTGACTATCTTTTAACTCAGGAGACTTAAATGTCGCACGCGTATTGGAATTCACGATAGCAATTCTGGTGTACGAGGTCCATTCGCTGCTGCACATACGCCAAACGATTGCATTGTCGGGCGGCAACGATGTCATACCGAGTTCCCTTTTCGTGAATTGCTTTTATCGAAATCGCAGTTTTGGCAGATGGCTGACTGCACGTCCTGATTGCAATTGGATCGGAGCGCGACCGCTACCCCAAGCGCCTGGTGAACTGGCGTTGCTGCTAATTCGTGCGACATAAGATCGATGTTTCCGAGTGCTTGCCAGCGTCCGGCACCGAACAGACCGGATCCCCGGCAATGGCGCAAGCTGTCGTCAGTTATGAAGCAGCCGCCACTCCGTTACTGGTCCTTGCGCCCCGCAGTCCTGCTGGTATTGGCTGCCGGATTCGCTGGGGGGGGGCTGTGCCTGCAGGCCTACGCCGAGCCGTTCGAGGTACCAGTACTCTCGAATCCCGCCACTGGCGCGCATCTGGTGGGGAAACTTATCTGGCTCGATCTTGAGACCACCGATCTGCCTGGTGCCAAAATCTTCTATCGCTCCTTGTTTGGTTGGGATTATCGTGACTATCACTCGTATGGGGCGAACTATACGGTGGCGCTCGCGCAGGGAAAGCCTATCGCGGGTTTGGTGCGCCGGCAGATTGTGAACGAAACGGAGCAACGCTCGGCGTGGCTACCTTTCTTCTCTGTGGCGGATGTCGGTGCGACCTTCGAGCAGGCGCTGAAAGCTCATGCGCAGGTGCGCTCAGAGCCGGAAGATTTGCCGCTGCGCGGCCGGCAAGCACGCCTGACGGACCCCGAAGGAGCGACTTTTGCACTCGTCAATTCATCGAGCGGTGATCCTTCGGACGATCCCAACCCGAGAGCCCTCGGTACTTGGGGCTCACCATCTCTGTTGGCACGCGACCCTGCGGCCGAGGCCGTCTTCTATCAGGAGCTATTCCGCTACGCGGTTTTGGGCGAGCCCACCCACGCGGGTTTCGAGCGTATCCGGCTCTCCGCAGGGACGCACGAGCGCGCGAGCGTACGACGGTTGCCCGGTGGCGCGGGTGCGTTGAGCCCGCAGTGGATCAGCTTCGTGCGTGTTTTCAGTACCGCTGACACGGGCCGGCAGGCCGTGAAATTGGGCGCCCATATCCTGGTAGCGGCGACCCCGGCAACTGACGGTGGGACTACGGCCATTCTCGAGGATCCGACTGGTGCGGTTCTTGGGGTTCTCGAGCTGCCACCGGAAATCGTTAATGTCGCAACCCCATGAACTCACTGCCTCCGGGGCCCGACGTAACCCGTATCGACTCCGGTCGTTTACGACAATGTGAAAGTCCCGTAACAGATTCCCAGAGCCCGATGACTGAGGCCGTCCTCGCTTAAGATGTGCCACCGGCAAGCTGAATGTGTGTTAGCGAACAGACGGACAGACTGACCGTGGTGCAGGTTGCGGCAACAACTGTATTAGAGGAGAGCATCGCATGCTCCGCACCGCTAAGGATCTGAAAAAGTGCACCATCGAGGCAACGGACGGCGTCATCGGCAGCGTGGAGGATTTCTATTTCGATGACGATCAGTGGGTCGTCCGGTATCTCGTGGTAAGGACCGGTACCTGGTTCTCGAACCGACGGGTTCTGATCTCTCCTCTGTCGATCCGGCAGGCGGGTTGGGAGACCGGGATCGTCCCGGCGTCGCTCACAATGGAGCAGGTCAAGAACAGCCCCTCGATCGATACGGACGAGCCGGTTTCCCGCCAGTATGAGAAGAGTTACTATGACTATTACGGTTATCCGTACTACTGGAGTGGTATGGGCATTTGGGGAGCGCACCCTTACCCAAGTATGATGATGCCTTCGCTCAGCCACAAGGTCGGAGAGGCGGAGATTGCGCGTGACCAGCGCGAGAAGCAGGACCCGCATTTGCGCAGTTGCGATGCAGTGAGCGGCTACCATCTGCGTGCCTCAGATGGCGAAATCGGGCATGTTCGCGGTTACCTCATCGATGAGAAGTCCTGGTCTATACGCTTTTTCATCGTGGACACATCCAATTGGTGGTTGGGCCATCAAGTGCTCGTTGCCTCGGAATGGATTGCGAGCGTCGATTGGGCGCAATCGATCGTCACCACCGAACTCACCCGTCAAGCGGTGAAGGAATCCCCCACCTTCGATCCAGAACTGCTGCTAGACGCCGCCGGAGAAAGGTCGCTTTACAGCCATTACCGGCGGCCCGCATACGGGGAACACGCGGTGAAGAGTGAGTTTGGCTCCTAACCCTGTGGTTTCAGCTGACCCCACAAGGGCGCTATCGAACTGATCCATACCGGCGCTGCGCGATGAGTACTTTTTACACACAAATGGACGCATCGGCCGCTCCGCGCGCCAAGCCCCCGATCCGCTCTCGACTCGGGCAGCCTCACATGTACGAGGCGGATGAGACCGTGACTCTCATTGGGCCCCGAGGACATCTGAGTCATGTTCCCGTCATCGGACCGCCCCGATCAGAGAATCAGGTGGCGGTGTCGCCGACAGATGCCCTTGTGCTGGGTATCGCGCCGCCGGTACGCAGGTCCGGCGATCTCGATGAGACCCCAGGCATCTTGATCAAGGGTCCACGGACGAGCCTTAGGCTTGAACGCGGCGTCATCCGCGCCTTCCGGCACGTGCATATTACCCCGGCAGATTCAGAGTGCGTAGGTGTTCAGGATGGCGACAGCCTTCAAGCGGTGATGCGCGCTCCTCATTCGCCGATCCTTCTGCGCGATGTGCTAGTGCGCGTTTCACCTGATTCTCGCCTGGAATTGCACTTGGATATGGACGAAGCGAATGCGCGGGGACTGTGTTCCGGCGATGAGGTTGAACTGCGGAAGGGCGACTCCCCGCCGCCGCCATCAGAGACAGTTGTCGCTGCATTTAAGGCCCTCATCCACGTGTGATGAGTAGCCACCTTGGTGAGCTATCGTACTGTCGCATGGATAGCATTGGGTCTCACTTCATTGACACTTTGTTGAAGGAGCACATTGAATGAAAACTGACCAGCAATTGAAGCAGGATGTCATCGCGGAGCTCGCTTGGGAACCTGCCGTGAATGCATCGCAGATCGGCGTCGAGGTTAAGGACGGTATTGTGACGCTAGCCGGCCATGTGGGCAGCTTCACAGAGAAATGGCAGGCAGAGCAGGCCGCCCAGCGGGTCTGCGGCGTCAAGGGTCTGGCTGTGGAAATGGACGTGAACCTACCCGGTATCAGCAATCGCACCGATGCGGATATTGCACGCTCGGTTGAGAACACGCTGCAATGGCAGAGCTATCTGCCGAAGGGAGGTGTCAACGTCATGGTAGAAAATGGCTGGGTAACTCTCTCAGGCGAGGTGGACTGGAACTACCAGCGGCTGAGAGCCGCCGACGCAGTCCGCAACCTGTTGGGTGTCAGGGGGCTGACCGAGAGCATCGGGATCAAACCCAGGGCAGCCGCCGGCAGCATCAAGGCGGACATCGAAGCAGCGCTCAAGCGCCGCTGGGATTCGAAGCAGCAGGACATCACAGTGGCCGTCCAGGACGGCGACGTCACGCTGAGCGGCAGGGTCCAGAGCCTGTGGGATCTCGAGCGGGTGCGGGAGCTTGCGTGGAACTTCCCTGGCGTCAGGCACGTGAAGGATGATCTGAGCATCTCCTGGTAGAAGAGACGGTCGCCCGGGGGAGCGTTGTGCACAATCCCCCGCCGTAGTGGCGGTCGGATATTCGCATCCATTTCTGACAATCGTCATACAGAAGGGGGCAATGTCGGTGCGCTAGCGCACCGACAGCAGCCGCGCGCGGCGCGTAGTTTCAGGCAATCCGCTGTGACTAGGGGGCCAACGCATATGAATCCGATCACCTCATTCTTGGTATTTGCCTTTCTCGTCGCCGCCGCAGGGATGGGCTACTTCGTCAATTTGTATCTCGGGGCTGCATTCTTCGTAGTCGCGGTGGTAATCGGGATGTCGCTGAAGATGGCCAATGTGTGGCAGAAATTCGTGATCCTAAGGATGGGAAAGCTGCAAAGCGTCAAGGGGGCAGGCCTCTTTGCCATCATTCCGGTGCTCGACGCGGTTGTCGCGGTCATCGATGGACGCATCCAGACGACGGGTTTCAATGCCGAGCAGGCGCTCACCAAGGATACGGTCCCGGTGAACGTCGATGCCATCATCTTCTGGCACGTGCATGACGCGGAGAAGGCCGCATTGGCAATCACAAACTACCGCGAGGCGATTGACCGGGTGGCACAGACGTCGCTCCGCGAAATGATCGGCTCCTCGATGTTGGCGTCATTGTTATCGGATCGCAAAGACGCCGATGAGCAACTGAAGATTGAAATTGGTCAGAAAACCGCTCCCTGGGGTATATCGGTAAGTTCGGTGGAAATCCGCGACGTCGCGATCCCAGTGGCGCTGCAAGATGCGATGTCGCGTCAAGCACAGGCTGAGCGTGAGAAGCAGGCGCGCGTGATTCTCGGCTCCGCCGAAGCGGCGATTGCCGGTAAGTTTGTCGAGGCGGCCAATATTTACGCCGGGCACCCCGAAGCGCTGCAACTTCGAGCGATGAACATTATCTATGAGACCACCAAGGAGCGAGGAGCGACGATCTTGATGCCCAGTTCGATGGTGGACAGCATGAATCCCTATGGGAACACGCTGGCCCTCGCGCTCGCGGGCAACGAGGTATTGAAGCCAAATAGTGCGCTCAAGGTGGCAGAGCCACCCCGACCGGCAGCTGCGGCCTGACGCCGCAACGCTCGCTCTGAAAAGGAGAAGGATAGATGTTACGCAGCGTGCAGGAGCTAGAGGGCTACGCGGTGCAAGCGACCGATGGGACGATTGGCCACGTAAAGGATTTCTATGTTGATGACAAGACATGGGTCGTCCGCTACCTCGTCGTCGAGACTGGAAGTTGGCTGTCGAGTCGCAAGGTGCTGATCTCGCCTATTTCGATCGGCCATCCCGATTGGACGGAAAGGATACTGCCCGTCTCGATCACCAAGGAGCAAGTCAAGAACAGCCCAGATATTGATACCGACAAACCGGTGTCGCGACAGCACGAAATGCAATATCTCGGGTACTACGGCTACCCTTATTATTGGGGCGGTGCTGGCCTATGGGGTGGTGGCGCCTACCCGGGGGTGATGCTGACGGGTGTTGGATACGGGAAGTCCGGTGCGGAATACCTTGTGGCACAAGCTGACCACACTCGGGCGGAAGCGGATACGGACCTGCGCCAGAAGGATGGTGACGCTCACCTGCGCAGTTGCAGGGTGCTCCTGCGATATCACATCGAGGCAACGGATGGTGGCATGGGGCAGGTGAAGGGTCTGCTTGTCGATGAGGATACTTGGGCAATTCGATATCTCATTGTGGAGACGAGCAATTGGTGGTTCGGCCATCAGGTGCTGATCTCGCCGCAATGGATCCAGGAGATGAGCTGGCCCGACGCTACAATCGCGGTCAATTTGACACGGCAAGCAGTGAAGGATGCTCCAGCTTACGACTCGTCCGTGTCACTGAACCGGGACCAGGAGATACACCTGCACCAACATCATGGTCGTGCCGGCTATTGGGCGCACGAAGTTAGACTCGAGAATCCCGAGTACCACGTCATAACTCCGGCCGCGCAAGGGACCATTGCCAAGCCACGCGACGGCGTGATGCAGGACAAACGACATGGTTCCTAATCTGGCGCCGCCGAAATGACGCAAACGCTTCCTCCGACTGCACCGCTCAGTCGAGTTCAGCGGGTGATGTCACCACCCGCGCCGGAAGTTTGTGCGCAGTCAGATGCGGCGGGACTGTTCTGTGCTCGAATAACGCGAACCGTTTGTATGCACAGAATAAGCGACCGTAGCACATCGGATCTTTCCGGACATCCTCTGGGGTGTTCTCAACAGGCGATTGAATTCCTTACGCACGACCTCATAGCACTCGCAGCAACGCGCTTCGAGCCCTGCACGATTCTGCACGGTGATCCGACCCCGCTGGTATTGGAGCAATCCAGCACGCTGCAGATTCCCAGCCGCCTCGGTGACGCCCTCGCGCCTCACGCCCAGCATCGTGGCAATCAAATCCTGCGTCATAGCGAGCTCGTTCGTCTCCACTCGATCCAGACTCTGTAGGATCCAGCGACACAATTGCTGATCAACGGAGTGATGGCGGTTGCAGAGGGCGGTCTGCGTCACCTGAGTAATCCGGGCCTGCACATAGCGGAGCAGCAACTGCCGGAAGTTCCCGTTTCTTCCAAACTCCTTCTGAATGAGGGCAGAGCGTATCCGGTAGGCCCACCCCGCGCTTTGGACGACCGCCCAGTTCGGCATGCTGTCACTGCCCAGCAGCAGCGCCACGCCCACCATGCCTTCGTATCCCGTCAGCGCGATCGCAGCCGAACCGCCGTCGCTCATTACTCCGAGGGAAGAGACGAGGGCCGTGGTAGGAAAATACACATGGGTGAGTTTGGCGCCAGCCTCATAGATGGCCTGTCGAGGCGGCAGCCAGATGGGTTGCAGATTCGGGCGCAATCGCTCCCAGCTGTCGTCCGGTAAAGCTCCCAGAAGCAGGTTATCGCGCGGCGGTCCCGCGGACGTAGCGACGATGTTCACGTGGTCATCCTTGTGCTTGATCTGTTATCGATCCTACATGGATCATTGTTAAATATAAGTGTGAGTAACCCCTACGATGTTCGGAATGGTACATAGCTTTGGAAACACCTTTGTGTGGGCGGCACAGAAACGGCAAACTGGCCAATGCGGGGCCCAGACGCAACATGTAAATTGGCCGACGGATACGTTGGTTTGGGGTTGGGGCCACTCTCTGGTCAGCTCGGAGATTACGTATCGCGATATTCGTACACATCTATGTACGATATCGTACGACGACCTGATTCGCTGGTAACCATCATTAGCGACAGTCGGAGCACAATGCGCGGCGGGTTTTTTACGCGGTCGGTGGGTTCTAATGCGATATAAAACCCGGAGGGAGCGGTGAAGAAGGCAGTCTCACTGTTCCCTCTCAATCGCGAGCACGACATCACTGGCGGCCATTCTTCAGCGCGGTGCAGAGCATTCATCAACCATTGCACGGCGGCTGAAGCTAGGCGGGGTATATGGGTCAAGACAGTTCTCGGATAGTCTCGAGTTACCTATGGCAACCTCGGAGATCCACGCGCATGCAGGGCGCTGGTGAAGTAATTCTGCTCATTGCAGGGTGGCCCCTCACTACTTCAGAAGGCGCTGTGCCGCACGCAGTCCATTTCTGATGGGAATACCTGGAATATCGATTCATTGGATTACAATGGGGGGTCTGGTCAGGCTAAATGTCGGCGGATCCATGGAATCCCGGAACTCGAAAGCCAGAAAACGAATCGCAGCTTAAGTGTGACAGTTCTGTGACAGCTAGCGATTTGCCGCGCGGCGCTCCGGTACCGAAGATGCGGCGCTGCGCGCACCCGCGCAGCAAGCGATGAATGCATCCAGGTCCAATGGGAGTCCGAAGGCATGAGCACACCCACGCAAGTCAACCCTCCAAGGCAATATCTGTGGCACACGAACGACGTAGAGGGGTTCGACTCCCTCGCCGCGCTTGCCCTGGATATGCGTTGGTCGTGGAATCATGCGACCGACCAAGTGTGGCGGCAGCTCGATCCGGTGCTGTGGGAATTCACGCATAACCCCTGGGTCATCCTGCAGACGGTGTCGCGGGAGAAGCTTGAGCGTGCGTTAGCCGAGCCTGCTTTCCGCAAAAATGTCGACCATCTGGTGCAAGGCCAGCGGGATGCTGCGCAGGCGAGTGCATGGTTTCAGAACACCTACCCGCAATCTGCGCTGAATTGTGTAGCGTATTTCAGTATGGAGTTCATGTTGAGCGAAGCTTTGCCCATTTACTCGGGTGGGCTCGGAAACGTGGCCGGTGATCAGCTCAAGGCGGCCAGCGACTTGGGGGTTCCGGTCATTGGTGTGGGCCTGCTCTACAGTCAAGGCTATTTTCGCCAGGTGATCGATAAGGAAGGGGCCCAGCGGGCCCTCTTCCCCTATAACGATCCCGGGCAGCTGCCGATTACCCCGTTACGCCACGCCAATGGTGAGTGGTTGCGGTTGCAAGTCGCTTTGCCGGGCTACTCGATCTGGCTGCGCGCCTGGCAGGTGCAGGTCGGTCGGGTGAAGCTTTACCTGCTCGATAGCAATGACGCCGAAAATTACCCGGTACATCGAGGCATTACCAGCGAGTTGTATGGCGGCGATCCGGAGTTGCGCCTGGCGCAAGAGCTGCTTCTTGGCATCGGTGGATGGCGGCTGCTCCGCGCGCTCGGCATCCAGCCGCAAGTGTGTCATCTGAACGAGGGGCACGCGGCCTTTGCCACATTGGAACGCGCCCGCAGTTTCATGCAAGAGAGTGCGCAGCCTTTCGACGTTGCACTCACCGTCACTCGAGCCGGAAATCTCTTCACCACCCACACGGCGGTGGCCGCCGGCTTTGACCGCTTCCCGCCGGCTCTCATCGAGCAATACCTGGGTGGCTATGCGCAGCAGCAGCTCGGCATACCGCTGCACGATCTGTTAGCGCTCGGCCGAGCGAACCCAAACGACCCGTCGGAACCTTTCAACATGGCATATCTCGCGGTGCGGGGAAGCGGGGCAGTCAATGGCGTGAGCCGGTTGCACGGGCAGGTGAGTCGGCAGCTCTTTGAGCCGCTTTTCCCGCACTGGCCGCAGGAGGACATCCCGGTGGGGTCCGTGACCAACGGCGTTCACACGCCAACCTGGGACTCGGCTCCGGCCGACGAGGTGTGGACGCAGGCCTGTGGAAAGGACCGCTGGATGGGGACCACCGAAGCTCTCGAGCGGAACATTCGCCGCGTCTCCGACGTGAAGCTCTGGCAATTGCGCACCGTCTCGAGAAAGTCCCTGGTCGAGTACGCTCGCACGCGATTGTCCAAACAATTGGAGGCGTCGGGCGCCTCGCCCGAGGAGATGGACAGAGCAAAGCACTTATTCGATCCCGATGCTCTGACACTGGGCTTCGCGCGCCGCTTCGCAACCTATAAGAGACCGAACCTGCTGCTGCACGACCGGGAGCGGCTGCTGCGCCTGTTGACCAATCCACAGCGCCCGGTACAACTCATTATCGCCGGCAAGGCGCATCCGGCCGACCAGGCGGGACAGGCGCTAATTGCGGAATGGATCCATTTCATCCGGCAGCCCGACGTGCGTCCCCATGTGATTTTCCTCAGTGACGACGACATGCTGCTCACCGAGCAGCTGGTGCAGGGCGTGGACCTCTGGATCAACACACCCCGGCGACCGTGGGAGGCTTGCGGCACGAGCGGCATGAAAGTGCTCGTCAATGGCGGCATCAATCTGTCGGAATTGGACGGCTGGTGGGCGGAGGCCTACACGAGCGAGGTGGGGTGGGCGTTGGGCGATGGCCGGGAGCACGGCGATGATCCGGGATGGGATGCACACGAAGCCAACGCCCTATACGACTTGCTCGAGCGGGAGGCTATCTCGGAGTTTTATACCCGGGACGAGAGGGGCATCCCCGCTGCCTGGGTCAGGCGGATGCGGGAAAGCATGGCGCGATTGACGCCACGATTCTCCAGCAACCGCGCGGTGCGCGAATACACCGAGCAACATTACCTTCCCGCTGCCGCCGGCTACCATCAGCGTGCCGCCGATAAGGGTGCCATCGGTAGGCAAATCGTCGATTGGCGGCATACGCTGGACCAGCAGTGGGAATCACTGCGCTTCGGAGATGTTCGGGTCGAAACCGACGCGGGACATCATAGGGTGGAAGTCGAAATACGCCTGAATGGGCTCGATGCGAATGCGGTGCGAGTCGAGCTGTACGCCGATGGCATCGGCGGCGGCGATCCGGTGCGCCAGGAGATGAAGTGGGCGCGAACGCTGCCTGGCGGCTCTCGCGGGAGCGTCTATCACGCAACGCTACCGACGACACGTCCGGCGAGCGACTACACACCGCGGGTGATTGCTCAGCACTCCGGGGTGGCGGTGCCGTTGGAATACGCCCGAATCCTTTGGCAACGATGATGACAACGTCCCAACGCGAGTTGCACGAATACATGTCGGAGACCTGCGAGCGCGCTGACGTTCGGGCAGGTTCTCCTCTGCCGTTGGGAACGCAGGAAAGGGCGGGAGGGGTCAATTTCGCTCTGCTCAGCCGTCACGCCAACCGCGTTCGACTCGAGTTGTTCGACCATCCAGAAGCCGCGAAGCCGGTTCGGTGCATCGATCTCGATCCAGTGCGTCACCGCACCGGCGATGTCTGGCACGTCTGGGTGGCGGGAATCAATCCCGGTCAGTTGTATGCGTATCGCGCGGACGGACCCTATGAGCCCAACAAGGGCCAGCGATTCAATTTCAACCGCCTGCTCCTCGATCCCTTCGCGGCCGCGATCTCGCAACTGCCCCCGTGGGATTTCGCATCGGCACGTGGATACGACGCCTCGGCGCCAGAGCAAGACTTGGTGATCTCGACGCAGGACAACTGCGCCTCGATGCCAAAATGCGTCTATGTCAATGAGCCCTTCGATTGGGGCGAAGACCAACCACCCCGGCATCCGTGGTCGAAGACCCTCATCTACGAAGCCCACGTTCGTGGCTTCACTATTCATCCCAAGTCGGGCGTGGAGCATCCGGGAACCTACCGCGGTCTGATGGAGAAGATTCCTTATCTCAAGAGCCTGGGCGTGACGGCGGTGGAGCTGATGCCCGTGCAGGAGTTCAACGAATCTTCTGTAACGCGCATGAATCCCAGAACCGGTCAAGCGCTTAAGAATTACTGGGGATACGATCCGGTGGTGTTCTGTGCGCCCAAGGCGTCCTACAGCAGTGCAGGAGGTTCTGGCCAGCAGAAGCTGGAGTTCAAGGAGATGGTCCGGGCCCTTCACCAGGCCGGTATCGAAGTGATTCTGGACGTCGTTTTCAACCACACGGCCGAGGCAGATGAGCTGGGTCCGACGCTCTGCTTCCGCGGAATCGACAACGCCATTTTTTACACACTGGCGGACGACAAACGTTATTACAAGAACTACACGGGCACGGGTAACACCATCAACGCCAATCATCCCGTAGTGCGGGACCATATTCTGGCCGCGCTGCGCTACTGGATGATCGAGATGCATGTGGATGGATTCCGGTTTGACCTGGCATCGGTTCTTGGCCGGGACGGCACCGGCAAACTGCTAGCCAATGCTCCGTTGCTCGAACGGATCGCGGAGGATCCGATCCTGAGAGACGTCAAAATCATCGCTGAGGCGTGGGATGCCGCCGGCGCCTACCAGGTGGGTAGTTTTTCGGAGCGCCGCTGGGCGGAGTGGAACGGCCGGTACCGAGATGATGTCCGACGCTTTTGGCGGGGCGATGAGGGGATGTTGGGCTTATTTGCCAACCGCATCTGCGGCAGTGCGGACATCTATTGCAAGTCCGGCAAAGGCCCCGAGGGCAGCATCAACTTCGTGACCTGCCACGACGGCTTCACTCTGAATGACCTGGTGAGCTATCGCAACAAGCATAATGAGGCCAACGGAGAAGATAACCACGACGGCACCGACGCCAACTTCAGTCAGAACTGTGGCGCTGAAGGCGCGACCAAGGACGCCGAAATCGAGGCCTTGCGCGAGCGGCAGATCAAGAACTTCCTCGTGACTCTGCTGATCTCGCGCGGCGTGCCTATGCTGTTGGGCGGGGACGAGGTTTGTCGCACCCAGGGCGGCAACAACAATGCTTACTGCCAGGACAATGAAACCAGTTGGTTTAACTGGACTGATTTCGAGCAGCATCAAGAGATCTACCGGTTTGCCTGCGGCATGATTGCCTTTCGCGGCGCGCATCCGGTGCTGAGTAAGGAGCAATTCTATACGGACACAGAAATCCGGTGGCTCAACCCGGCAGGCGGATTGCCGGACTGGTTTGACGCGAAGGCCCAAAGCCTCGCCTGCTTGATCCAGGAGAACGAACACGCTGCGCTGTTGCTGATGTTCAACGCTGGCGCGAGTGATACGAGCTTTGATTTGCCACCTCTGCCGCAAGAGTGGCGCTGGTACCTGGCAGTCGATACATCTGGCTTGACGCCGCAAGACCTGTTCGTCGCAGGGACGGAAGCGCTTGTGGATCATTCACAGACTTATCGCTTGCAACAGCGCTCCAGCGCCATACTTCTGGCACGATGGCAGGAATATGCATAGCGAGAGGGCCACTATGAGCCCAACGGATTGCCGACTACTACCTGACTCAATCTCCCGTCCCCAACATCTGGCTAACCGATGAAGAAAGCGACCGCACTTACCTGCATATTTGTGGACGTCGGTCGCGTCAAGGCGCGTGCCATCCGCACCGACGAGGAACTCATAATCGCGAGGTCCGTGGCCCGCGAACTCAATCTAGGCTCACTTCGTAGAACCTAAGCCGTGAACGATTCGCTCTGCGTCTTCTCGTTATTCCTTGGCAATCTCAGATTTCATCTGATTGTATACTTCGCGGTTTATCTCGCCCTTCGCGTACCGCGCGTCGAGAATATCGAATGCCTCCTTGCGTGGCGGCTTGTCGAATTTCTGGTGAGCCCGATACGTATAACCCCAGTTTCCAAGGCTCGAAAACAGCAGAAACACAAAACCGAACCATAGAAACCAGCCCCAACCGAAATACCAGTCGTTCCAATAAGCATGAGCCATTGATGATCCTCCTTATTGCTCTTCACACTTTCAGGTTATTGACCAAAGACTCGGTCAACGATGGCGCAGCCCATGCCGCGAGTTGAGGACCTTTTACATTGGCATCTAAGGGCATCACCTCTGCTGGCATCTAAGTCAATCTTGGAGCATGCGCTCGCCCGGCGAAGCACTCTGTACGCTGTCGAACAGACAGCACGAGGTTGAAGCCGGTAGGAAGGAAATCGAAGGCAAGATCGCGAGCCGTCCTAGTCGTGGCCATGTTCGTTGCCGTTGCGGCATCGCAAAATGTCCCATCGCGGGGCGTTGAAGTGAGAAGAACTGGAAGTTCAGTCTTGCGGACATCAAAGAGCGGGGCTACTGGAAGCACTACGTGAGGGCGTATGAGGACTGCCTCAGTGCCACGAGCAGCCAGGATGCGCCTTGGTATGTCGTTCCGGCCGACGACAAGGAAGGCGCTCGGCTGATTGTATCGAAAATCCTGCTCGATACGTTCAAGGCACTCAAGATGACTTACCCCAAGTCAAACGCAAAGCGCCGGCGGGAATTATTGGCGATCCGCAAGGAGCTCGCAAGGAAATGAACAGAGAGACCCGCAAGATGAATCTACTCACGGCCTCTCGGGCCCCAGACGCGCCCCTCGACGCGATAACGCCGGAGGTGCCGGCAGAAACTTACGTGCCCGAGCCTCTCGCAGGAGCATCGCGGATATCGGCCACACCGCATTTTCACGAGGATCGGTTTGCCTTGATCGCTGAGATTGCTTACCGCTTCGCACAGGAACGCCAGTTTGCGTCCGGTCACGAGCTGGAAGATTGGCTCGCAGCCGAAGAATTAGTGGACTTCCGGCTGATTGGAGAAGGCCGTGCGTTTTAGCGGGCGAATCGGCTTATACTTTTGGCGCGGGGCATCCTGCGTTCCAAGTACACGATGAATTATCTCGCTCATCTTTCGCAGTCTGATTTTTTTAGTCCCCGCACGGCCCTCGGCGCGGTGATTCTTGGTGTCTTGTTTTTGGTGGCAGCCATTGGGCTTGCTGCTTTTGTCCGAAGAGGAGCCCGGCGACTCAGGGTGCATTTATCTGATGTCACAGGGCTTGCCTTCGCAAGCGCCTTGGGTCAGGTCTTCGTCTACGTCGTTGCATTGATTCTTTATGCTCACCTGATTCCGGATTTGCGATCCGTCGGGACTGCGCTGCTCGCCGGAGCCAGCGTCGTTTCGGTCGTGTTCGGTCTTGCTGCGCAAAGCACGCTGAGCAACGTCGTCGCCGGTTTTTCCCTGGTATTATACCGACCGATCAGGGTCGGCGACCACGTCCAATTGACTACCCCGAAGGGCTTGGTTACGGCAGTCGTACAAGTGATTTCTCTCGGATATACGATTCTGCTGGACTCCGACGAGAACCATATCTTAGTGCCTAATAGCGTCATGATGAGCACCATAGTCATTCGGATAAAAGAAAAGGTCCGCGAAGCGAGTGATTCTTCACCTAACGACTCGTCTGTCGTTTCGACTCCGCCGACCTTGACGTCATGAACTTCGACGCGAGGAGTTCGTTGCAAAAGTTGTATTGCCAGTCGCACGGGTTGCATCCCGAGTGATAGAAGAGTCTCTTAAGCAGGTTGCACCTGCGTATCCAGAAGGTCGCCATTAAAGAACTTCTCGTCCCGACTAGCGGAAACCCAGGTGATGACAGTGTGTTCGCGAGGACTTTGAACGTCGCTCGGCCGCGGCCTGCTGCTTGGCAGCGTCTCTCAAAAACTGGTAAGCCTTGCCCCCCTTCCCGTCACCATCGTTCCGTAAGTCGGAAATGCGCGCCGTTGGACGAGAGCCTGTCGGTCCGTCCCGCGATTGATGGACGGTGATTCCGGCGCATGCAACGCGCCGAGGGAATGCGGGCGGCGGCCCCGAGGTCTACGAGTTGCTGGGAATCAAGCGGGAGATGTCGCGATGGGTTCACGGCACGCTGCGAGGCGAAGTGCAAAACAACGTTCCGTCAGCCTGTTCCTTCTTCGGCACGGACAGGCTTACACCTTTCGACGCGCAAGTAGTGATAATTGCTTCATAATGGCTACCTTTTCTGCACCCAGGAGCGCTTCAAATGCTACGTAATATGAAGGACCTGCTTGGATTCTCCATCGGAGCCACCGACGGCATTATCGGCACCGTAAAAGACATGTATTTCGATGACGCCGCCTGGGTCATCCGCTATGTCGTCGTTGAGACCGACGCTTGGCTGTCGAGCCGGCGAGTGTTGATTTCACCCATGGCGGTCAACGCGCCCGCCTGGCAAACAAAGGTACTGCCGGTGTCTCTCACGAAGAACCAAGTGAAGAATAGTCCGAACATCGACGCCGATGAGCCGGTGTCCCGCCAGCATGAACTTGAGTATCTGCGTTATTACGGATATCCGTTCTACTGGGGCGGCGGCGGCCTGTGGGGTCGGGGCGCTCATCCGGGGTCGCTGATATCGGGTCTGGAGCACGAGGGGGCCGAAGCCGCCCGCCGTCGAACACAGGTGGAAGATGCCCGCGCGGATGTGGAAGCCGAAGCGGAGCATCGCAAGCATTCCGATCACCACCTGCGCAGCTGTGACACGGTCATGGCCTACCACATCCATGCGTCCGATGGCGATATCGGACCCGTCAAAGGCTTTCTGTTCGACGAGAAGACCTGGGCGATTCGCTACATGATCGTGAGCACCAGCGATTGGTGGCTGGGCCACGACGTACTGATCTCGCCCCAATGGATCGAATACGTGAGATGGGATGACAACAAGGTGTTGGTGAGTCTGACTCGAGACCAGGTGAAAAGCGCTCCGCCGTATTCGGCAGACCTTCCGATACCTCGTGAACAGGAGATGGGTCTCTATGAACATTACGGGCGCGCTGGATACTGGGCTCGCGAAGTAGGGCTTCAAAACCCGGAAATACAGTTCATACCGCCGAGTAAATCCACTACGCCACCAAGAGAACCCCGATGAATTCTAGAAGGCGAACGAAAGCCACGTGGGGGGCCGTCGGATCGCCCGGAATCGAATCGCCGGGTTGGTGACGTTATTCGTGGTGATCGTGCAGGATTTCCCAGTTGAGGATCGCCTGATTTCCTGAGTTGGGGCCCGCGTACCCATTTGCGGGCGCCTAATTTGTGTCTAGAGCAAGCGCATAATAACCGAAAGCCCTTATCCCGTGTGTCCAATCCTCACCCGTCGATCAATGTACGATGTCAACGCCGGATGGCAATTGCTGCGCGTCTTCACGGGGCCATGTCACTTACGATCCAATCCCGTGCCTTCGCCCGATGGGCGCGGACGCGCTCATCGTCGATCATCGCGCGGATTTGGTCGTCGCTCAGTAAACGCAGCGTATTGACCTCGTGCGAGGTTCGGAATCCATCGAAAAAATGCAAGAAAGGAATCCGGGATTGAAGCGTCGCGGCCTGCGCGATCAGCGCAGAATCATGAGCCTCTTGCACGGAACCCGACGAGAAGAGCGCAAACCCCGTGGTGCGAGTGGCCATCACATCGGAATGCTCGCCGAAGATAGACAAGGCCTGGGTGGCTAGCGAACGCGCGGCGACATTGAAGCAGTTGTCGCATTCAAAGCAGTTGCCGCAGGATAGGCAGCGCTGCGCTTCGTAGCGCGCCTCTTTCTCCTGAAGTCCTGCGACGACCTCCCCGAAGCCGCTCAAACGATTCTGCACAGCCCGGGTTCTCTGCACGCTTGGTTCGGCATCGCTGTACACCGGCAGATGCAGCATGTCGAAGGATACCGGCGCATGCTTCAGCGACTGCGGCAAGCGCGCACCGCGCAGCCACGCGTCCATGTGCCGGGCTGCGCGTTTGCCCTGTCCCACCGCGACGGTGACCGATCGCTCGCCGGGCACCACATCCCCACCAGCGAAAATTCCGGAGTGACCGGTCATCATGTCAGGGCCGACCTTGACGGCCCCGTCCGAAGTGAATTCGATGTGCGGCACCTGACGCAGGAATTCGCTGTCGCTCTCCTGACCCAACGCCAGCACGATCGCATCCGCCTTGAGCGTCTCGAAGCGTCCCGTGGGTTGCGGCCTCCCCTGGGCATCGAGCTCCATCATCTCAACGATGAGATCCGGGCCAACGATCTCCTTGATCGTGGTCAGCCACTCTATGGTTGGTGACGAACTTGACCCCCAGGGCCTCGATGCGCGCAATCTCTCGCTTGAGATCGGCCCGCGGTAGCCGATAGGCCGGTATGCCGAAATGCATCATGCCGCCCGCCAGCGGCCCCGCCTCATGGATCTCGACGGAGTGGCCAAGACGCGCCAGATGATAGGCGGCCGACAGCCCGCAGGGGCCGCCGCCCACGACTAATACGCGCTTACCGCTCGGTGCATCGTCGACCTTGAACGACCAGCTCTGTTGTGAGGTGAGATCCCCCAAAAAGCGTTGGATCGCATGAATGCTCACGGGCGCATCCAGCGCGCCCCGGTTGCAGGCGCTTTCGCGCGGGTGGTAGCAAACCCTGCCATGTACCGCCGGCATGGGGTTGTCGCGCACCAGCGCTTCCCAGGCCTGGCGATACTTTCCCGCTTGCGCCAAGTCGAGCCATGCCTGGATGTTCTCGCCCGCAGGGCAAGCACCATTGCAGGGTGGCAGTAGATCAACATAAACCGGACGTCGCACGCGAAAGGGGCCAGTCCCCTTATCATGGGTGAGATCGACGATCGGCGTCATGTCGCTCGGTTTGATGCTCACTGATAAAGGGCTCCGAACCATTAGCTTGCGATCACGGGATTGGGCGATCGACCATGTACTCATAAAAGGCTCCCGCCAAATCCTTCGGGATTTGAATCAGCCCCGCAAACGCTGATCTTGAACAGCGGATTACGCTATCCGTGGATTCACCTATCGCCCGACGAGAATTGCACAGCCGCTCTTTAAATCGTCGACAGGCAATGCCGTGTCATATACAGAGTGTCTTGGTAGAATTACTGATGGTGCGCAGGGCCATGCGGAGCTAACGTCTCGTACCAATAAGTATTGGAAATTGTCCTATGAAATGTCGCCGACCGGATGGACGTTCGACGAGGCGCCTCCTGTTGAATTTGACAGTGCTTGTTGTGGGCAGCGCGATTGCCGCAGACCAACTTGGTGAGATCACCGTGACCGCGATTGCCGCCGCGCAGCAGGCACACGCGACACCTGTCGCAAAATGAGTAGGGAGCTCCTTACCGCTTCCGGCGAGCCGATGGGAAGGCGACGGTTTCACCGCCGCCCCTCGACGCTCCAGAAGCGACTGGCCACGTTCGACCTTCATTGAAAGGGAAACAATCATGACGGTTTCATGCTCTTATATTCGCTGGTTCAAAGAGATTGGTATTGACGACGTGCCGCTGGTTGGCGGCAAGAATGCCTCGCTGGGCGAGATGTATCAAAATCTGACCGCTGACGGTGTACGGGTACCCAACGGGTTTGCCATTACGGCAGAGGCCTATCGGTATGTGCTTGACCACAATAAGGCGTGGCCGTTGTTGCATCAGGCGCTTGACGGACTCGACCCCGACAACATCAAGGATTTGCAGAGTCGCGGCGCAAAGGCCCGGGCGGTCATGTATGGGTGTGAGTTGCCTAATGACCTGAAGGCAGAGATCCTGCGCGGTTATGCTCTACTCAAACAGGAATATGCCGGACATATTTCGTTGGCTGTGCGCTCCTCGGCCACCGCCGAGGATTCCCCAGAGGCTTCTTTCGCCGGACAGAATGACACCTATCTGAATATCTCGAGTGACGATGCGTTGCTTGACGCCTACAAGCGCTGCCTTGCTTCCAATTTCACCGATCGATCCATCCACTACAAATACGACAATCACTTCGATTACTACAGGGTCTATCTCTCCGTCGTGGTCATGAAAATGGTGCGAAGCGACATCGGGGCCAGCGGCGTGATGTTTTCGCTGGACACCGAAACCGGCTTCAAAGATGTGGTCTTCATCAACGCCGCTCTGGGGCTCGGCGAAAACGTGGTTCAGGGCACGATCGATCCGGATAGCTTCTATGCGCACAAACCGACCTTCATCAAGGGCTATCGCGCGGTCTTGAAACGCCGTCTGGGCAGTAAGCGGAAAAAGATGATTTTCACCGAGACGCTCAACACCGGCAATATCGCTGTGGAGTACACCAAAAACGTTGATTCCAGCGGCGAAGAACGAAACCGCTTTTGCATCACCGACCCGGAGGTCATGGTGCTGGCCGATTATGCGATCAAGGTTGAAAGACACTATTCCAAAAAGGCGGGTTTCTACAAGCCTATGGATATGGAGTGGGCCAAAGACGGGATCGATGGACATCTGTACATGGTGCAGGCGCGACCGGAGACGGTGGCGTCGAATAAGAAGGGCGCGATACTCGAGATTTATCATCTCAAAGGGAAATCGACGGTTCTTCTCCAGGGCAGGGCGGTTGGCACCAAGATTGGCGCCGGAAAGGCGCGTGTCATCGATGACGTCAGGAATCTCGGCGATTTTCGAACCGGGGAAGTGCTGGTCGCCAATACCACGACACCGGACTGGGAGCCCGTTATGAAAACCGCTGCGGCGATTGTGACGAACCAGGGCGGCCGGACTTGCCATGCCGCCATCGTGGCGCGCGAACTCGGTATACCCGCCATCGTGGGAACTGAACGTGCGACTGAGGTACTCAAAAGCGGCCAGGAGATCACCATCAGTTGCGCCGAAGGCGAGAGCGGTAACATCTACACAGGGATCTTGCTCTTTGATATTCAGGAGACCGATCTGAGTCAGCTCGCACACCCGAAAACGGCGATCATGATGAACTTGGGTAATCCGGATCAGGCTTTCAGCCTCGCCTCACTGCCGGTGGATGGCATCGGGCTCGCGCGCATGGAATTCATCATCAGTGAATACATCAAGGTGCACCCGATGGCGATCAAACATCCCGAAAAGGTGGACGCTGCCACACGCGAGAAGATCGCCGCCCTGAGCACTGCGTACGATAACCCTGCGGAGTTTTTCGTCAAGACGCTTGCCGAGGGTGTGGCCACGATCGCTGCAGCGGTTTATCCGAAACCCTGCGTGGTGCGTATGAGCGACTTCAAGAGCAATGAATACGCCACGCTATTGGGCGGCACGTTTTTCGAGCCGAAGGAAGACAATCCGATGCTCGGATTCCGCGGTGCATCCCGTTATGCCCACCCGGCCTACGCGGAAGGTTTTGCGCTCGAGTGCGCGGCGATGAAGCGGGTGCGCGAGGTGATGGGGCTGAGCAATGTGAAACTGATGATTCCTTTTTGCCGTCGCGTTCAGGAGGGCGAAAAGGTGCTCGAGGCCATGGCGGCCAATGGCCTCAGGCGCGGGGACAATGGACTTGAGGTCTACGTCATGTGCGAGATCCCCAACAACGTCATCCAGATCGACGCCTTTGCCAAGCTGTTCGATGGATTCTCGATCGGCTCCAATGATTTGACCCAGTTGACGCTCGGCGTGGACCGGGATTCGCAAATCGTGGCCTTCGATTTCGACGAGCGCGATCCCGGCGTGAAAGAGATGATCCGCCTCGCAGTGGAGGGTGCGCGTCGCAACGGCCGGCATTCCGGACTGTGCGGGCAGGCGCCCTCGGATTATCCTGAAATGGCCGAGTATCTGGTGGAAATCGGCATCGATGCCATGAGTCTCAATCCGGACGCCGTACTCTCCACAACCCGGCAGGTGCTAGCGGTGGAAAAGCGCCTGTCAGGAGCTCCTAAATCATGAAGGCGATCGGCGAGAAAAACCCAATCGCGTCAGAATCGGTATCAGCAATGGGAACGTCGGTGAATCTTGGCAGCATGGGCGTTGATCGCTGGCGGCCGGTGTTAAGCCACCGCATAGAACTATGAATCGTTGTTTTGAAATTCAGTCACTGTTCGGCCGGGAAATACTCGACTCTCGCGGCAACCCGACCGTGGAGGTGGAGTGCGAACTTCAAGATGGCACCTGTGCCAGGGCCGCCGTTCCGTCCGGGGCCTCAACCGGCAGCCGTGAGGCGGTGGAGCTGCGCGACGGCGATTCCAAGCGTTTTCGCGGTAAAGGCGTTTTGCAGGCAGTAGCCAATGTCAACGAGCGTATCGCCCCAAAACTCCGGCGCATGGATGCACGGCGGCAGGCCCTGATTGATCAGACCATGATCGAACTCGATGGAACGTCGAACAAGGCGCGGCTGGGCGCGAATGCCATCCTGGGTGTGTCGCTGGCCGTGGCGCGCGCTGCTGCTACCGCCAGCGGACTGCCCTTGTTTCAGTACCTCGGTGGCCCGGGCGCCACGCGCCTGCCCGTACCCCATATGAATATCCTCAACGGCGGCGTTCACGCCCACTGGCAGGGCGCGGACTTTCAGGAATTCATGATCGCCCCTTATGGCTCAGACAGTTTCAGCCAGGCGATCGAATGGGGCAGCGAGATCTATCACGCCCTGCAATCGTTGCTGGAAAGCAAAGGCTTGTCCGTCGGCGTCGGTGATGAAGGCGGATTCGCCCCACGGGTTTCGTGCAACGAGGAACCCTTTGACCTGATCGTGCAGGCCATACACAGTGCGGGACTCAGGCCAGGCCAAGATGTCGGCATTGCTTGCGATCCTGCGTCCAGCGAGTTTTATGAGCAGCACCAATACCACCTGCGCAGCGAGAACCAAAAACTCGACTCCGCCGCGATGACTGCCTATTACGCGAAGCTGCTCGACAGCTATCCGTTGGTGCTGCTGGAAGACGGCATGGCCCAGGATGACTGGACGGGGTGGCAACTGCTCAACCGTTCACTGGGAGATCGCATCGAGCTGGTGGGCGACGATGTGTTCTGCACCAACCCGCAGATCATCGCCCGCGGGATCGAAGAAAACATTGCCAACGCCGTGCTCATCAAGCTCAATCAGATCGGCACCCTGACGGAGACGATCGCCGCTACCCGCCTTGCCCGCAATCACGGCTGGGGCGCTTTTGTGTCGCATCGATCGGGTGAGACAGTAGATACCTTCATCGCCGACCTAACTGTGGCGCTCGATACCGGCCACCTCAAGACTGGGGCGCCTGCACGCGGCGAACGGGTAGAGAAATATAATCAGCTGTTGCGCATCGAACAGCAGCTGGGTGCGGCGGCGACTTATGCCGGCAGCGCCGCTTACGTGCGCAAGCCCCGCAGCCCCAAGCGGTTTGATCCGGCGGGTCCTGCTCAGGCGCGACTGAGAGTTTCGTGAATGGCGACACATCCGCTGAAGCACGGACAGGCGGAAATGCCGGCAAGAGTTATATGCTGTAGCGCTTTGCCGGGCGTTGCTTTCGCTCACGCAGGCGGGGCACCGCCGCCTCATGGCGCGCATCGACCAGCAGCTGGAAGCCGCCCAAGCCCTTGAGCACGATGATCCGTCCATTCCGCAGCAGCTCGGCCACCGAGGTCAGGGCGTGATGCCGTTCGGTCACCTGGGTTCCGGTCACGTCCAGCCGCAGCCGCTGGCGCGGCGCAAAGGTTTCCTTTCTGGACGAGCACTGGTGCATGACCGGCTACGCGGTCCGTTCCGGTATCTCCAGCTCCACGCTCCGAATCATCACGTTTTGGGCGTTCGGATCCGCAATGTCCTCCGACGCTACGATGCGCAGCGCAGCACCCTGCGCGACCGTCCCGCGCGACTCCTCATCGAAGTGTGCTCTGAAATGCGCGGGCGAAAAAGAACTCAATGCACCGAGCCACACGTCAACGCCACAGACTCGTTCGGCGCCGGCATCCCGGGCGGCTTGCTCAAGCCGATGGATCACATCTCGGACAATCCCCGTTTCATGCATCGAAGGCCGCCTCGGGTGTCGAACATCGCAATTGACCCACCTCCGCCACCACCTGATCTGCGGCCAACTGCGCTGCCGCAGCCACGGCGGGTGTCAGCGGCGCGCCGCTGTCAAACGATGCGCCCTCGATGGCGTAAACAATGATCTGTCGCGGCGCCAGCTGCAACGAGCGGGCGAGCTCGATCGCCTCGGGGAGCCCCAAGGCATGACTCGAGGTGAAGCTAAGGTTCCTGGGCAACGCAGTCGAATTCAAATCAACCCGGCAAATGCGACCCGGCACGCCCATTGGCGCCGCGGCGTCGATACACACGATCGCCTCGAACCCCTCCCAATCTTGAATCAGGGCCAAGAGATCGCCGCGACGAACCTTCACCGCCGCGTCCGGTGGCAGCCGACCGACGAGTGCTTGCGCCACGGCCGCACCAATACCGTCGTCCCCTCGGTCCGGGTTGCCCAGTCCGACGACCAGCACCTTGCCCGGCCGGGCGCCGCGCTCATGCACCCGGGTCATGTTCGGTGCACCGACAATTTTAGAAAATGGGCCGAGCATGAAATGCACGGATCGAAATTGCGGATCGTTTGTTCGCAGCGATCGCGGATGACCTCATCCGGCTGGTCCAAAATCGTTGTGGCCAGGGCGGTGAGATCCGCCTCGATGCTCGGCTGGTTCTGCGAGGTGGGGGGCACGATGCGAGCCGCACGGATCGTGCCCTCGGCATCGAAATCATAGCGGTGCCAGCACAGGCCCCGGGGGGCCTCCGTGCAACCGAAGCCCGTCCCGGCATGGGGCGTGATGGGCACGGCCGCCAGTGCCGGCGGTTCATACGCAGCGATCAGCCTGAGCGCTTCCTCACAGGCGTAAACGATCTCGAGTGCACGCACAATGATGCTTTTGAAGGGGTTCCGGCACACGGGTCCGAGGCCGCATTCTCGAGCGAGGGCCTGGACGGAGTCCGGCAGGCAATCGAAATTGAGCGCGTAGCGGGCAAGCGGGCCGACCAAGTAGGCGCCGCGCCGCTTGATCATCGAGTGGAGCGCCGTGGAATGCGCCACCTGTCGTTCCTCAAACTGTGTCTCGTACTCGGTGATGCCGATGTCGATATCGCGATTCGAGACCAGCCTTCCCTCGTTGAATGGATATTCGTCCGGGTGCCGGAGCGCCACGAATTCATAGTCCCGCTCAAACTGCGGGAACGTGAAGGCCGCGACCCAACGCACGAGGTCGATGGCGAGCTCGCGCGCGTGCGTCAGGCTTTCGGTTACCGGGACCAATTCCGCGCGGCTTGGTACCCGATAGAAGCCCCCAGCCTTGACGTTGACGGGATGAACTTCGCGTCCCCCCAGCACCCGAATCAATTCGTTGCCCGCCTTCTTTAAAGTGAGGCCGTTGCGCACCATGTTGCCGTGCTCGCGCGCCATCTGGATAGCGTCCGGAAAGCCGAGGAAATCTGGTGCATGCAGCATGATCACGTGTAGCGCATGACTCTCAATCCACTCGCCGCAATAGATTAGCCGCCGCAGGGCACGCAGCGGTCCGTCGACCGTGACGCCAAACGCGTTCTCGATGGCATGAACAGCGCTCATTTGGTAGGCGATCGGACAGATCCCACAGATGCGCGCCACGATGTCCGGCGTCTCGGCATAGCCGCGTCCGCGCAGAAACGCCTCGAAAAAACGCGGTGGCTCGAATATCCGGAGTTGCGCGGACGTAACCCGGCCATCGCTGATCTCAAGGTCGAGGGCGCCTTCACCTTCGACGCGGGTGAGGTAGTCGACGCGAAGGGTCTTAGTCGCCATGGGCTTTGCTCTCAGTTGCAAAGGGCTCGGCCGCCGCGTTGAAGCTGCGAAAGACGCGTTGCACGTCGCGCGACGTGGCGCCCAAGGCCCGCCATTCGCGTGCCAGGGCGGTGGTGTTGGGGCTTTCCATCGGACCGTAACACCCATAACAACCCCGCCGGTAGGCCGGGCAAATCGCGCCGCAGCCGGCATGCGTCACCGGCCCCAGGCAAGGCGTGCCTTGAACCATCACACATACGGTGCCGCGTTGCTTGCACTCGATGCAGACGCTATGGGCGGCAATGGCCGGCTTGCGGCCGGCCAGGAAGGCGCTGATTACCTCGATGAGCTGCATTTTGTTGATCGGGCAGCCGTGCAATTCGAAGTCGACCGGCACGTGCGCTGAGATGGGCGTCGAGGTTGCCAGCGTGGTGATGTATTGCGGGGAGGCGTAGACGGCGGCGATGAAGTCGTTGATGTTCGCAAAATTGCGCAGCGCCTGAATGCCGCCCGCCGTGGCGCAGGCCCCGATCGTGATCAAATGCTTGGATTGCTGGCGCACCATTCGGATGCGCTCGGCATCACGCGCGGTCGTGATCGATCCTTCCACAAGCGACAGGTCATAAGGCCCAGCTTCGGTGGCGCTCGAGGCTTCAGGGAAATTGACGATCTGTACCGCATCGGCCAGTGTCAGAAGCTCATCCTCGCAATCGAGTAAGGACAGCTGGCAGCCGTCGCACGAGGCAAATTTCCATACCGCGAGCCGGGGACGCGTGTGCTCACTCACCTCAGATCTCCCGCATGGCAAAGATCTCCGCGATCTTATCGAAACGCATGATGGGCCCATCTTTGCAGACAAAGACGGGCCCGAACTGACAGTGGCCGCACAGACCAATGGCGCATTTCATGTTGCGCTCCAGCGAGAGAAAGATCCGCTCTGGTTCAACGCCGGCATCGCGCAGGGCGCTCACAGTAAATCGCATCATCAATTCCGGGCCGCATATCATCGCCACAGTGTCGGCGGGGTCGATAGCAAACCGTCGGATTAACGCCGGCACGACGCCCACATGGCCATGCCAGGTGGCATCGGCGTGGTCGACGGTCAATTCGATGTTCACGTCATGTTGCTGACGCCACTGCTCCAATTCAGGGTGATACAGCATACCGTCGGGGTTGCGGCTACCCACAAGAATGACCACGCGACCGTATCGAGCCCGATTGGCCAGAACATGGTAGATCGCGGGTCGAAGCGGCGCCAGGCCCAGGCCGCCGGCTACAAAGAGGACATCGGCCCCTCGCGCTGCAGCGATTGGCCAGCCGGTGCCGAATGGCCCACGCACGCCAACCGGAGCGCCGGCTTTGAGTTTGGCGAGCGCTCCGCTGACGGCGCCAACCTCGCGTACAGTGTGAACGAAACCGGTCGCGTCGGCCGCGCCGCTGATGCTGATGGCGATCTCCCCGACGCCGAAGGCATACAGCATATTGAATTGACCAGGCTCAAACGTTGGCCGTAAACCGCTTAATGGGGTCAGCTCGAACGTTGTGGTATCCGCCAGTTCGCGCTGTACGCGCTCGACCCGATAGAGCCGTGGCAGGAGAGGGTCAGGGTACGTTACCGCTAGCACGTCAACGCTTGCCGTAGACGTCTAGTATTTGCAGCTGGGTCGCATGCAGTCGCTGCACCAGGGCTGGCAGAAAGCGTTTCATCATCTCGTAGCCGAGATGGTGATCCGCCTCGCACTTGGCTCGCAGACAGGCAGCGTCGATACCGATCGCGCGCGTCAGCGTCACGGCACGTGCGTCGTACAGCCAGCGATAGGGCGGAACCAGCCAGGAGGCGCCGACAAGGTCCCCTTGGTCGAGCGTGGCAAATACAATGGGTGCGGTCCCTGGCGCACCGATCTCGAGAGCGACCTGACCGTGGCGAATCAGAAAGAACTCGTTGGCAGGCCCGCCCTCGCGAAAGAGGTATTCGCCGACCTCGTAGCGGTGGTTGCGGGCACAAGCGGCCACCAGCTGGCCATGCTCGGCTGCAAAGCCCGCGAAGAACGGATGTTTGGCCAGGATAGACTCAAGACCCTCCATGCGTTACTCCCTTCCCGGCGTTTGGGGTAGAGCGGATCGCGGCCGCTTCCTCGGTGATGTCGATACCGACGGGGCACCAGGTGATGCAGCGGCCGCAGCCGACGCACCCCGAAGTGCCAAACTGATCAAACCAGCTCGCCAGCTTATGCGTCATCCATTGCCGGTAGCGTGAGCGCGCCGTTGAGCGCACGCTGCCGCCATGGAGGTAGGAGAAATCGAGAGTGAAGCAGGAGTCCCACTTGCGCACGCGCTCCGCGGCAATGCCTGTCAGGTCGCTGTGATCCTCCACCGTCGTGCAGAAGCAGGTCGGGCACACCATGGTGCAATTGCCGCAGGTCAGGCAGCGCTGGGCAACCTCATCCCATCGGGGGTGATCGAGGTTGCCCTGCAGGAGTTCCTTGATGCCCACGGTGTCGAGGCTCCGGCCCATCTGGCTTGCCGTGCGGCTAACCACGGCTTCGGCGGCGGCCAGGTGGGCGTCTGTCGCCTGAAAATGGGGCACCTGCTCGAGTAACTCCGCGCCGGCCTGGCTCCCGACTTCGACCAGGAACTGATGGTCGTCACCCTCGAGCAGTTCGGTCAGCGCCAGATCAAAGCCCAAGCTCGCCTTCGGTCCCGTGTGCATCGAGACGCAGAAACACGTGCCCCCCGCCTGCCCGCAGTTAACCGCAACGATAAAGGCATCCTTCCGTCGCATCGCGTAGGCGGCATCCGGATAGGGTCCGTCAACGAACACCCGATCCTGGATCGCAATGGCATGAATCTCGCAAGCCCGAACTCCCAGAAATGCAAATTTGGGCGCGGTCGTGGCGTGGCTCGAGAGCGTCACGCCGCCATCACCCTGGCCCATGGTCCACAGGCTTTCGAGGGGTGGATGCAGGAAGCGCTTCCAGGATTGGGGGCCGACCACAAAGCCGAACAGCGCGTCATCGGCACGTCGCTCCAGCCGATAACGTCCCGCCTCCTGGTGATCCTTCCAACCGGCAGGCAAATCGGCAACGTGAGCGATCGTGTCATAAACTATTGCGCCGTCCCGCACTGTAGGGCCGAGCACCTGGTAATCATGTTTGTGCAGCGCATCAATGAGCGCTTGCAGATTTTCGCAGGTGATGATTTGGACTGTTGCGTTGACCGCAGACTGTTGCATGTACTTGCTCCTTAGCGCCAATTAAGACGATCTTAGGTCATATCGAACATCGCCCGACATCTTCCGCGTCCATGTGTGCCCATCACGATGATTATCGGCAGGCCAATCCATGGCCTGCTTCACCAGCAACTCATCGGTGTTGTCGATCGTCGTCTCGAGCATCCCGGACTCGGAGCGCAGCCCAGCCTGTTTGCCGGTGTTCTCCGCCTCTTGCAATGCCGCTTTGCCGTCATCCCGTAGTGCTTCAAAGAAATCATCGGTCGCGGCGATGGCGGTGGAATACGTCATCGCAAGAACAACGGTATTGCCGACATACGCGAGGCGCAGGGTCGTACCGTCGCCGTTTGCCAAACTGATCGCCTCAACGAGACCACGTAAGGCCGTGTCGCTGCCGGACTGGGGGATTTTGATCATCATGCGGGTACGAGTGGACGGCAGGGGCGAAGTTCACCCTGATCGAACTTAAGGATTGTCTCATCCATGGCGGCGGCGGCCGGAGCGTTCGGGTACACAAACTGCCGAATGATCGCCTTCCGAACCCTTATCGGCACGTTCCAGTCCTCCTGCGGTGGGTGTGGGCAGAATGTCACCGTCGGCGTGCGCCGAGCAATCGGAAATATACCTAACTTGCTCGGCTAACCACGAGTGATGACACTTGGTCGGCGCAGGACGCGTGGCTAAATGCATGAGCGTAGCGGCAGCGCGCTGATTATTTCCGAAAGTCAGCGACATTCCCGCCATTCGCGAGCGATCCATAATATCGCCGCGGACGCGAATCTCGAATAGGCAAACAATACCACCGCTAAGTATTGGTGAGCGTGCCCAGCTCACCAGCTGTCGAAGCACGGCACGTATTTCTACCTACGCGAATGTTGGTAGAACAACCCCCAAAAGTTCACGTGAGGGATCCACGAAATGCATAGCAATCAAGGCCTCATCAAATACCGGCGCGGGCAGATCACGGTTATCGATCGCATCGGCGTTGAAGCCTGCTGCTGCGAGTGCTGCCGCGTGGTGTGCCGCGCATGCGATCGCCTACCGGGCCCCTACGCGCGGACGCGCCGTCATCCACGCCTGCTCAACCCCGTAGTTCTACCTACCAAAAGCCGGGTAGCACAATTCATTAATTCGGAGTATCGGCTGTCCCCATTGATCCAACCATACTTTATGTCCCGTTGAGGACGTGGGCTTTGATCTCCATCGTTGGCAATCGTCATGAAAGGAAACGGTACTCTAAGCCCGTTGGGCACCGAGTTCGACGCATTTTTATTTGCGCCGATTGCTGAGGAAGACCATGGCGCGCCACTCAGAGGGATCGAGTCGCCCGATGGCAGTTCGAATCCGATTCACGACCACACAACCCAGTACCATGTGTTTGGTTACTTCGAGGACATCTTGGATGAGCACAATCGGGTCGCGCTCATGCTCAGTAGTTCGGATGGCAAATTCCAAATTCACGGCCTGTATGGGGAGCAACCCGCACTCGGTTTGACCGTCAACGGCGTATCGTCCTACCCGAGTCAGGCGCTGAATGAAAACCAGCGCGAAGTCACGCAGTTTGGCGCCCTGAGCTGCCAGCACTCGGTCGGCGCCTTCGATATTCAAAGCTCGTTCATCGCACGCTATTCGAGCCTGACCTTCGTCCCGGATTTTCCGGGGGACCTGCTCTTTACCGGCATTTCCCAAGACGCATTCAAGCAAAACGTCGCTTACGCGATCCAATCGGATGGCGCTTACCGATTGAATGACAGCCATACCCTGCGTGCAGGTGTTTTTCGCCCAGAGTGATCACTCGATCAGCGAGACAACCGCTCAAGTCTTGCTGACGGACGACACCGGAGCTCCGCTCTCGGACATCCCGACCAGCATCATCGACAATGGGTCGAAGACCGAGTGGATCGAAAGTCTGCACTTGCAGGACGAGTGGAAGATCGTGCCCACGTTCACCGTCAACTATGGCGTTCGATTCGATAAATTTACGGCGTATACCAGCGCCAGCCAGGCCAGTCCGCGTGTGAATCTGGTGTGGCAGGCATTGGTTAATACGACGGTGCATGCCGGCTATTCGCGCTATCTCACGCCGCCACCCTTTGAGTTAGTGGGCGGCAGAGATATCAGCCTATTCGCGAATACAACCTCGCCGCCTTTGACTCCCGAAGCCACGGCACCCTTGGCTGAGCGCGCCAATTACTACGACATCGGTTTGCAACAGAAGATTACCCACGACTTCACCGTGGGAATCGATACCTATTACAAGCAATCGCACAATTTGATTGACGAGGGTCAGTTCGGTGCGCCAATTATCTTAACTCCCTTCAATTACTTGTATGGAAAGCAATACGGTGCAGAATTCACGGCGAATTACACGACCAAAAATTTAACGGCCTATTTGAATTTCGCGGCGCAAAGCGCCAAAGGTAAGGATATTGACTCGGCACAGTTCAACTTTGCTCCAGAGGACCTTGCCTACATTGCGAATAATTACATTCATCTCGATCATGAGCAGCAAAAGACCGCCTCCGGCGGCATTTCGTACCTGTGCAAGACACGCGCTTCAGCGCGGACTTCATCTTGGGCTCAGGATTACGAGCCGACCTCGACTTACCGCCCGGCCAAACGACCGCCTATGGCGGCACGGGCATCCCGAACGGCGAAAGTCTGCCGCACTACACGCAGCTGAACACGGGACTCTCTCATGTTTTCCGGACCGCCAACGCGGGCACCCTGACGGCGCGCTTCGATGTAATCAATATTTTCGACAAAGAGCCTCAAATACGCAATGGCACCGGCGTCGGTGTCGGCGCGCCTCAGTACGGACCGCGGCGCGGCTTCTTCTTTGGCTTGTCAAAATCACTACCGCCGTTATAGCGCGGTGACCTAAATGCGCCGAGAGATCAATGTTAGAAGTTGGTCTCTCGGCGGTTTTAGTCAAGAAACACCCATTAAGGCGCTGTTCCAGAATGATTGAGCAGCGGAGTCACGATCCGCTCCAAACGCGCCGCGTTCCAGGTCGAGTCCTTATCCGTCCAGCCGTCATCGACTAGGACGCCTTGGCGATTGATGGTGAAGTTCACCGGAATGCGCCAGATGCGGCCATAGCCCGGCAACGTGGCATGGGCGAGGAGGCCCGAGGGAAAGCTCAACGACTGCGCGATCTGTCGTACTTTAGCTAAATCACCTTCCGGAGAATCCAAGGCAAAACCCAGGACGGTCAGGCCCTCGGCCGCATGCTGCGCGGCATACGCGGATAGCAGCGGCAATTCTTCGCGGCAAGGGCCGCACCAAGTAGCCCAGAACGTGAGAATCACCACGCGGCCGAGCAGCTCGGATGTGGTGATGCGTTGCCCATCGAACCCGACCAGCGTCGCGGGCGGGGCGGGTTGGCCGATGCGCAGCGCATTGGCGTCCGCCCGCGGCGTGAACAGCGCCTCGATGCCCGTGAAACTGAGCGCCGCCACACCCCTGCAGCAGCGCTCGCCGTCCTATTGACTCCAGTTTCATCATCGCACGGGCTCCCATCGCTACAGCGAGTAACTCAAGCCGACGGTTGCCGTCCAATGGGGGAACAACTGATAGCCGTCGAGGTTACTGTAGATCGGCACTTGGATCACGCTATAGGCATGCAGCTTGTGGAGGACTTGGACGGTCAGTCCCGGGCTGATGTAGGCCACCGTTCCCACCGTGTCGGTCGTATCCGCCAGAGCGCCCTGATCGGGGCTTTTGTGATAGACGTTGAGCTGCACCTGCGGTATCCAATTGGGATGCGCCTCGTAGCGCAGGCCGATGCCGAAGGTTTCCGAATTACCGGGCCGAAAATCGTTGCCCGGCTGATCTTGTTTGTGGGCCACCGCGGACTGGAACTGGACATTGGCGAACATATCGAAATCCTGGCTCACCGCTTGGTAGTAGTAGGCGCCCAGGATCACATCGGTGCTGCCGGTGCCCGCCTGCAGACTGGCGTCGAGAGGACTTCCAGTGTTCGGTCCGTTGTCGAAATTGACGGCCGTTCCGTAGTGACCGGTCGGCAGCTTGACGCCGAACTGCAGGCCGAGATTGTGGTTGGGCAACAGACAGGCACAAGGCCGCCGCGCCCAACCGATTGATTGAACAAATCATGAAAAACTCCCGCGGCGGCGACCGCAGCCGCTTCACGGAACAATTGACGTAGCTCTCCGCCCTGCCGGTGAGACCACCGCAGGACAGATCAGCCGTTGACGTTTATTTCACGTGGGGGTTGGTGGTCCGCGAGGCTGATGCGCGCGCTCGAGTCGAGCGCTGATGCGCGGCGATTCGAAGGTGAGGATAGTTTGAGGAACGCTCGGTGCCGGCGGCGCGAAACCGATGAGGTGGGCTATCGGCCCCGCGACGGGAGCACTGCCGAACGGGCAGCTTTGAAACTGATTGTGACTGGTGCCCGAGTGATGGTGATGATGCGCCGGCATGGGCATCGACATCGGCATGGGTGCCGCATCCGCGCACAGTTCGAGCAAGAACGGGGTGCCACTCGCCGGCATGAAGCCGATGGGAACGTACGCTCGGAACAACAGGGCAACCAGCAACAAGCTGGTGCACAGGTCGGGTCGCCCGAACGGAAGTAGACGTGTTCTCATAGGTCTTTGCGCAACGATGCCAGACTGCGCCTTTGCCCGCCAGTGGGCAAAACACCGCAGTCCCTTGAATTGTCCTGAGCAGATTGTGCAGGCTGAGAGGTGATTCTGGCACGATAATTACGGCACGACGGGCCGGAGCGCAATGAGGTGCAGTCCTCGTCGATCATGCCGCTGGCCACGCTTGGCGTCGCGGGAAGCAAGGACGACGTGGACATGATCGTCAAGGGGGTATTGACCGGTGCGCGAGTTACCAAGGGATCGTCCCTGGCAGCCCCTGCTCACCGGGGAGGGTATTTGGCAGATCGGCGCGTCCCCCAACCGCGCCAGGCTCTCAAGGGCATTCTTGAGCTCTTTACAGAGGTCGGGGGGACAGACGAGCGCAGGCCGATCGAGGGCAGGTTCTTCGAATTCGATGCCCCTGCTGCACGACAATGTGCATAAGTTTGCGGATCTAGTTGATTGTCGATTACCATGGAACTGGGTGTTGCGCCGGACGGGAACGATGCGACAGGATCTTCGTGCTGGTCGGGCCGCCAGTCGAGGATTCGCATGTGCGCAGCTCTCGACCACCCATTCCACCGTCTGTCATTGGCCCCACATCGACATGGCCTCGCTCTGAGGCATTCACAGGCGGCTCAGCGCCACTGCATCTCGCTTGCCTCGGTATTGCGAGTGCGCCCGATTTACGGCCGGCTCATCTCGCGCTCCAGCGAGACCGAGGGGGCGTGTCATCATCGCGTTGATTACCACCACTACTACTACAATCCAAGGGATAGACCATGACCAAGCTCATCGCGGCGCTGATCGCGATTACTCTTTTCGCGACCCCCTATGTCCATGCAGCGCACTCGGCCGGTGCACAGCTAATCAAGTCGACGCCTGAAGAAGACAGCGTCAACGACCCACCGCCGTCGGCTTTCACCTTTGAGTTTTCCGAAGCGGTACAACTGCACCAGTTATTCATCAAAAAAGACGATGACAAACAGAAGCCGATCGACCGCTTGCCATCCCAGTACGCCACCACTCTCACTATACCCGCCCCGTCGCTGACGCCGGGTCACTACGTGCTCGAGTGGAGCGTCTTCACTCGCGACTCTACCGTGAGGAGCGGGCGCATCCGATTTACCGTATCCGCTGGGTGAGCGGCGATGCCCTCGTCCTAAGCAGCCACGTGGAACATTCCTTGGCTTGGGTCGACGCCCACGAGATCCCTGTTGCCGAGCGTATTGATCGCCACAGCTCATGACAGCCGATTTATCCCAGCTCGGATTTTTCCTCTTTGTCTCCGCACTGGTCGCGATGCTGACGCGGCGTTTGCACATGCCCTACACCGTCGGCTTGGTGCTCGCCGGTATGGCCCTTTCTTTTTTGCACGTCTACATCCAATGGCATTTGTCGAAAGAGCTGATTTTTTTCGTGTTTTTGCCACCCTTGGTCTTCGAGGCGGCGCTCTTTATTCATTGGCGGGAATTTCGCAAAGATCTACCCGTGTTAGCCCTGTTGGTGACAGTGGGACTCCTGCTGGCGGCCGCCGTCACGGCGATCGGCATGTATTACGCGTTACATTGGGATTGGGGTAGTGCGGTTGTTTTCGGTGTGTTGATTGCCGCCACCGATCCCGTGTCCGTGATCGCAACCTTCAAAGAGTCCGGTGTGCATGGGCGCTTGCGCCTCCTGATCGAAGCGGAGAGCCTGCTGAACGATGGCACCGCTGCTGTCGCCTTCGTAACGGTGCTCGGCCTACTGACTGGGGAACAGCAAGGGATTGTTCTCATTACGAGCGCCTTACTTCTAACGATCGTCGGAGGTGGGCTGATCGGCGGTATCGTAGCTTCGGGATTCATGTTTTTGGCGGGACGCACTCCGGATTATCTAGTTGAAATTACCTTCACCACCCTCACCGCATACGGCTCGTTTGTTGCCGCCGAGCATTTTCACTGCTCAGGTGTCCTCGCAACGCTCACCGCAGGGCTGGTCGTGGGTAACTTTCGCTCATCCGCGTTGGTCATCGAGGCGAATAAACACTCACCGGACTCATTTTGGGGGTATCTCGCTTTTATTCGTGATTCTCTCGTTCTCCTTTTGGTGGGCGCGCGACAATCACGGACCAACGCCGAGCCACCCACGTTGATGACGGACGCCGGTCGCCAAGTCCTGCAGCCGTTCTGGGAATACATCGCCTTTATCGCCAATTCCCTGATATTTCTCTTGATTGGGGCACAGGAAGCGCAGCAACACTTCGGCAATATTTGGATCTCCGTGCTGGTCGCGATCGTGCTGGTGACACTGGGGCGTGCGGTGGCAATTTATCCCGTGTGTGCGCTCTTTGCGCGCAGCCGACTTAAGGTCGAGAGCCGGCATCAGCATGTTCTATTTTGGGGCGGGTTACGGGGCGCGTTAGCGCTGGCCTTGGCGTTGGCGCTACCTCCGGAACTGCCGCAGCACGATGCGATTATCACGATTACCTTTGCCGTGGTCGCCTTCTCTGTTTTCGCGCAAGGGCTCACAATTACCCCGCTCCTGCGCAGACTGGGACAGGTAGGGCGTACTGCATGAAATGTGCTGGAGCAGCAGCATCGTAAAGGCAGACAAGTATGCCAATGAGATGGATAATGCCCCAATGAAAGATACCGCCTTTCGCACACCATCGACAGACGGCGTCTCCTTGAGAAGCATCCTGGTTACCAGCTGTGTTGCGATGCTCGTTATCTTTGGTCTCGATTTGACCTATGGCGCGAAGATTTGGCTGCACCCGCTTTATGTCTTTCCATTGGCCGCGCTGGCGTTTTACGGCCAAAGAATCGGCTGGGTTGCGGGAGGGGAATTTGAACGACTCCAAGGGGCACGAGGCGGGCGATCAAGTGCTGTGTCTGCTCGGCGCCATACTGTTACGGCACACGCGATTCTCGGATTGCAGCGCGCGACTGGGCGGAGACGCGTTCGCAATCATGATGCCGAACACCGACAGGGAGGATTGCGCGACGCTAGGTTGTCATCGGCATTGAAGGCGGCGCCTACATTACCAAGCGGTAGCCGACACCAAACTCGGTAATGATGCGTGATGGATGAGAAGGATTGACCTCGAGTTTTTTTCGCAGGCTGGAGACGCATACACGGAGTTCTAGCGATTTAACTGAGTTGGGGCCCCAGACCTCCGTCATGATTTTGGCTTGCGTGACTGCCCGATTGGGTGCCCGTGCCAGCGTCTCGAGGATGCGATATTCGAGCCGCGTCAACTCCTGACCTTGCCTATCGCCCTGACGCACGATGCGGCGGCCCAAGTCAATCGAAAGATTGTCCAATTCGAGAACACCGGTGGGCAGCCAGCCACCACGTGCGTGAAACCGAAGCGCGGCGCGCACGCGAGCCAGCAACTCCGGCGCGCTGAAAGGCGTCAGGATGTAATCATCTGCACCGGCATCGAAGGCAGCAAGCCGGCGCGCTTCGGCGCGGCCGCCGGCCAGAGCCAAAATCGGCATGAGCGACCATGTACGGAGCGCCTTGATGAGACGAATGCCATAACGATCTGGCGCTCCCATTCGGACGATCATCACGTCGGGCGGTCGTGCTGCTGCTTCCAGTTCTCCGCCCGTGCAGGTGTCGGAAGTCACGACACGGAAGCTATCGCCTTCCAATATCCGCCTCAGGGCTCGCTGAGAGGCGTGATCATCGTCGACGATCTGCACAAGATGATTTCGTAGTGCCATGTGTGCGGGGGCTCACTCATGCATTATGCGTCGCCTCGCACCTAGAAGCGGTAAGTCAGGTCAACTCCCGCCGTGAGCGGCTGGTTGGTGACGACTCGATTGAATGCAGTGGTGGCCTCCAATAATTGAAACAGGTTTTCGAGTTGTGCGTGTTTGTTGAACGCATTGTTGACAAACAGCGTCGCGCTCCAACCGTCACGGGACTGAATACCTGCGCGAATATTGGTCAGGCTATAGCCGGGCAGCTGAAGATACTTGCCGTTGATGTTATAGCCGTACGGAAAGGCCAAGGAATAGCGCGAGCCCGTATAAGAGGTCTCAACTCGTCCCGTGAAGGAGTATTTGTCGCTCAGCGGCTTCAGATAGCTGAGTATGATGTCTCCGGTTACCGTCGGAACCTCCGGGAGCTTGTCAAGCGGGGTAATTTGCCAGTGCGAGCCCGGATCGAGAGTTTCATTCAGGTAACCAGCGGTCAACTCGAGGTTGAAGCCCGCGCCCAAAACGGCCACTGTGTCGATCTCTGTTCCGTAAATCGTCGCGTGGTTGCCATTGATGTTGAGCGCCCACACATTGGGATACGCCTCGAGCTGGATGTTTTTCCAATCCTCATAAAAGACGCTCGCGTTCACGGTCAGGCGGTGATCGAAGAACCGGGCTTTTTCGCCGATCTCGTAACTCCAGACCTTGTCCGGTTCATAACTGGTGGGCCACTTTCCGTTGGTATAGTGATAGGCGGCGAAAGCCGGCGCCCAAACGGCGCCGGTCGTAGGATAGACCGCGTCGCCTCCGCCCGGGCGGAAGCCGTTCGACACGGTCGCGTATACCATGAGGTCTCGGTCGAACTCGTAAGACAGATTAAACTTCGGATCAACGCTGGTTGAGGACTGTGTAATCAATCCTGAACATGACGGCGCGGCTGCCCCGAGGCCCGACCCCCACCCACTGATGCACGAGGAGAACTTGTAGTCGTATTTGTTCACGCGTAGGCCGACATCGGCCTTAAGTTCGCTCGTCAGGGCATAGGTGGCGTTGCCGAAGATCGCATACTGATTAAGCGTCGTTGGCGAATTTGCGTCAAACCAGTTGGGTGTCGTCGCGGGCTGCGTCGTGCCGATATCCATATAGGTCGAGTAGTTGGGCGTCGTCCCATTGAAAGTCCACAGCGAGTTGAAATGGCTGTAGTAGGCGCCGCCCACCCAGGTAAGCGAACCATTGTCCTTCGAGGTGAAGCGCAATTCTTCGCTGAATTGTTTGGATGGATCATTTTCGTAGCCATAAGCCTCACCGGTTCCTTGAGGGCCATAGTAGCCCGGAGGGGGGAGTCCGTAATTGGAGGCGTAGGTTGCGCCCGTGTTCGGATTGTTGAATTCCTCGCTCGCGTCTTGGATCTGTGTGGACCTGCGGGTCCAGTAAGCGCTGACCGACGTGATGTCGAAGGCCTCGAGACTATAATTGACATTGAGGCTGGAGATCGTGATCTCATCGGTCAGCGGCTCGGCGATATCGAACGGCTGATAATGCGCGTTTGCAATGCCAGGAACACTGTCATAAGCGCTTACGCCACTCTGCCTGCTGGTCTCGTAAAATATCGACGGTGTGATCGTCAAATCGTCGGTCGGTTTCCAGAGCAAGGTTGCGCGAGCGCTGTATAGGTGGTAGGCATTCGAACCCGAATACTGCTTCTCGACCGGAGCGTTTTGAACGTCGCCGCGTATGGCGCCATTCGTGCTGACGGTGGGAAAGGGGGATCCTACGATGCGATTGATCCAACCGCTGGTATAGTTTTCCGTTCCAACCAGTCGCAGTGCCAGCCTGTCATCGATCAACGGAAAGTTGACCATGAAATTATAGTTGTGATTGAACCCGCCGCCATCAGTGCCCGATAGAATGCTTTGAGCAGAGGCGTGGAACTCCTTCAAATCGGGCTGATTGGTTATCAGTCGGACCGTGCCGCCCATTGATCCCGACCCAAACAGCGTGCCTTGTGGCCCACGCAGCACTTCGATGCGATTCAAGTCATAGAGCGCGGGATCAATCACCACATGGCCATTTTGCGCACTGGCCGGGCCGGTCAAGGGGGTGTCGTCGAGATAGAACCCGACAGTTGCGGAATTGCCGCCGCTCGAGGTCATGCCACGCATCTCGATTTCGGTCTGACTCGGTCCTTCGCTCTTCAACGAGACGCCGGGTGTCGCCTGAGCGAGGTTAGCGAACGACGTGATGCCGCGGGCCTGCAGATCGGCGCCGCTGGTGGCGGCGATGCTGATGGGTGTGTCTTGAACCGTGGATACGCGCTTCTGCGCGGTCACGACCACTTCATCGAGCTGGCCCGCACTGTCGGTATCAGAGACCGCGAGGGCACGCACATTAAGTGCAAAGATAATCGCTGTGCTGCCCAACGCCGCTGCGGACAGCCCAATTCTCGAGGTCTGTTTCATCATTCTGCTCCTAGAGTCATCCCACAAAAGCTCTCGCGGTGATTTGGCGCGGAACCCGCACCTCGCACCGACTCTTATAGATTCGACATCGACCACGAACCGTAAAGGCTGCATACGAACCTAGAGATTCGTCGTAAAAACCTTCTACCAATTACCGCGGACCGCACCGATCGTTGTGAATACACGTGCCCGCATGGTGTTTGATGGCGGCGAAACTCAGTCCGTTGCTGTTCTCAAGTCGACACGTGAACCAAAACGCGACTGTCGCGTTCGATTGAATGGCGGCAATGACCGTATTGATCCCCAATGCGACTAATATCAGCGTCATACTCCGTTGGAACATCCCTTACTCCTCGCTTTCGCTCGGCTATCGTGATTGCGAGCCTCAGTAGCAACCGCTGTTCCTCCCGAACAACACAAACTTGTTGCGATGCCGTCTGTAATGCAGCCTCCCAGATTCGGTCTTAAAAAAGTCCAAAAAAAGGTTGGTGCACGCCAGTGCGCGTGCGCACACTGCTGATGCGCGACGGGTGACTGAATCAGCTTTGATCGAGCCAGTACGGCCAGACGCAGCCAGGTAGACCGATTACCCCCAGAACGGCGGGGCGTAGCGCAGACACTCAAATTAGCTGCGTTTTTGCAGCCAAACCGTGATCGAGCGTGTTGGAGCGATATTGTCGTCCGGGACGAGTTCGCCTATTTGACTTACCCTGCGACGGTCGACCTAATTCGCACCAAGATGGCGCGCGCCGTCTAAAAATTAACGAGCGCCGCCGCAACGGGCAGCGCAGCCCGGAGTTGCCCGAGTAGATTTGCTCGCCATTTCAGCGTAAAACTTGTGACCTTAAAAATGCGTGAATCTCCTCATGCAGGCGAATACACTCGGGAAGTAGCCAGCCTCCATGCCTCAAACGCGACAAGCAGTGCCTCCACAGGATTTGCCGCTCCTTCTCGTCGTGGAGGACGACCCGCGTATGCGAGGCCTGCTCAGAAGTGTTCTGCGCGCAAACGGCTTCCGAACACTCGAGGCGGACACTTTGAGGGACGGGCTCGAGATTGCTGTGAACGCCCTGCCACACTTGATCTTCGTCGATCTCGGTCTGCCCGATGGCGATGGCGTTGACCTCATTCGCCGCGTCAGGGAGTGGTCGTCCGTCCCGATCTTCGTTCTTTCCGGGCGCGACCGATTGCATGAAAAGGTCGCCGGGCTCAATGCCGGCGCGGACGATTATTTGACAAAGCCGTTCATTCCCGACGAACTGCTCGCACGAGTACGCGCCGCCCTCCGGCGCATGGCGGCGCGTGACTGGCCGGTCGCAGCCGCATCCTTCGAAACGGGGGATCTACGGATAGACTTGATCCGGCGTCTCGTCACCGTTCGAGGTCGACGGATCTACCTGACCCCTACGGAATACCGCCTGCTCGTCGTGCTCACCCAGCAGGCCGGCTGCGTGGTGACGCATGAGCGCTTGTTGTCGGAGGTTTGGGGTCCAAGCAAAGCCGATTTCATTCACTATACCCACATCTACATGACTCACCTGCGCCGCAAGTTGGAGCCGGATCCGATGAATCCTGTCTACCTGTTGACCGAGACGGGTATCGGATACCGGCTTTCGTCGCGGTGACTGCGGTGCGCCTGCGGCCACGTCGAGGCTATCGATGGCTGGCGGTTCGACCGACAGCGAAGCAGGGTGTCCCCAAGGCCGGTATTCAGCTGCGACCGTACGGCGCCAGTTTCATCGCTACAGCAATTTGTTCGATTACTGGGTGGGCGCTCGCGCCCTGGATGGCGCTCGACAGTCTGGTCATGGTGTACCTGGTCGGCGTGGTCGTCGTTGCCGCGCGCTACGGTCGAGGGCCGTCGATCGTCGCGGCCGTCGCAAGCTCCGTCGCGTTCGACTTTTTCTTTACTCTTCCCTTCTTTTCGCTGCGCATCGCCGACCCGCGATTGGTGATTACGGTTGGCGTGATGTTGTTCGTGGGTCTCGTGATCAGCGAACTCACCTCAGCACTGCGCGAACGAGATCATGCCGCCGTCGAGCATGCGCGACGAGTTGCGGTGCTGTATTCGCTGACGCGGGACCTGGCCCGCGCAACCGACGATGCTCACATTTATCAGGCCGCGCGTCGCCATGTCGCGCGGGCAGTCGGACGCGACGTGTTTTTCTTCAGGCCAACCGAGAGCGCTGCGCCGGTTCTCCTCGAAGTCGGCCACGGACATTTGGACTCCGATCCAACAGGCATCGAGATTGCCGAATGGGTATTCCACCATCAGCGCCGCGCGGGGACGGGTACGACGCACCACCCGGACGTTGAGGCCATCTATCTGCCGCTCGTGGCGGCGGATCGTGCGCTCGGCGTGATGATGGTTCGTCCGCGGGTGCCGGGAGCACGCCTTACGGCCCCGCAGACACGGTTTCTCGGACACTGCGCAGGACAGGTCGCCGGGGCGATGGAAAGAGAACAGCTGGTTCGTGCAGCACACGCTTCCGAGCGCGCGGCACAGGAGGAGCAGCTGCGTAACTCGCTGTTAGCGTCGGTCTCCCACGATCTCCGGCAACCGCTGATGGTCATCGAAGGCGCGGCATCGAGTCTCCTCGAGGGGCTCGGTGCGCCTGCGAACCCGATTTATTGGGAGCGGGTCCAACTTCTGGTCGCTGAAGCCCGCCAGATGTCGGACACCGTGAACAAGATTCTCGATATGACTCGGCTCGAATCCACTCCCGTACAGCTCGATCGGCGGTGGTACCCTGTCGAGACCCTGGTACTGGGAGCGCTCAACCGGATTCGCGGCTGTCTTTCGGAGCATGTCGTCATGCCCGCCATGCCGAATGACCTGCTGTGGGTGTACGTAGATGCATTGGTGTTCGAAAAGCTGTTGACGAATCTGCTCGAGAACGCCGCAAAGTACAGCGAGGCGGGCAGCCACATCAGTATCTCGGCGGGCTGGTTCGGGAACGCCATTGAGATCCGGGTCACCGATGAAGGCTGTGGCTTGCCCCCCGGCGATACCGACGCCGTTTTTAGAAAATTCCACCGTGGCAAACATCGGAACGCAGTGCCCGGAATCGGCCTCGGCCTTTCGATCTGCCGGGCCATCGCCGCGTTGCACGGGGGCAATATCACGGCTCATCGTCGACCGACCGCCGGGGCGGAATTCGTGGTTAAGCTTCCGATTTTACCTGGCGCACCGGCCGCGCAGGCCGATTTCGAAGTTGCTGGTGTGTCGTGCCAAGAGATCGCACTGGAAGGCGTCAGAATGTAGTCATCTGCGCCGGCGTCGAAGGCCGCGAGCCGGCGCGCTTTGGCACGGTGAGCTGACAAAACTAAAATTGGCGCGGGCGACCACGTGCGGATTGCCCTGATGAGACAATTGCCATT